>JGI24158J21664_10004458_pt1 | contig 18042 bp, 7 predicted proteins | sample Ectturendosymbi3_FD_21664 | JGI IMG/M metagenome (IMG submission 21664)
TTTTTACATCACACTCCTAAAATGGGAATTCCTGTTGAAATGGTACAATTTCTTTTGAAACTTTTGTTGAAACAGAGGTTTCTTGCTGTGCACCACGATTTCCACTGATTTTACCAGCCACATTTCATTCCTTAAATGTTAAGGAGTAGGAGTCGGAGTCGGAAATTTTGGAAAGGTCGGAGTTGGAGTCGGAGTAGGATATTTTACCTGCGACTCCGCAACCCTGGGAGTAACTGTTTCTACAACATCAGAAGATTGCAATCAAACTATTGGCTGATAATAAGCAATAGCTTTTCTACCCCAAGATGTTTTTGTTAGAAGTTTGTTCAAACCTGTGGTTAATTTTGTGTGTTCAAGTCTTGTAGTCGATTGTATGTATTTTCGTGTACTCAAGTCTTGCTGTTTGCATCGATTTGCTAAGTGAGCTGTGCAGTGTGCATTTCTTGTAGCGTCACCTGCACGCACGCAACGATAAAATGTCGCAGCATGGTAGATTACGTCATCGGCTCATAATTCAGCAATCAAAATTAACCCGATCACAAGTTACTGGGTACAACTTGTTAATGCAAAAGAATACAATGTAAATCAAATGTTGCCTGGTGTGGTTGTGCAGAAATCTGCTCAGACATTTGTAGTAACAGTAATGTTCTGTACTACACTGAGAGCCGGCTCATACCTGCCCAGCTTTGTTTTTTGACAAATCCGCTATGGCCTTCCATGACATGTTTAAACCTACCATCAGTTTAAGGTTTAACTAAAATGCCTTAAACTGATGCACTTTAACTAAAGTGCAAACAACAGTCGGTGCGGTGCAAGATGACTTCATTCCTGATCTTGTCCCCTCAAAACTGTTCATTTAACTTTCCTCAACCAGGCATGTTAGTCATTGTTCGAAGCTATAACGCAGAGTGCTTAGTACGTAAGCTTGCTAGGTATATTTGCAGAAACAACCAATAGGAACACTAACGAAATCAAAAGTTGCTCAACTGTTTTATTTAAAAATGCCACCGAAGCTTCAACCAGCTTAACAGCAGGCTTCAACCAGCTTAACAACAGCAGCTTAACGGCAGGTTCATACCCAAGAAATAGATTTTTCGAAACAGCCTAAAATTTAGTTTCTCTATCTAATAAAAAGACGCAATTTTCATCTGATGCAATTTGCACTCCATATACTACCAAAAAAGATTTAAACTCACAATTTTTTTTAACTAAACGCAAATGCCGTCTGTAACTGTTCCACCTTAACGAACTTCCAAAAATAGTAACAGATCACCATCGCCAGCTGGATTAACAAAACTTAGCAAGACGTTGATTCAACAAATTTAAAATGTTGATAGGAAATCAAAGTGAAACGTCAGTGTAACTTAACTGCATTTGTGTTGCATATATGTGGCAGATTCTTTTTGTTTGAAAAAAATTCTTGTGTAGTTGACAACCATTTTCGGGCTTATACCACAAGCGAATGCTAAATTTGCACATCACTTCATATCTTTCAATAATATCGCAATTCCCATAGAATTGAAATTCCGTTACATTTACATGTTCCCGAAACAGTTGTATTGTATTTCGTGAAGGATTCCCTTTTTCAGATAGCCTATTTTTTAAAATAGATTTTCAATTACCAGTGAAACAATTTATAAGAAGACCAGAAAATATTAAAACAACTCAGCAAAGCTATTATTTTGAAAAGATCTCCACCGCACATTTGTTAGTGTCATTTAGCACAAAAGTATGTTCAGTCAGGATATTGTTTAGTTTGGTCCAGCTAGCAGGTGTTACTCACGTTGCTCTTTACAATTGAAATTCCAAGCATATTTTAAAACGTAGAAAAAAGCTGACTCCACAAACTTATTTCTCTCAAAAGCAGGCAGTTCACTAGCAGTGTTTCTCTGACGACAAACCAAAACAGCAGTATGTCGGATATGCTGCATTTTATGACCACACTGAGGAACAGTTTCATCGCGTTTCAACAAACGCTTTTCCAGCGCGCGAACGAAAGTGAAAGTTGACAAACAAGGTACAGAAAAAGACAGTACTTGGCTGAAAACAGGCCGCAAATGAAAAGCGCAGAAGGGGTGGTAACTGCATTCCAATACATTTTCATTTTCATCAATCAATCAATGCCATTATATTTTTAAACCAGAATTTTTTGTATGAAAGATAAACGTCGATACATATGGTACAGTTGTCTTAAAAGATGCTGCATTGTCTTCGGTCAGTTTTAAGCAGTATCTCTAATTGCTACTACTGCATTTTTTACTAACAGCTCTTTAGATGTCATCAAGGTGGTAAATCCACAAGAAACTTGACTCTTCGGAGTTTTTGTAATTTTGCAAGTTTTTAGCCATCAGAAAACGTAAAAACAAGATCCAACTACACTGTGCGAAGTGAAACAGCTTCTCAACATTTGACGCTGCATAAGTAAGGCATTCAAGACACAAACTAAACTGTTTATACTCACGTTATTTTTTAATTTTGATTGCTTTATGATATATATTTTTGTTTCACTTACGAAATAATTTTCTCACCGTTTCGCAAAAATATTCGGCACAAATTTAAAAGCTTGCTTTTTCCTACACTAAACGCAAAATTAACAAAAATGTCCATCTTCAATCGAGACACAGGACATTTGATTTTTAACGAAGATTATCATTGTTTAGCCTCGGCAGAATAAAAAGGGCAGAGCCGCAACAGGGGATAAAATGAGCAGTTGCCTTCACAGAAGAACTTGCGAATGCTGCAAATTTTAGAATAAATTTACATTTGGAAGATTTTTTAAATGTCTTGCAGATTTTGGTACCACAAATAATTTTGTCCGCAAAGATTTCTTTTGTCTGATAGTGGTTGTGAAGCGCTCCTACAGGTGCTGTCGCGGCTCAGGCGAGCGACTATCTTGCTCAGAGTTTCTACATTCCGGGATGTCAGCACAACCATTTCTTTCACTTGCGCTCAGAGGAACTTGAGCTGGAAGAAGACTTCCTCGAAGCCTGCGCTTTTTGGTCGTACGGCAGAGTAGGCGGTCCTGCAACTGGACTTCCATAGGATGCCATTGCTTGATGTTGTGCGTTGATGACTTGTTCTTGCTGGGCTTGATAGTATGATGGCGGTACGTCGGGAACGGCTGTGGCACTCTGATAATATTTTAAAGAACACTTTAGATTTCAACCTTGTAAAAAGTATATTTTCTATCTTTATGTCTCAACGTTGGAAGTCACGAAAATGCAGATATATGCTTCATTTCAGTTTAAAAAATGCTTTCTTTCCAGTACACATGCCTGAACGAAAACTGCTATGATAACAATATTGGCAATGACCGAATGCTGTCGACAACGACTAATTCGCCAATGAATAAGGCAGTGATTTCCTTTGCCGGAAAGAAAATGTGAACTGTACAAACTAATCAAGAAATATTTTCAACACTGTATAAAAAACTCGTGCAAGATTTGCGCTTTCATTTATTGCGCAGACCTGGACATAAATCTTTTGTGCTTGCGGCTGATGCATTGGTATCGCTTCTGTGACGTCGATGTCACCGCCATGGCTTGATTTGTCCGAACTCTTGAAGAAGACCAACTTGCAGCAGGCGACGATTCCTCCAATAACCAGCAAGGACATCACGATTGCAAACCAAAAATCTGCGCAAATATGGAAATGCTAAATTCAGACATGATAGAAAACCATCACATCGGAAACGTTACAGTCCTTTTTAACAGCTTCTTGTTGCATCGTCAGTACACATTTGCAGATGGAATCGATTTGATAGGAATTATTTTATTTTGCTTTGCATTTTGCATATTCAGAGTCTACGCTTTATCACTAAATCTTTATGTGAAGACACAAATGTAAAAAACTGAAAATGCTCATTCATTTACATTTTTTTAGTAAAATCAGAAGCCCATGAGAAAATTGAAGTGAATCTTTAATCGCTTTTTGGTTGAGACGAAACTATAAGAAATACGTATTTTGTGAAAATGTTAAAATATGTCTAATGGCTTGAAAAATCTTTGAATAGCAAGTATCGCCACGATTTTTGCAGGTAGCACGAAATCATGACCTGGTTTTTAAGTTTTTCATTGCTTTGTTTTGATTTTTTTATTTATTTTTTTGCACTTGCAGCATGCCTTTCATGATCACATCTCACAATGGTTTGGTTCCAGCATTTTTCTATTAACACACTTGGAACACTATAAAAATCTTCAACTACACTGGTTCAGACAAATTTTTGTTCATTCATGAAAATAAATAGTTTGGGAAAGCACGAGCACCAATAGCGGTCTGGATGAAACCCAAACATACTATCTGCAAAAATCAGTCGTGCATTTTAAATTTCCTGAGTTACACATTTAATATGTTCTTAGCCTGGTTTGCTGTAACACGTGAGTCCGGTATAGAATACCAGCAAGACTTCTCGCTTTTTCAAAAACATTGCATTTCTAAAAACCCTGGCACGTATTAGCATGACTGTCTTTTCTTTGTTTGAAGAGGACAGATATATAGCCAGTGGCGTAACTGACAGGGGGGCTAGGGGGCGAATCGCCCCCCTGGCCAACTAAATGTAAAAACTGACCCCCCCTTTTGTTGACATTTTGATATTTAGTATTCTTTAGGTCAGGGGCGGACAATTAATTTTGCTCGGGGGACACTTTTGGAATTCCGTGTTTAGCCGAGGGCCGTACCCTCAACCGGAAATAGAAGCAAGCCTCTGACAAGTTAGACACAGCACTAAGTTGAAGGAACAGCACTAAGTTGGAGGAAATCTTTAATTTGAAGATTTTTTCTGAATGCTTCCGCGGGCCACTGAAAACGCTGTAGCGGGCCACATGTGGCCCGCGGGCCGCTAATTGCCCACCCCTGCTTTAGGTTGTTGTTTCTTGCGTTTTTCGGGATGTTTCCGTTTTTTAGCTAGTATAGACATCCACGACATCCAGAGATTCACTACCATTTCTTAACTTTTTCTCTGAGTTTTGGCTAGTGGGCCCCTACGGTGACCAGTGGGCCTCCTTCAGCTAAGATTTGTCCCNCCTGGCTCAAACCTCTAGTTACGCCACTGTATATAGCGATTGCAAAAGTTCAACGACTTATGATTTAAATGCAAGAATACGGTGTGGTGACACAAATCCCTTCAGAAGTCGACTTCGATTTTTGAAGATTGGAGTGTTGCAGACAGGGTTTTTATTGAGGTTTGACCTTGCTGACCGCAGAAACATTATGAGAGACCGCGACTATTTTATCTGAATAACAGGATGGTGGTAAAGCAAGGTTTCAGTGTATTTGATGGTGGTAGCAAAGCGAGTTTCTGCTGTATTTTGAGAAACGGTTGGAAAAATTTGAGAGACCTTTTCGGTTTCACAAAACACGTTAAAAAGCACTGGTTGGAGGTATAAACAATAATCAACGCCTGAGCAAGAATTTGAACTTCTGTTTGTGTTATCTGCTTATCAGATAAGTCCTGATCTAAAGCTGCAATTACTTAAAAAACATATCGCAGACAGAACTTCAACTGCATAGTAAGTGTCTCAGAAGAATAAAGGAAAATGCTGTTAGGTTAAGATATAAACCATTTCGACGGTTGGCCTTGATTAAAATAATGTGTACAAGATAGTCTTCTTGCCAAGAAAGAACAAGATTAAAGTTGCCAGGTACAAGTGCTGTATTTTCATAAACCACATTTACTATAGGCTTTCAGGCCAACAAGCATGTTGAAAGAGCGCTTCATACTTATGTATTAAGTATTTACAAATGTTTAGGTTAATTAAACGTCTTGCTAAAAGCGCAGATTATTTGTGTTATCTCCACCACCTGATATGTTGAAAAATCAAAGCCGAACTCGAAAAGGTATAGAGCGAAATAAATACATTTGTGTCTATACAGTATTTCCTAATTTTAAAACTTACATTCTTAAAAACATTTGATGAAAACTCAGACAGCTAAAGAAACGGAGCTGACATGCCGTACTTCAAAATTCACATTCACCTCTAGAATTTTAACAATACGCGAATTTTACAAAAGGTTAGAAAGTGCTCAAATCTTTTTACGACCTTTCAGAACAAACTTGCAGGACACATGAAGTCAATCGATTCAGCCCTTGGTTATTCAACAGTAAGCGAGCTTTGAATCATAAATTTTCCCTTTTTTTTAAAATTGCTATCTTTTTATGCCTATTTTCGGCAAACTCATCATTATATCGACTGTTACACCAGGCCCGTAGCCAGGTTTTGAGGTTTGGAGGGGCAAAATACATTTTTAGGGGGGCATGATTTTTGTTTTTATTGTACTTTTAAAACAAATTTTTCTGGGAACAACAAAATTTTGGGGGGCACGACAGAAATTTGGGGGGGCACTGCCCCAGAATACCCCCCCGTGGCTACGGGCCTGTGTTACACGCGTTTTGCGAAAGCCGGTTCGTTGGTTTCGTGTGAAATGCACATTTATCTCCGTTCTTAAAAGTGGCTCCGACCAAGCAAGGTTGCCAAACATGGTTTTCCTGAGACAACGAGAAAATAGCACTTACACCATAATGCCCAAACTGCCGTGTAGTAACAGCAATGCGTGTAGAGCTGTACTGAGTCACTGTAGTCGCAGCAGTAGGGGATCATGCTGTAGTAGTCTGAAACACAGGCATCTTGTTCAAGATCAGAGCTCACCAAACAGTCATAGTAGCCAGTAGGAAAGCAGCTCATGTGAAGAAACACAAAAGCGTCATCCTCCGCATCATTCCTGATTTTGGGACACAACTTTTTATTGAAGAAAAGCGGTTGAAAACATTGTTTCAAACCTTCGCTGAGAACTTTTCAAAGCACCGCCAACAGAACAAACACGTTACGATAAATCAGTGGTTCCTAAATTTGCTGAAGGTACTGAACCATGCAAGTTTTCCTAGAGCATTCACCGAACCTTTTACAATTGAAAAAAATAAAATATAACTTATCGAAAACATAGGTAAACATTTCACTTGCGCTCGAAATTAACCACGCGTCAGACCCTCAGTCGAACCTCTGAGACTGACCCACCGAACCCATGGGTCAAACTCAAGCCAAGAACCACTGCGATAAATCATAGTTTTGCAATCACTCACGTTGGTTGCGCAAATATGACATGTGTAAAACTGTTCTTGCTGCAGATACTACTCCCAAAGCTTCAAACAAACTGTTTATGTGTTAAAAGAGGTAAAGTTGCATGAGCCTTAACGACAAGCCCTGTGTTCCTGTAAAGCCATTGCTGCTCAAACCATCGGTTTTACTTTAAGTGGGAAAAGACATATACAAGTATGCATAGGCGATAAGTTTATCGTATATCCATGTTTTTCAAAGCACTTCTGTAACTTACTTGGACAAATCAGGGGTGTGTTTGTGTTTGCATTGCATATTAGCGCCGCCTGCAAAAAAATATTGTGAAAGTTAATTTCATTATTAAAATCGTAAAACTCACAAAATATTAGCGTACGTACAGACAAAGCAACGCGTGTTGTGTCGAAAACGCGGTCGGTTTTCGCGATGAACGCACGCCACGTGGTGACAGTCTTTTTGCTTTATACGGGTCAACGTTTATGGTTAGTTGGGGTTAGTTTCTCATAACACAAAGACCGTGGGGAGTAGATATTAAACTACATTAAGTCATGGAAGGCGTGTCATGCGTTCACGGTCCATCGCGAAAACCGACAGTGTGTTAATATTTTTCCAAAAATACTTTGTGGTGTGACAAGCAGTGTTGCCAACAAGCATACTTGAGCAGCCCCGTCGCCACGGGGGGGCTTTCGTGGGCTTAGTCCTCCCAAACAAAGCTCCAAGCCCCCCCAAATTGAAATATGAAATACTATAAATAAATAGAGTTTTTGCGTTCAAGCCCCCTGCACAAACGTATAGGCCCCCCTGAAAAAACGTAAAGCCCCCCTATTGAAGACTTTCTGGCGACGATTCTGTACTTGAGTGCCAAAAATCAAGAATTTGGCAGATTTTGAAACCTATTGGCATGAAATTTTTTGCTTGACATACACTATATAAAATATTTAGTATGTTTCTGGTAGATTATGCAGTTGCCAGTTTGTACGATATCCACAAAATCTTGAATTTCCCCATAATCTGAATTTTGTAACAACTTTATGTAAGAAAAAATATACACAGTGAAGCAGAAACAGGTAGATATACGCAAATAGTAACAATTACGAAGCCAAGGCGATACTTGTTTGGAAAAAATACCGAGCAAGAACTGAAGTTACCATAGAGTAGTGGTGGGTAAACTGCGGGCTTCGACCCAAATATGGGTCTTTTAGCACGTTTCATTGCAACACTTTCTGATGTGGGCCGCGTGTTATGTAAGAGCTACAGTCTTGCACCGTTTGCGTTGGGCTAAAACAGCGTGGTCCAACTGCTTTTGACCTAGGGACCACTAGCGTACGGAGGGGGGCACTGTGCCATGGCCCTCCCCTCAGACCCTAAAAATAAAAAATGTATAAACAGTTTTCGGCAGTGTATACTGTCAGTATTCGGCAGTGTATACTGTCAGTATTCGGCAGTGTATACCAAAATGGTTAATTGTAGGCGAATAACAATATTTTGTTTAGAAAAACGCCTCTCAAAGCACAAAATGATTATCTTTTTTACAAATTTGAGGGGAGGCATGGCCCCTTGGCCCTCCCCTCGGAAATTTTCTGCGTACGCCACTGCTGGGGACCATCTTACAAAAACCTTGACAACTTGCAGACCACTTCCAACAAAATGGTGTACAAAACAACAGATTTACACGATGTAAACTAACGAAGGGCGAAAATAAGTGAGTGCTTCATTGAAATTATTACACAATAGCATACAGTAATTTTGTACAAATCTCCATCAGTGAGATGCCTGTAATCGAGACTTCTCTACACTATCGTTCCTTGTACAACACCAGTGTTAGTGGCAGCAAGCCAGAGACTATCGTCCAGTGTTTGGTCTACCATTCAATTTCTCTTTTCAGATTTGACTTACTTCATCGTAGAAAATGTACTTTCACACACGTATGTGTTTCCAAATATCGAGTGCATTTTTCGGGCGAAATCTTTCAGTTTGGGAAATTATTTATTGCTGACTAATTTTCCGAATTTGGCAATATTTTTCGTTACAGATTGGGCGACGATGAAGTAAATGCTTACTGGCCAACAATTTCAGCAAACAGTCAGCTGAAACTACCTACATTGTGGATACTGCCATATAGAAATTTTCATTCCAGCACTGGTGCGCAGCCCTGCAAGCCTTATCCTTGTCTCAGCAGACACATTTTCAAACTGATAACTGGGAAATGTTCGCTAATTCGTAAGACAACACTAACCTTGGCCAAACTGAAGCATCCTTGCGCAACCAACAGAATAGAAAGAATTCCCTTATCCATTGATTATGCAGTTGTTGATATTTCACTTTATTTCTAAATGATTTATGAAAGTTATGCTAAAAACATCAGCAAAAAACACTGTAACAATAAAAACTGAGGAAACAGACTTTCTGCTTTTTGTTCAAACAATATGAGGTCATTTTGACATACTTTATCTGAATAAATCCCGAGATTTACCTGTTTTATAAAATCCGATTTGACACTCGGTCAAATCAAATGTAAAAGATGCTAATAATTAATCAACAGTTTCGTGAGAACGTGTCTAGGCCTTATTCAAGCGTAGTGTAAGTTGTTGTAGGATTTGGTGCCGACAATCAGCGGCAGTTTCTCGTTACCTGCTGTGCATCTTGCCAGGGAGGGTTGAGGTGAACGTCCCTGATCGACAGGCGGCGACAAGTCAGTGGTCATAGATCAGGGGTGTGGAATCTGCGGCCCGCGTGAACATTTGAAATGGCCCGCATGAGAAAATTTTTTACCGAAGTTACAACATCGCGCCAAAACGAAACTCAATGATAAGTAGATATTCAGAGAGTTCGTCAAGAGAAGTCTCTCGCACCCCTCATAGTTTTCTATTCTTAGTGTCCTTAGGAAGATAAAGTTTGAATTTTAACACAATTAAATTATTTTTTGCGGCCCGCCAGCGATATTCCACATTTCATGCGGCCCGTGATAGTAAATGGGTTCAAACTCCTGCCATAGATCGATCGCACAAAATCTTTTGATTGAGAAGCTGTGTGGTTTTGCCGAAAAGAAGGATACATACCTTCACATGCACATTCGAAAAAGGATGAAATTATATCGTTAATTGGTTGCTATGTCTTTTGCACGCTTTGGTAAAAGTTAACCAAAACAGTCTGTGTTGATGACGCCTAGAATTGTTTTGACCAAAATTTAAACACTTTTTTCCATATGCAGCAGCCTGGTCAGTCTCCTGAAATTCCAAACAATGGAAAACCTTTAAAGGTTTATTCCAAATTGTAAGAAAACTTCTGTTGAAAAGTAGCCATGCCACAGAGTGTCTGATTAATGACACCTTGTACCAGCCTTCCCGGACTCACTGCTACAGATAGAAATGGTTAGCTTCTTATTATGATTGAATTCTTATTTTTTCAGGCTTGCTGAGGATTGCAAAGCGTTTTTACTCTATAAGCAAGTGAAAATTTGATTGGTGCTAAGCGTAGTTTCTATTTCATAAACCAAACTTTTACTTGTGAACCGCTTTAATGTCGCTATTATTGCAATCTGGATTGCAAAACTCAGATAAAACGTATATGTTGTGCCATGTTCTTTGCAGCAGACGTGATTTCATTTCGTTCGTACGTAGACTCTGCGACGCGATTTATTCGCTTCGTGCGTTATAATAGTTTGTTCGCCAACAGTGTAACTTTCGTGAATGGAAGGTTTGCTGTACTTCGAACATTTTGCACTGCTAAGGCTTGCGGTTTCAAATTTTTTCTAATATTTTTTCTTCGTTGCAAAACAACTTAAAAACAACTTTTGCAAAATAAAGCGATAAGGCAAGCGGTGTGGTTCTTATATTATTTTTGACGTTTGGTGCTATAGAATGCAAATGCAAAAAGAATTAAAATCAGGTTGGTTTGAGAAGCATGTTTGCAAAGTACGCTGTGTACCAGAAAGTCTGTATCTTATCATAATAAGCCAGTATTGGCAAAATCTTCAGAGGCGCCCTGCGACAGCACTACAATATGTGGGTAAGATCTAGAAAGTGAGCATGAACGTTTGATTATACGTTAACTTGTATAGTAGCTTGAGTTGTTTTCCTGTGTGCCTTCTGTTCTATATTGCACCATTTTTATATTTTGTTCTTCACTAACAAACTGGCAAAACAAATATTTAATCCAAGTAAAACATTTAATTAAGTTTATGACCCTGAAAATTGCAGCCCTATATGAAATTACATTTAATTCATGAATGCATGACATATGTCATGTTAACAACAAAGTCGTGAAATTATTAATAACCACACAGATTTTGTAATCTAGTTGTTAATTCTTGTGGGTTGCTGTGGTGATTCGATACGACTTTTACTCATTTTTATATGACCAAGCCAACCAAAATCTATGAGAATGCTGAATATGGTCAATATAAGAATACGAAACGCAAAAATTTCACAACAGCCAGATCACTGCCGTTGAATATAGTCATTCTACTGGCTTTTTAATCGGAAATTTCTGTGACTAGAGCTATAGAATTTTTAGTACTGTTTTTAGGCAATTTTGTGCAAAAGTCATCTACGACATATAGAAGTGCCATTGTGTGGATAGCGCTATTAGTATATATTGCTGCATTCCGTCAAACAAGCAGTTGAAACTCATTGTTTGTTTTTTATTCCACATCGGAAATTCAGATGGCAGAATCAGAATAGCGAAAAGGGCATTTTCTTTTAAAAGTGTCGTTTAGTGCCGAGTCCGTAAGCCTACAAGTTATCTTTACAAACACAAACGACATTCAATTGAGTTTTAACCTTTGCACTGACCTGCAGCACTGCCTACATTTACGACTTGCTATACTGCAAATAAATTGTCATCGGCGCAGATACAAAGTTTTACGATTTTTATGATGTTGTTTTTAAATGTATTTCTCTCGGAACAAAATTGCTTCATGTCAGTCAAACATGCAAAGATAGAAACGACCCAAAGGAAATGCTTCTTTAGGAACAGTTACGGACAAGAGATTTTTATTTGAGGTCACCGATCCACCCACCAATAATGAAGCAAAAATGTCTCGTTTTCATTGGCCTACATGCAGCATCTACCAATACTATCCAAATATTTTAACGGAGATTGATAATTGCGAACTGCTAAGTTTCTCTGGATAAAATTTGAAGCTAAAACTGAAATGGCAGACGCCCAAACATAACAAATTTCAACCGCACTTTGTTTGTAACATACGGTTGAATTTGCAATGACAATCACTTACATTCACGAAACTCAACTTTTTCTTGCGGTAATGTTTATTTTTGCATTGAAAAGTTCAAAGTTCTACGTTTGCTGCAAGCTTTCGAGAAATCAGCCGACTGGGCTCTGCTTTCATAACTTTGCGATGATTCGGCCTTGCGCATATCTGTTCAAGTAATTAGTCTCCGCATAGGCGACGCAGTGGAATAATATCAACAAATTTTTTAAAATAGCAAATCGATTTCACATAACTCTAGATGACGTCGAATTCAAAACTTATTCAACAGGTTTGCAAAATAAACTCAGTAATGCAAGCAATTTCTCGTTTAAATCTAGTACATCTTGCTGAAAAAATAGTTTTACAATAAAATCAGAAAATATTTTTGTATCTACATTCAACTCATACTTTTGTATCACTCTTCCAATCATTTTTTGCAGCACTTCATGCTATTTTACCCATTAACAAAGTATAGTTTTGCAAAATGTAGTTTTTCCAGCCATTTACTTGTCATTAAATGCGGTTGCTGTTTGCCTGGTGTTAACTAGAAGTTTGGAACAGTACAAAAGATTTGTTTCTCGCTTCTCAACAGTCTCTCACAACAACTGGTTAATAACTTGGATCACATCAGACGCGCTATCGAATTCCTTCGTCCTCATCCGCCTCTTTGCCTTCTCATGAACAGACTGCTTACACGCAGGAAAATGATTTTAGCGTTCACCATAAGGCAAGTTCTGAACGATCACACGAGTTACAACATGAGTAATATCGATTAACGAACTACAGAGAAAGAGCACATGTGACAAACATTATCAACCAATCAGACCGTCGAACAAGCTGATCATCATGCGATATTTGCGGAAGGAATCGTCACTTTATTTGTTTTAAGCGTTCACGTTCGACGTTAGTCATACGAGGCAGCGAACGATACATCGACTCTTATCACCCAGTGATGTTAGTTGTTTGTTGAAGGCAAGCAAGTGTTGACCAAGACGTAACGGGTAACCCTGCTGTTCCTGTAGAACGGTTTCCCTTTATTTCACCGGCCATAGGCAAGTCACACACGGTTGAGAAATAAGGAAATAATTTTCCTAGCTTAGACTACCGTTACGTGGAATGCTTACCTCACTGCTGGAAATCAACTGACAAACATACTGAACTTATCATATCTTGACATGTGGTTCAGTAGTTTCCATTCATTCTTTGCTTGTTGCGCAGGTCAATGAGTCGCAATGATGACAGTTGTGTTCAGCAAAAATGATCATTGCTACGAAGTTGATGGGAAAAACTGGCACAGCAAGAATGTGCAGTGGAGAAGATAGATCTTGGAACAAAGCCTTTGCATTGTAATGTTGCACTGTGATTGAATTTACTTGGCCTCTGTGCGCGATGTGAGGAAGAACGGGAAGCGCGCTGAGAATAACACATAAAAGAGCGAACTGGCATCAGCAGCAGTAAGCAGTGACTTTGGTCAAATAGGCGATCTCTATTGCTGTTCATACTACAGCATGTGCAAACATGGGCGTCGGAAGGAGTTTTTTCCAGAGGGACCCCGTGCAACCCTCTTGAGACACCCATGTGTGCAACTTGGCGTTCTTGCCATTGCGGGTTTGCACCCTCTAAAAATCTAAACTGCCACAACATACCTCGGTGGCGCGTGAGGTGTGCTGTGCAGGCGAAAGCGCCTTCTCACGAAGAACGCGCTTGCCCTAGGCAAGGAGGGATGTGACTGATCTCTGTACGCGAAGCGAGCAGAACGGGAAGGGCGTGAAAAATAGCACATGAAAGAGTGACCTCAGATCATTGCTGTTGTTGTGCCAACCGATCAAGTACATGTTAAAGGCAGTACCAAATCGTTGGTACAAAGCAGACGGTTGATCATGCAGCTTCCAACTGTGAAACCCGGTTGACTCGACTGTTCCTGTTTAGCAAATTCATATAGATTATAGACTATGAATAGGAGTGGTTAAAGCATACACCAGACCCGTAACCAGCTTGGGACACCAGGAGTGACAAAGAGTTTTATGAGAGGGGTTCACACTTTTTAAACTATGTCCAATAGTTTTAAACTATGTCCAACACATTTTTCCAGGGGAGCTTCGCCACCCTCGTTACGGGCCTGGCACACACCCTTGTCGGAGTCCAACACCCACAATGAACGGTTGTGATTTAACTTCGCCGATACGGTCATAAACTTCTGAGCAGGAAGACAGTGACTTGACGGTCAGTAACAGGTGGTTGTCAACACCGTGCCCGTTACGCTCCCCAAGTTTATTACAAGGAACCCAGTCGTATGGTTTCTCGTGGTCAACACAACATGTGTAGACATCTTTGTCATAGTCCCAAGATTTATCGCCAATTTTCTGCAGAGTGAAAATTTAATATGTAGTGCTACGGCCAGGACGAAAACCGCGACCCAGCTCATTGATTTTGAAAACAAGAACAAACAACAAACGTGTGCTGCGAACACAGCCAAACTGTTAATGAATTTACTCAACTAAATGCCTATTCAGTGGTGGAGAAACCTTTTTCAAAGTGGGGGGAACAAGTGCACGTCAAAAAACTATGGAAAAAATTTTCGTTAAGTGATTTACTTGGACCCAATGCTAATTGTGTTGCTTCAACTTATTTAAGCAAAATTCTAAATGTAAAAGCGGGGGGCTAAGTCCATGCGCCCCCGGTTCCGCCACCCCTGCCTATTGCCATTGCCTATCAACTTTCTACAGAGCAAAGTGTTGTTAACAGTGATGTCCAGAACAATTGGGTTTCAATCAAGAACTCCCAATTGCATTCCATCCAGTGTCTTTGCGGAAGATGTATAGAAATATACAGCATTTGACGCTAATGGTCAACTTTAGCACTTCAACATTTGAACTACAAATGCTGTTCCTTGTTTCCAATGAGCCATCACATCCATGACATCACTGCTGCCTGCAACTGTAAAGAAACTTTTTCTTAGCTGGGTGATGTTACGGTGTGCGGAAACGTCATCGCTAGTAGTAGTCGTGTATTGCTTCTTGTGGCGAAATAATGTTTCGCAAGTCAATAGATCAATACAGCATTGCATAAAACAGGGTTGAGCAATTAGCAGTCGGCGGGACATATGACCCGTCAGAGCGTTTCGGTGGTCTGCGGAAGCATTCAGGAAAAATCTTAAAATTTCAAATTTCCTCAAACTTAACACAACTTCAACCGAGACTTGCTTCTATTTTCATTAGCTTAGAATAAATGAGTCTTTTCAACCTTGGGCCGCGACCTCCGTGGGGATCGTTTGCCTTTTTTCTAGGGTCGCGAGAGTTTCTGCTAAAATTATTTATAATTACTTCTAGATTTTATATTTCGTATATGGAACCACTTTTCGTCGTAGCCAAATTAATAGGATCACCTGGCAAAAATGACAGCTTGTACTTTTTCATTCAAAATTGTGTTAGGTGTGATTATGACCACTACAAAATTTTGAGTGGGATTGTGACCATTACAGTACAGTTACGTTTGGCAACGCACGAATAAATTTGTGACGTAAGAATGTAATCTGTTTGTAAATTAGATACCTTTCTGAATGCGGTAGGTAACTTGGGAGTTCTTCTAGTTTTCAATTATCTGTGCTATGGGCTGATTTTTACACGGTGCGGGTCTCTCTCATTGATGTTTCAATGCATGAATTTAATAAATGAGTCTTTGTTCAACATAGTGATATTGTACTGTAAGGTATTTTTTAGTCATTGTGATTTTCTATTNCGCAAACACAACTGCCTTTCTTATGCCTGACTGAAAATTTTCGCAAAGGGGTCGTTAGGTTAAATTGGGTTGCAAAATGGGTCGCTGCATTGAAGAGGTTGAAAACCACTGGATTAGAAGGTACGACCTTCCGTTGAACGCGACCTCCTGGTCCTCGAGCCAAATTAATTTCTCGCCCAAGGCGCAGAATATAATGCAGAAGCTATAGCATATTTAAGAGCAAATTCCACACAAGTAACAGTATTTTCTGATTCCATTTTTACAAAGGATTGACGAAAGACCACAAGGTCGTCTAGATTACCAACCTGCAATACAACTTTCAGTAGGCTACTACCATTAGTTATGTGAAAAGGAAATACAAGTTGATAAAAACAAACACACAAATCATATTTACAGATGTGTGCATGCCTATGTACACGCAGTTATCATAATGAGGTATTTAATTTCACAGAGGTGGTGATGGAGAAAGAAGCACTGAAATCAATGTGCTTTTATTTGAGAATACAAGCGGTAACATGAGACAAAACAAAAGTTGGAAAAATATATCAAATGACAGATAGATTAAGAAGACTAGCTTACTTTAGAAAGAGAAAATTTTGAGAGAAATACATTGAAAGGTTATTGCCGTCGTAAAATCACGGTTATACAAAGGCCCCATAGTCTTTTAAGAATAATTAATTTTTGAAATGTTCTTTCCACGCTTTCAAGGTTACTGATCAGCTTGAAATTACCGACTGCTGATATACCTGATGTATCTGTGTCACTCCTGCTTATTTCGATCGTTTATGTTATTATTTGTACATAGTTGTGCAGTCGCAGCATTTTTTGATGCTACAGCATATAGCCAGGCCCGTAACCAGCTTGGGACACCAGGGTGGCGAAGAGTTTTATGAGATGGTCCCAAATTTCTTAAACTATCTCCAATAATTTGCAACTATGCCCAACACATTTTTCCAGGGGAGCGAAAAATTTTGCAGGGGGGCTTCGACCTTCCCGCGCCCCCTGTTTACGGACCTGCATTTAGCTGCCCGCAAAATCCCCATAATGCAAGTTTTCAACGTTCGCCTACGACGGCCATACGCCTATCACCAAAGCCTTCTCTCGCTAGAAGACCTTGGTATCAGGTGGCGGTTCATCTGACGTGCATGCTACATGACAATGTTGCACTTCAGAGAGCAATGGACGAACGCATTACTTTAGTACACCGAAGAACTACAAGACAACGATTTTGTGCTATAAATATGGTAAGGCTGCCTGGACAATATGGGCGGCGGAGCATGGGGTTGTGAGGTTGTGACGCCACTTTTTTTCAAATAGGACCCGAGTTACAAGAGCCCCACGATTTTACTATATTTTTAGTTTTACGTTATGAAGCACATCATCTTCAAAATTTTGCTGAGTGTTTGATATTGTCGATACAATAAGATTATTTTCATCTCAACGTTGCTGTGTCGATATACCAACACACTTTCCTCCGTCTTTCACTGATGGCTTGATTCAAAATATTAATGAACCGTCTGTTTGCAGTAAGGTAGCGAATGTATGTGCATTTTCGAAACGAATTTCAATCCTTTTAGAAATTGTGCAAAAAAGACATTCCAATGTTGAATTATCACCTATGACGTCACACAATCAATCAATCATGACGTGGTTACATTGCTGAGGGAAACAAACATGTTTGAGGGTGAGAAAAATTTTTTCCCGAACGACGAAAGAAGTGCTAAATTTCCCACCCATGAGAAAAAAACTAAAAAAGTTAGCATTAGTGTCTTCCACGAATAAACAGTCACCGTTTATTGCAGCTTGGAGACACCAGTTGAAAATGGGGTCCTGTTACCCGAGCCCACCACTGATGGCGCTCTGGGTTTGGACGGTTTCGCTGCTGTGGATTTCGCAAGCCTGGTGCATTAGGGTGGCTCAAAATTTTTTTTTTTTTATTTTCGCTGTTGCCACCCTCTAAAAACGTGAGGCATCATGAAAAAAGACATTGTGTCAAATATTTTTGAAATAGAACAAGGTTTAGTG
>JGI24158J21664_10004460_pt1 | contig 18039 bp, 8 predicted proteins | sample Ectturendosymbi3_FD_21664 | JGI IMG/M metagenome (IMG submission 21664)
AGAAAAACAGAAAGTAGGCCTCTTCGCGTACCACCTTGAAGGTCTTCGCGTACCACTAGTGGTACGCGTACCACAGTTTGAGAACCACTGCTTTAGATTCAATACGTTGTCTGTTCGTTCGTTCGCTTCTTTGCCCGTTTTCTCCTTCCGTGATGAAACTACAGCAGCTCAGTTTTAGACGACGGCGCATTTCCGTCCTGAAAAAGGATGAGCAGCTCGCTGGCGACTCGTTCGCTCAGTTTCTTCTTCTCACGTGAACCAAACCTGTAAAGAACATGTTGCGACCGCCGCATCTCTCGCGTGTACGAGAAAAGGGCGTGCGGTAGCCATTGTTGACGTCAGCGCGCGTCATGAAACAGTTCCCGCGAATCCGAAGTAGCTGGCACCAAGTTTTAAAGTTTGGGGGGGAGAAAAATACATTTCAGGGGGTCAATATTTTGTTTTTTATTATATGTTTGAAGCAAATTTTTGTGTGCGCAACAAAGTTTGGGGGACACAAAAAATTTAGGGGGAGCACAGCCCTCCAATGACTACGGGCCGTGCTGGTGGTGCAGCTGCCTGCTTCCGATCGTTTATATAACACGCAATAAGTCGCGCGCTTCGTCGGTGCAACCGTCTGCGACTCGTCTTTCGTCCAATCGCGCTACGCGAGTGCGTGAACTCGTTTGTGGGCCCCGTTTCCAGGTCCCGCAGTCCGAACTCGACGCCGAACTGACCAAGAAGATCCTCGCCGAGTATCGCGTCCACAACGCCGACGTCATCCTGAAGGAGGACAGCACGGCCGACGACCTGATTGACGTCATCGAGGGGAACCGCGTTTACATCCCGTGCATTTATATCTTGAACAAAATCGATCAGGTGCGGGNNTCACTGGAAAGGGGGNAGCCTTTCCCCCCTGGATTTTACAATTTGATATTTTCCTATTAATGTTTTAGTAGAAAAGTCGTTTTGTCTTAGTTTCGAGTTCTTCAAATGAAATTGCACCACTGTTGGCCCCTTCCCCGGAATGAAAGAAACACTCCACGCCCACGATAGTCGACTAATGTAAACGAACAAGCGTATGGTTGGTCGTTTCAAAAACAAACAGTTTAAACGAAGTGCGTTGTGTCGCCATAGCAACGCTTTTGCGAGATTTACGCGACCGGCCTTATCGGCCACTGTCCTGTTCTGACCCTGTCCGAAAAGCGTGCTCTATCCCCCCTGACCAACCCCGGCCATCTTCGCGATGTGGTTGGAATGGGTTCCATGATGTCACTGATGAGGTTTTTGAAACCAAGTTCTGTTCTCGGTGTTTTTGGAGCAAAACGTGTTTCTCGGGCCCGAGTCGAAGCTTTCTTCTGGTGCAAAATTTTGTGTTTTCGGTTTTTCCGGTTTCTTGCAAAGAAAATCTGCGCAAATAATTTTATTGCAAAGAAATTAAAGGATAAAAATCACGACTGGAGAAGGGTTTTGCGTAAGTCTGGCGCGGAAAGGTGTCTTGGACAAACGCCACTCTGTTCATATTATATTCTCTGTCTCTCGTGTGACCAGACTTGTTGATGGTAAATATTTGAAGTTTTTTGGCCCTTTTCAGTGTTTGTTTCTGTCGTATGGACCGGTTTTGATGGAAATAGTGATTTTAAATGTATTTTGGCCGTTTTTTTCTTATTTTAAGTGATTGCTGCGTGATAATGACATATATCAATTTTTGAGGCGTAATGTTATCACCAGAGTGGTTGATCATTCAGCGAGAAAGATTTGATTCTGACACATAATGACTGACTGCTGTTTTTTTTCTGAACAATCTCTTTGCAACAGATTTCGATAGAAGAGCTCGACATTATCTACAAAGTACCGCACTGCGTTCCTATTTCCGCGCATCACAAATGGAACTTTGATGATTTGCTGGAAAAGATGTGGGAGTACCTTTGTCTAATTCGCATGTGAGTTAAATGTGCGTGGAGTGAACTAAAAGGCCTTTCTGGTTTGGTCGTCGATGATTGGCTGTTGTATTTTTTACCAATGTCTTTGAATGGCATCACCACTGAAGTCCTCAGTTTCAAAACTTCACAAAATGCTGTGACGACATAGAAATTTTTATGACGAAATAAAAGTTTTTATGGCAGAGTAAAAGACTTATGAAGGTTCACGTAACAGTCGGTCCGAAGCTTCCCCCTAACCGCATGCGGATGTTGTAAACAATTAAATTCGCGACGTAGACGTAGCAGGCGCAAGCAGCTTTGAAGAATGCAAGATCTTTATTCGCCTTAACATTTCCATGGAGAAAATCGTATTTCCGTATGGCGGCTTCTTGAACAACAACCTGAGACAACCGTTTTTTTTAAATGCACGAACTGTTGCTATCACTTCGCTATGGTCATGAAATGCGTTAGTTTGATTAATTATGTGCAGTTTTCTGGTGCCACGTGATGCAGCACCAAGCCCTGCTATATAAAAATTGCACGCGGGTTAGCGAGCCTGTGCTCTTTCCTTGTTCTTTTTGTTAGGATGGGGGTCGTAAAAATTTTTCCAGGGGCGCCCAACAGTGGTAAAATATCATTTTAGTAACGCCGAAACTAAGGGAAAAGCATCTAATGGCAAAATTTCAAAATGCTGGGGGGCCTTTACCCATCCCTGCTCCCCCCCTTCCGACGTCCATGGGATTAAGTGTTTCGCTCCGAATCGTACTGGAACAAACGTTTGAACTTCTTCTTCCCCCCTGGGGGGCTTTTCCCCCTCCCTGAATCCCCCCGAATCCCACCGGGACAAACGTTCGAACTTCTTTTGTTTCCGGACAGATACACGAAACCGAAAGGCCAGCTTCCCGATTACGAAGCTCCTGTGGTCCTCAACTCCAACAACTGCACAGTAGAAGATTTCTGCAACAAACTCCACCGCACGCTCATGAAAGAATTCAAACAGTAAGTTTTTTATCAGTTTCACTTCACGCGAGCGCTACAGGGTAACATTATTCCCGTTCGAGGTATTCTGCTGCCAATCAAGCAGAGGCCGTGGTTCGAACGCTCAACCTCTTGCTTGTGAGGGAGAGTACCACTGTACTATCGCATCATCCACTTTTTCGTTGAAATCTGTGTTTTTTAAGTTGTTGTTTGTCCTTTCTAATGACACCGAACAACTTTTCATAGGAACGTTTTTCAAAATCGTCTTCAACTGAAGAAGTTACTGCCGTTACTTTAGCAGAAGACTGCGTCGTAGTGTGACGTTTCCGTTCATTTTATTTTTATGTTTGTTTTTAAGTTGATAATTACGTCTCACAAAACTTCAACTATTATTCCGGTTGCCGTCACTCGCAGATACCACCCCACGGGCCAAGGTTCTTGAACTTGTTCCTCTTTTGCAGTCGGTGCTGACCAGTACAAGTCACTGTGCTGTGTCTTGCCAGTGATGTGCTCGCTGAAAAGCATGCGTGGCTTTCCACAATGCGATCACAGAAATCAGGTTTTTTTTGTAAGGAAAATGGTAGGTGCCCGGTATGGATCTGTAGGGACCCGATTTCTCTGATTTTAGGGACCAGATGATAATTTTCTCTGATTCTAGGGACCCGAATCGGGTCCCTAAAACGCCTTAAAAAAACTCTGCAGAAATACTTGTTTATAATCTCCTTTAGGTTTGATCAGGAATGAGCACGAGTCGTGTAGTCGCGAAAGCTCGCGACCTTTTTTGAAACGCCACGCTGGTGGATGTTGCGCTTTGTGTTCATCTCATCGTGAAGCTTCCGTCTGCTGCCATGGCAACCGTGTGTGATTTATTTTCAGCGCCCTCGTGTGGGGCTCGTCGGTGAAACATAATCCGCAAAGTGTCGGTAAAGAGCACCTTTTAATGGATGAAGACGTTGTTCAAATTGTCAAAAAGTAAGATCAAGGCTTCGTTTTGGTAGATTTTTCTGGGCAACTGTCCAAATACAGATGTTTCTAAAAAAAAGTATTTAAAAAATATAGGTTTTCTGGGTGTTGAGTTGAAAGCGAGAAATTTGTCTGGTGTTGTAGCAGGTTCATTCCCGTTTGTGCTGTAGTTTGTTGTTATGTTGCTTCTCAGAAGCCTTATCGTCATGTTTTGCAGAGTATAGAAGGCGGGCCATGGCGGTGGTGTTTGGTTCCAGTCCTTTCTCAATCGTTTCAACCGTTCGTGTTCAACTTGCTTTGCAACGACGCAATAAAATTGTTTGTCGCGAGTTTATTTGATTTGTTTGTGAATTTTTAGTGTACAAGTTGGAAGACAGTTTGGGAGGCGAAGTTGTTCGCCCAAACTTTGTTGGCGCTGATTTTCTTTGTTTCGTCACAAATCCCCACCGGCGCGAGTGGCCTAAACATCTGGGGGGAGGGGATCACAGCGTGTCGTCCGAAGTAGCATGTTGATGCCCCCTACAGGCCCCCAGTCAGAAATTTTGATAGGGGGGCAAACAACAACCAAGTATCAACATGTGAATATATAATGCCCGTTGTTTTTAAAGCATCATCCATAAAATCTGCCTTTTTTTGGTGCTTTTTTCTGAATAATTATGTTCAGATTTAAGATGGCAAGTATAAGTCTGTCTTCATTGAATTGACAAGTTTTTCAAGTTTGTTTTTAGTAAAGTTCCAAGCTTCTACTTTGGATCAAAGTCACCATTTGCTCGTAAAACTCTTGCTAAAGCGCTTGTGAAAATCTCGATGCTATAAGTGCAAGATCTGCAGTATGCCTTTTTACAGCCAATATTGCAGTTGAGCAAGAAGTCATCGTGGCGGCCATTTTGATTGTTTTTTATATTTACACGCCTGCTGATATATACCAGCACACGTTTAGTCGAAGCCGAGTAGCGACTGTGCTTTACAGTAAGACAACACTCTCGACGTTGATCTACTAAACGTGCACGCATATGAGACGTGGAGCTTACCCAACTCTTGAGCGACTGGTTGACGTATGTAGGTGATAACGTAAAGGCTAGAGGCCCCCAAACGCCTTTGAAAATTGTTTGGATTTTATGTCATTGAATGCTACGAAATGCGAAAGTTGCGCATGTCCTCTGACTAAACAAACTTGCATATGTTTGACGTTTGACCAACTCAGTCTACACAACATGTGGAAATGGTTGTGGTTTTGTGAAAACAAAGCCACAATCAATTATCACCACAGCTCTGCAGTGAAGTTAAAAAATACTTGTCGCCGCAGCTTAACACAGTGGTGTGTTAGTTGGTTGGTTAGTTGACAGCCCAGTGGTTCCCAAAGTATGGGTCGAAGCACGAACAAGGGTCAAACAATTGGTCGCGCCGAGGTGATCCAAACTGGGGTTGTATGTTTTCAAAGACCACTGCTTGTCTGTGTGTAGCTCAGGTACTTGAGAAAAGAGTAGATTGCTGACATTGAGAACGAGCTAAGCAACTTACTGTCAAAATCACTTATACAATCATATTTTCGTACGTTGTTTGAGGCTTGGGTCGTTGTTTGACGCGTTTTCACCAAACTCAGATTTGGTTCGTGCCCAAAAAAGTTTTCTTACGTAAGCGGTTGAAGTCTTTTTTCAAATACATGAGTGTTTATTAAATAACAAAATCACATCGACTGGTAAAAAATGCATTTTTTTCATTTTATTCACATGCGCTTTATCGATGATACATATTGCAAGATATCTGTAAGTAATGGATGTGTAACGCCCTCAGTTCTTACAGAATAACAAGCATCTTTATATGTTAGGTTTTGTTGCTGAGTCTTCTCGTTGCAATTGAATGATTTCAAATTTAATATGGGATAGGATGGCAACTTTCAGTTAGTGATTATAAGCTGTTGGTGCAAGTTTGACACAACCATGGGCGTCGGAAGGGGGGCAGAAGAGTCCTTGGCCCCTCCCTATATTTTGAAAGTTGACATTTTCCTATTAAATTTTTAGCAAAAAAGGATTGTTTTATTAGTTTCGAGTGGGAAAAATATAATTTAACCATTTGTGGTCTCCCCTACAAAATCCTTGTCTTTCCCTGTAAATGTCCACTACTGCCCCCCTAGAAAAAATCCCTCTGACACCCATGTACACAACGTTTGATTAATCATGGGCAGTTGGTAAACCACACTACTTGATCAAGTTCGACTAAAGGCTGAAGTAGGAAAGGTTCCTTAAAGCGGTTTCGTTGATTTGCACTGACGTATTTCTTTGGCTTGCACATCAAAGCTTGACTTTAAACTGAAAAATTTTGGTGCAACTTTCGGAATTGGGGGGTGGGGCAATTGCTTCCATCGCCCCCCCTCTGGCTTGACTTTTGTAGGTGATAAAAAGAACACATGCAATGCAATTTTTACCCAGATGAATACCGGAAAGGCGGATTTGACTCAATAAACTTGGAAAAGATTACGGAAACCAAAATATTTTGGGGACTTCACCCCCATCTCTTACGCCTGTAACCAATCGATATTTAGTTGTTATTTATTAATTTTCTCATCCGTTTTCCTCTGGGCAGGGTCACGGGGTCACCAGCTCAAGGGGGACCGGGAATACCACATGGTGGGGGTGGCGATAGCTCAGGGGTGAAGTATCTGCCCCTCGATTGACAGGTTGCGCGTTCGATCTACAGCCACGGAGTCGCAGACATCGAGGATCCTCCGATAACTTCTGTTTTTCGGTCTTTGAAATCTCCCGTTTTGCGACCACAGAGCGACAAAGCTCACGCAGAACTGCATTTGCTTTTCCAATGCGTGACTCAAACTCCTTATTCCGCCTTGTGTCACTCGTGAATGCCACCCCGAGGTCCATGAACGGATCCAAATGCTTCCGTGCATTACCCCTTACTTGCAGAATGCACCGACAACATGGGAAGAAACGAATTTTTTCAAGCGTGTATGCCTTACTTTGATTACTGATTTCCGCGTTGGATTTCTGCAATTATTGAAGGGTGATACAACGTTTTCAGCATATTATATTGGACTTGTTCAAGCTTTATAGCCACCAAGTCGTTGAAAGGACCGTGCTTAATTGACCAAAAGTTTCTGATTTGATCAAAAGATGACAGGGTGTAATTGAAGACCTTTGGGTAAACTCGCAGTATTTATAACAGATACCATAAACCTATGTTATTAAGTTATTCCAAACTGTGGTGTAATTACAATTTTATCAGCTACTGCAGCAACTTCAGAAAAAAAATTTGGAGAGGCGAAATAGCACAACATCGCGATTGCAAATAGGAAGGTGAAACACAGTTCACGATCTATATTCTAACACCGCCTTTTTTAGTGAAAAAATACATGAACTCACCAAGTTTTGTTTATTGAAGTAAAAGACTTCGCAAAACAGTGGCTGATAGCGTGACGTTTGATAAATGGCCAACGTCTGCATTGCCAAAATGGTTATTTTACTGAGCAAGCAAAATTTCTCAGCTCCTTTGAAACAATATTTTCCTGATCATTAAAAGAGACGCAAGTCCTCGCTCATTTGTGAACAGCGATCTTGACAGAAACAAAGTTTTGCGAGGTGAAAAAGCGGTGGGGTCATATTTTGCAACAACTAAAGTTTTATCATTGTGACTATTTGCAAAAAACAACATTAACGTAACGTTTTCTTCCTCTTCTGTGTAGTTCGACAGCACATTGCTTTGCACAAGAATTTTCCGTGATTTTCGCTTTCAAAACGTATGTTTTTTGAAAGTTAAACAAGAAAAATGTTTATTCACGAACAACAATAGCCGGTGGCGTAACTAGAGGTTTGAGCCAAGGGGGAAAAACTTAGCTGAAAGGGGCCCACTGGCCATTGTAAGGGGTCACTAGCTAACACTCAAAAACTTGAGAAACGATGATTAATGCGGATGTGGATGGCTATACTAAAACTCGGAAAAACGCAAAAGAAGCAACAACTTGCTGAAAGCCAAAAGAATACTAAAACCAAAATATTACCTAAGTGTAGGGCTGCCAGATGCGCTTTGTAAAAATACCGGCCATTTTGATTTGTCAACAGTGCCAGATCTAAGCTGTGTCGTAATTCGTAAGCGGCACAGGGAAAACAAAGAGACAATGAGTATTGTCAAGCCACAATTAATAACTTCCCCGTATTTTCGCTGGCTCATTGCATTTCGGTATGTGCGTGACGCGAACATCGCACCAAGGATTGCGTCAGCAGCAGTGAATAAACTTCGCTGAAAGAACTGTCCTAACAAGATTCACTACTAGAGTCATTATAATTTGAGTTTGTCTTTTTTGAAGTTACGGCAAATTATTTATTTTCAAAATACCGTTTCAGGCACTGATTTTTAAAATACCGGCCTTTTACCGGCCTCTGCTCAATTAGCAGTAAAATACCGGCCAGGCCGGTGAAATGCCGGCCATCTGGCAACCCTACCTGAGTGGGAGTCCGATTTTTACATTTAGCTTGCCAAGGGGGGGGGGTATTCGCCCTTCTTCCCCCTTGGCAGTTATGCCACTGGCAATAGCTTCTAAACGAGAAGAAAATACGAATGTCGAACAACGCACGAGATCTTGTAAGTTTCTAAAAAGCATGCAAGCCAATTGTTTTCATTGACGGTAGCAAAACAAAACTTGTAATGCCACCTACAGTATTTCATAAGTTTTTCATTGTGCTATTTTGTACTTCATAAACATTGCCACTCACCATAAGCTACAAAGCGGAAGCTTCGCTCCATGCCGCAGGCGAGTACCGTTGAATATATAGCAAATTTTGTTATTGAAACAGTAGGTTATGCAACTGTCCGATACGTAGTGATAGCACCCCTCACACGCTGTTGCGCACCAAGCTTCGCTGTTTAGATCCTGCACACGAAAGCGAAGCTGATTGTTTACGTTCCAAACCAGCTGAGCCGTCGTATCTCGAGGGACTTCTCACGGAAATGACTAATTAGTTACAAGCTTCCACATATTCGCACTACGTGTTCAGCTTCGGATTGAATGAGCAACGCCGAAACACCGGCAGAAATAGAGATTTTCTGCGAAAGCTTTGACTCGAGAGATTGTCCTGGAAAGCTTTTCTTCAGATGTTTTTCCGCACTGTAGTTCAAATTTCAAGAAAGCCTCCTGACAAGCACTAGTTTTGTGAAAAGTGACTACGCACCCCACAGTTACCAATATTTTGTTTTCATGCTGTAGAACTGCTTCTGTCATTTCCACGGACCGGTTTGACAAGATGCAGTGTTTGCATAAACTGCCGAATATGAATGTTTTAACTTAAGCAAGAAATGCTGTATCGCAAAGACCGGACATGTGCGTTTTTTGAAAAATTTTTGAAAACAAGTAAACCAAGAAGGTGCTGTGGCCATTGAGCGGAATTAAATATGAAATCTGCATAACAAATATAGATGACCTGGAGTCGCATTTCAAGGCACTCTCACAGACCTGAGCACTCTATTTATATCTATTTGACTGGGTTCGACACTCGTAGCATCCAGGCCCGTAACCAGGGGGGGCGAAGATCCCTGCAAAAATTTTTCGCCCCCCCCTGGAAAAATGTTTTGGATATAGTTTAAAACTACTGGACATAGTTTAAAAAATTTGAGCCCCTCTCACAAAACTCTTCGCCCCACCTGGTGTCCCAAGCTGGTTACGGGCCTAGTAGCATCGGAAACGTTACAAATTTACTTGTAGTCTTAGCAAACGTTGTGTTCTGCATTAATCGGAGTGCTTGGAGAGTTTCTTCGCACTGGTGACCAATCATTCACTGCCACAGCAGCATTTATAACGGAATTCGGAAGTAGACATAGCGGAAGCGGGCGCAGATCATTATTGACGCACTGAGATTGGGTACAATGCAAATAGAGGAATGTTTCAATAATATTTTTCTTATAGGTTAATGCCGCAGCCACCCTGCGAAACTCCACATGCGGGCTTCTTTTGCAGAGGCGCCCGGCCGCTCAGAAACAATGTCTTGCTGTGATTTCCAAGTGACGCACGTGTTGAGGAAGAGATTAATTCAGCGTTGAAGCATAAAGAACGGAGGGCGGCACGCATGGACCACGACCACAAAACTGATGCGATTTTTTTCGATTTGTTTTACGAAGTGTTACCGAAACAAAAGTGAAAGTGTTTCCGAAACAGAAATAAGATTTTTTAAAACGGAAATATTTTTATTTAGAAAACATTTGCGAAACCAAGGTGTTTTCGAAACGAAAGTAAAGTTGTTTTTGTTTTTTAAACAAAAAGATTTTAATTTGCAAACAAAAGTGAAACTGTTTCCGCAACGAAAATAAAAATTTTTTAAAACGAAAATGTTTTTATTTAGAAAATATTTGCGAAACGAAAGCGTTTTCGAAACGAAAGTGAAATTGTTTTCGTTCTTGAAACGTTTTTTTGCTTTTTTTGTTTCAAAAAAATGCCAGAAACACAAATTTTTTAGGGTGGGTTACCATACTTCAGTTTAAGTTGGTTGAATTCGAGCTTGTTGGCATAACACCTGAACTGATATTATCGTCAGGTACAAACGTGAAATGCCGAAAACCCTTACGTTGTCGTGCAGGGCGCCTCGCACCTTTCGTGCGTGTTTTGTCAGCATGTTTCCGGCGAAAAGATCAAGCTCTGCTCCCTGCTCCGACACAAAGCTTTGTAAAGTGGACAAAGCACTGCGTCACGCATCACCGGCCACTGTGCATTACGACAAAGGAAACGACTTGTAAAGAGACAAAAGTGCGCTTGCAATCAACATTCTCACCGCGTCATTTTGGGCAGAATCGCAGTGTTTTAAGGCGGCTGAGAGATTAGATCGAAACAAAATCGCTGAAGCTTTGATTGCGCTTGGAACCGTAGCGTCCGCACTCAGCCGCACCGACACTTGACCTCATGAAAAAGCGATCTGATGCTCAGTTTCATTTATACTCGCTCTCTGTGCTCCATTCGGAGTGTCGCGTAGATCTCCGCTTGCTTGCGCCGTGGCCCATGCGGCTGCTTTCGCAGCGAATGCTGCACTGGTGGCGAGTAAATGACAACACCGCGCTTGAACCGTTCCTTTGAACCCACCAACGCTGTGTCCCAGGCTGGAAAAGCGGCAAGTACCGTTTTTTCGAGTCTTCGGTATGACCCGGCCGGAATGAAACTGCCTACAAGCTTTGGTGGCGAGTGCGCGACCAAGTGCAATGTTCCGCTCGTTTTGCCGCGTCTGATAAGTAGCCTACTTGCTTTGTACAATAAATCTTCCCTAGAAATTCAAGGTATTCGTGTCAGGCTTTACGGCAAGGTGAGAAATAGCAATCTGCAAAGGTTGTGACGATATTTGGTGTTGAGCTAAACCTGCGCTGACGACATCTGTGCCAATATAGCTAATAAATTGTATAGGTTGCAAAGCAAGCTGTGGATTGTGGCTGCTGCAGGCGTAAACGTCCGAATCGAAAGATGCAGAGTCAGCTTTTACATTGAAGCGATTATTATCAGGCAGCTGTCTGCACGAATGTTGCAAATGTGCTGTAAATACCCTGCGGAACAAAATGGAAGAGTTTTTACCAAATAGTTTAGAGGTTATGACCGTCTTTACTGCATAAAGCATACCCAGATGTGTCCTCACCAACCACAACCTTTTTCTCCGTGAATGCTGTTCTTCATGATGTCATAAGCGACACTGTAGTGCTAATAAGTTATTTTGAATATCATACCTTATTTTCATAGCAGTGATTCTATCAGCATAGTGACGAGAAGTGGAGACTGTAGTACAACGTTTTCATAAACGTTCAGCTGCGTGTCTACAGATTACAGTGAGAGCCGCTTTTTTAACTTCACTACACCCAGAAGCCCTTTGCGAAGTCGTTGTATTCTGTGGTGCAGGTACAACAACACCCAGAGTGCAATAGAGAAAACCTTTGCAAACTCCTTCCTTCACTTTTTGTGGAGACCGCTTTGACTTACTTTTTGATTTGACTGGAAAATATTAAGACTTACTTTATCAACTTTTCAAACTTTTTGACAGAAATTATTTTAACTGACCTCACCGCAAAAATTTTGTCTGTTTTTTTTGCAAGAGAAACTTGTTTCCTTTTCCAGTTGTGGCCAGTGCAGCACCGTTCGACAACTGACTTCTTGAAGTGCTCCTTTCATTGCGCCGTTTACGATTTCCAGTGTATTTGCACGGCGTGTTTGCTTGTGTGGGCGTGACGTTATGATCCCGGCAAATTCCACGTTTTTGTTGAGTGGACTGCGCATGCGGGCGATCTCGTCACAACTGCGGCATCGCAGCAGAGGGAGCTAGTTGATTGCAATCAAAGTGCAGGAAAGGAAAAAACAGCGGAACGAACGTTTTCCGAGGCGTGCAAGGAAGATAAAGAGCAACACTGACGCAGCAGAGCATTTGCGCTCCTGCAAGGAATGGCGCTTGAAGGAATTCGTGGCAAGGTTTGGAAATTGTAGTTCATTTATATTTAATGAAGGTGACTGCTCAATTTGAGGAAATCGCAAACTGTTGAAAATTTCGTTGGAAGTTTCAAGTTTCAATAAATAAACATCTTGATGAAGGCATACTTTTCAAAGGAACAAAAATGTTTTTGCATGAAAAAGTTAAATCATATTCACAGGTTCATCATATTGACATCATATTCACAGGTTAAATCATATTCACAGGTTAAATCATATTCACAGGTTCATCATATTGACATCATATTCACAGGTTAAATCATATTCACTAGTCCAGGTCATCTATATTTGTTTTCACAAAACGTTCGCTCTCGCTGTAACGGATCGTCTTTGGGTGTCTCTGTTTAAGCTATTTGGGTGTCTCTATTTAACCTATTAAACAGCTCTAAAAAGCAGTTGCAGGCACACATCAAAATTTCATTTACGTTACTACACGTGACCGAAACAATACTGACCGATTTCAAGAAAAAAATTTTTTGTGAGATAGTTGTTACCAAATAATTTTTTGTGTGATAGTTGTTGCTTCCACACTTTGTTCTCCGTAAAAATACAAAGAAATGAATATACCTCATTTCAGCTTTTGCAGATAGAAAATATTATTTTCTGTCCGAAAATTTACAGTGTGTCGTGTGCTGGCGACTGGTAGACGTTTTAATTGATGCAGTGCCAAGCTCGCGTCAGGCACAGGTGACGTGCAGTCATTTGCCTCGCAATGCACTTGAACTTTGTGGTGAATGCCACGAAGCAAAACACGTCTTTGCGGTACGCTCGTGACGTCAGACAAGTGCCAGCGCAAACGGCGCTGAGCCTTCGTACTTCAGGTACGTGTCGAAGGATTGAGGCTGCGTTTCTTGATAGGACTGCGCCCAAAAGCCAGGCGACACTTCGATGTTCATTTCTTATTCGTGTTTCGGTTTTTCACAGTCGCTGATTCCGATGCTCATTGTCATGATTTGAGTAGGTTCCGGTCCAGCGGTTACAGTAAACAGAAGATGTACAGAACTTTACCAAGGCACGCTGGGGAAAAAACGATTCAAATTTTTTCAGGTAAACGCAAGCTGTTAAATAAAGAAAAAAAGCTGCAAAATTCTGGGCTGGGCATGAGTAAGTGATCTGGATTTTACCAGCTGCTGGCTAAAACCGCTGGTTTCATGAAAAGTCGCGCGACACAGGATTTCAGAAAATGCTTCGTTTTGTTTAATCTCATATTTTTCTATCTGCAAAGTGTTGATAATTCGTTCATGCGGTCTTATTCTAGGCTCAATCAAAGTGTTCTTCATTTTATTTTCCAAAAAAATCATTCACACTGCTTTTGCGAAGAAGTCGAAAAGCCTCTCCTTCAGCACGTTTATTTGCACAAGCAACACGACCGATTGTAATGCTATGATGCTTCGACAAAATACGGGAAAGGAGAACGATAGACTGAACATACCGAGTGAGGACAATGGAACTGGCTGAATCATAGCTCTTTGCTTGACCTCAGTGCTTTTCGTGATTAATTTCGCAAACATACTTGTAATCTGAGCAAACTAAGCAATGTTGAATATATTTCGAGTTTGAAAGTAAGTGAAACCAACAGGCGAGTGATTAAGTAATTAGGCTCCACAAACGTGACGCAGTCGAATCAGTCAGCAATTTTCTAAGAGGAAATCGATTTCACGCAACACTAAACATCCTCAATCCTGAAATCTGCAAGCAAGGCTTACGAGTGGAACGCTGACAGACTAAATAGGAGCAGAGAAACAAGCAATAAATTGCATAAATCAAAACACAAGTTGCGACAAGTAACAACTGGAATTACAGGCCGTTCTCATAAAACTGGTTTCACTGAAGCCGAAAGCTGTCTGACGCCAATTACGGAGCAACAAACACACGAGCAACGCATCGCTGACTGAACCACAGCGGGCAGAGTCTGTGAGACTTACACAAGCAGAAAAACGGCCTTGAGGTAATGAAGTTGACTGGCGTACTCTAGGGAGGGCGTTCAAATGGTAAACGTTAAAAACACAGACACACTAGTCGGTAAATACAAACAAGGTGAGTGGTAAGGAAGGGATCCAACAATTGGGCAATACGAAATGACAACAAAAATAATTTTAAATAAACATCATCGCAAATTTACGAAAAGCAGGAAAAAAGAACCATTTCACTTGTGAGAGGATCGTGCTTTGAATATCAATATATGCGTTGTATTTGTTAAGCTATTTATCTTCACAGATATCCAGAGAGTTAAGCTGGGTTGCTCTACAAAAGTAAAAACGATTGCGTAGAACCTTAAATACACCAGATTTTGCAAACGAATAAAGCTTACCGACTCTAGCCGAGATGCAGCAGTAACGTTGTGAACGGACTCTGTCGCAACTTTACCTGTTTTCTCCCCATGACTTATCACGTTGCAGAAGTGTATAGATGCTTGCTTTGTGGCTTGTGAAAGTGATCCACACAGCACTGCTCCTTTCTCCTTTGCCAAATATGGATAAGCCGCATTGGGGTCAACCGAGTCTCCACGGACAAAACCTACTAACCCTCAGGGTTACCAACTTGAATTTTTTGAAGCCAGATTTTCAAATTCTGGCTTTTTGACGTGCTTGTTTTTTTTAATCGAAAAAAGCCAGCCAAAATCTGAATTTTTCTGGCTTTTTTCTGTTGGAAAGGCTTCACCCTGAAAAAGGATTGTCGGAGCTGCAATTTCAACATTACAAATCTCTTCTGACGAGGGTCATTGACCAAGCGGGGTGCGAACTTCCCCCCTTCTGTGTAGACTTTGGTTCGAAATTCCGATCTGATACTTACTAATGTTTATCCAAACGACATACGCATGAGATATAAGAGCAATTTAGAAAACTGTGTTTTGTTGATTGGGCAAACGAGGTATTTTCAGGCAGTATACCTCTAGACATAACAGCAGCAAGATTTTAGGCCGGTGTGAGAAAGTGAAAAAATGCTGCAGGAGAAAGCAATTTTCATGAGGTTGCAATATACTCACTGTCTAGCTTTGCACTGCCGGTTTGAAATGCAGAATTTTCTCTACTGTGACTTCAACAAAAACAACGTTAAGGAATTGAATGAGGCGTAGGATGTTAGTTAGTGCATTGCTACGTATAAAAACGAATCTCAGTTTTGAAAAAATGTTGTAAAGATTTTACTGTTACCCTAAAAGTGCTTGATTTATTTGATAAGAAACAAATGTATGAAAATGTAATCACGGGAGAAGAAAATGTCTTGAAGTTTGGAATTGTATTACATCGATGACTCTGACAAGTTGTAATGTAGTATCCATCTTGTATTTGCNATTTGTTATTTTGNTTTTTTTGTGACTAGGTCTGGATTTTTTTTGGTGAAGACAGGTTGGCAACCCTGCTCACGCATGCATTCCACGGTGACCTGAATGAGCGCTGGCATTTTGGACAATACTGCAACTCAAGCGCCAAAGCTGAAGGCAAAGCCCGTCACTTCTTCGTACAATCACCAGGATCAGTGAATCTCGAAGCATGTTTAAAAAACCCTTACGTTTCTACAAGGATCACAGCAATTGTCGAGACATGGATACAGTCTTTGACCCACACTTTGTTTGCTTGGCAAAGTGCTAAACCTGTATGCGTATCGATAACGAACAATGTCGAATTTACAAAAGCTGTTATACCCGACACCCTTGCCGATCGCGCAGAACTTGTTTGTTATGCAGCCGATTGCCAGGTCAGCTGACAATGCAGGAAGTGATACTACGATCCCGGGACGCTTTTGGCACGCGCCAGGTTCTTGGTTTTAAACCAAACAAGGAATAAATTAAGTTTGGACAACTTTGCGTGACCGACGTAGACCTGCATGGAGTGCAATCACGGCTGCCGGACTCACTGTGAGGTCACAGAACCGATTCAGTAGTTGCTGTCTTGCTGTGACAAGACAGATGAGCAGAACGGCAAGAAAGAGTGGGAGATCAAGTGAGACAAGAAGGGCAACGCTTTCGTAAGACGTCTGTCTGTACGCATTTACAGATGATGGTGACGTTGCTTGTTACAATTGAGGCTGTGTCATGTGGCGAGCCCACATCGGTTGTTGCAAAAAGTTTTGAGGCCAATTTTCGACTGCATCAATTTTACTCAGGCATCGTTTCGGAATTCACTGTGTTCTAAGTCAATCGAGTCTACTTGCACAACGGAAAGGCAACTAACGACGATCAGAAATTTGCTTCTGGCTTTAAATGCATTCTAAAAATGCCCCGTTTTGCTTCTGAAAAGAAGCAACGCAACTGAATAAGTAGATCAGCATGACAAACCGCTCGACTGGTCATTTGAATCTACGGCAAAATCACACTGACGTTTATATTAAAGTGAGCCTTGTTTCATCAGTGAGGCAAAGTTTTTAATTTGTATAGTTAAAGATTCCAGGATATTGAAGTTCTACGAAATATCTGCACTTCTATCAGCCGCTTACTCTCACACTGATTACTCCATGGCATTGTTANAGCNTTTATTCAACTCCATGATGTTGCAAAGGTGGCAGCGGCGATCGTATCATAGTTGGTTCAAAATTCATTTTGTTTCAGCATAGGCAAATAACTACAAATGCAACTCTGTTTATATTGCCGTCAAAACGCAGTAACCAAGATTTGAAACTGGAGCACTGGTTGCACTTGTCGCTACAGGCGTAGGGGGCAAAGACATTTGGGGAGTTGCAGCGTTTTGCCCGAGAAAGTATGCACAAGTCCAATACGTAGATTTTCAAACAATTTTATGATTAAACTTCTCGAAATAACAAAAAGATACATCTAATACAGTTTTCATCCCGTTAATATCAGAATACAGAAATGAGTTAAACTGATACAAAAAATTATTTGAAAAGGTCACAATTTCGATACGAAACGTTTTACCACCGTCGAAATGATTTTTTGCCCTGAAGAAAAATAGTTTGGGGGCATACATCCCTCCCCGCACCCCGCCTCCCACGCCTATCCTTATCCTTGATTGTGAGCATTGCCGTGCTCCAACTCGCGGAATGCTGCACTAGTCGTTCGCTAGAAAAAACTGGTTTCTGAAAAAGCATGAGCTCTGCTCAACGTGTATTTGTGACGCAACAAGCGTTCTCACTCGTTAAGGAAACGGAAGCGAATGTGGAGCCGAGTTTTGCGTCATGCAGACAACCAAACGCTAACAAGTAGCAGAAACCGTTATTGTTACTTGTTCAGGTTGTGCAGAGCTGGATAACGTCTCTCAGAAACTTCTGATAAATTTTTTGCAGTTGTTTAGTGGTTTTCAACCAATGCATAGGCGACAGAACTTGCTGACTGCAGCAAATGTTTTGTAAGCGTAACTTTCGAGACAAAACCGACCTCAAGCAAACGGAACAGTCCTTGGTCTCAGTTAGTCGACGACCTAGCGTTTTAGTATGAACGAGGAGAATGCTGAGGCACGAGAATTAACAGCTTGCGAAATGAAGCTTTGTAGCGAGGTGCAAGGACAGTCATCATGCTTTTTGTCGAACCTCACCCTGCCTTGCAACCGCACCTAACTGCATATGCTCTTGCTTGGCTCAGCGCTACCATCCCGGTACAGCAGTGAAACGAAGTATTGATCAAATTTTTGAAGTGTTGACAGGGTAAGCAAAGGGTAATGTCACAGTCGTTTCAGACATGCGTTTCAGACATGCGCTGTTTTAGGTTCAGCAAGCTTGGTTGCGTCTTGGGGAAACTTCTGCTACCTTGAAAACTTCTGCCTTCCTGATGACGAAATAGACCGGGTGTATCGG
>JGI24158J21664_10004461_pt1 | contig 18037 bp, 14 predicted proteins | sample Ectturendosymbi3_FD_21664 | JGI IMG/M metagenome (IMG submission 21664)
GGCCGTGGTCGTCCACTACAAGTATTTCGCGCCGTCCTCCTCAGGCAAAAAGTCTCACGACGAAAAATCCGGCGGATTCTGCGCGAGGCCGCTCACGGGCGCCACGGAGTGCCTGCGCATCTTCTTCCAGCACGTCCAGCTCTTCCTGATCGTCCGGCTCCGCTTTCTCTGGATCTTGCTTTTCGCGGGCCTGGCCGCCGGGGCCCTGTACGTCGTGTTCCGCGACCCGGGCCTCCGTCTGCCCGACACGAACACTTACTTCCAGTACTTCCGTTCGTCGCATCCGTTCGAGGTGTACGCCCTGCGGCAGGGCCGTCAGTTCGCGTTCGAGAGCGACCGCGAGCGCTACATGCCCGTCCGGATCGTGCTGGGCGTGCGCCCGAGCGACAACGGCGACCACAATAACCCCGACGACAAGGGCTCGCTGGACCTCCGCAGCGGCTCGCGCCTGTCGACACCGCACGCCCAGCTGTGGCTGCTGAAGTTCTGTCGCACTTTGCGCGCGAGCCCGTTGTTTCGCGTCGGCGACAAGTACTCGTGGTGCTTCGTCGAGTCGTTCAAGACTTGGATGGAGACGCGAGATTGTAGCGACCGGACCGGGCCGTGCTGCCAGAAGTCGCGCTTCCCGTTCCCGCGCGACGTCTTCGACCTGTGCCTGAAAGAAGCAATCTATCAGCTTTACATCACGCCCAGCGTCCGTCTCTACCCATGGACGCCGGGACCGAGGTGAGAAGTTCGAAGCGGCGATGTGACTTCGTTGACAGTTTCGTGTGTTTTTGTACTTCGCAGCGGCGGCGTATCTTTTACTAATGTGCAGATGAATTTTAATAGCATCTCAAATATATTTTTGCTGCCACAGATGTGGCCTTAACAGACATAGCATTTTAGGTGCTTGGTGTGCTCGGTTAAGGATCTAGCAACTTTGTGTAATAATATTTTCGTCTCTTGTTGCTTACTCGGATTTCTCTTGTTGCAGTCCACGCTTACCAAATTTGCTCCTTCGAAAGGCTTTCTTACAGAAAAAAAAACTCATGGAGTAGTTGCTCGAACTCTACGTTAAGCGTTCTCATTGCAACAAATCTTTGACTGAAGCTTGTCGTTAACTGCCTAGCTTGTTAGGCATTATGTTGTCGCCTGGTTAACGGAGCACGTGCCGTATTTACTCGATTGTCAGCCGCACAAAATGGTGTTCCAAAATTAATGTCACGTGATCATAGCTACCTAAGCCCCTGAGAGACTTCACGTGCTAATACGGTTTGCATTCAATTGGCAACCCTGGTAATGATGCTCACACCACTACAACTGCCTTCTGCTCGCAATATTCGCTCGTGTGACGGATGTGCACGTGATGCTGAAGAGAACAGAATGCGAAAAGAGAATGAGAATTTGCTCGGTAAAACGTAAGCCCAGGAAAGACTGAGCGTTATTTATACCTTTCCATAAGGTAAAGAAATATAAAAGGTAAGCCGCCCTTGATAATAAGCCGCATGAAATAATGAAAAAAAACTTTGCAAGCCGCGGCTTACATTCGAATAAATACAGTACATACTGATTTTGGGTTGCCGTGGTGTTGGACGGCGCAGCAGTCACTTGGCTTCGTTGCAGCGACGCCTGGTGCACCACCTCATCAGTTACTAAGTCAACAACGTTTGCTTCTTCACAGATACGATTCGCGCGACAACCTTCGCGCGGTGATCATCGAATTTGAGAGCAAACAACGTTACACAGGCTCGTTCGAGGACATCCGTCACTTTTACGAAGAAACGGACAAATTCCTGAAGCCGTTGCTGCGCGACGCGCCGATCGACCGACGCTACGCGTGGTTTGTAAGCGACTTGGACTACTACTCGCTGCAGAAAGGCCTTTTTGACGGCACGATGGCGTCGGTGGGCATTTCCCTGATCGTGGCGCTGTGCGTCATCTTGCTGACGTCGCGCAACTTCGTCGTGGCGGTGTTCGCGACCGCGACGATCGGCGCGATCATCGTCGTCACCGCCGCCGCGCTGGTGCTGCTCGGCTGGAAGCTGAACGTTCTGGAATCGGTGACGATATCGGTCGCCATAGGCCTGTCCGTCGACTTCACCTCGCACTACGCCGTGTCCTACCTGGTGGCGCCCGACAAAGACGACCGCCAGCGGCGCGTCGAATTCGCCGCCACCCGACTGTGCCCGGCGATCAGCGTCGCCGCCCTCACGACCTTCATCGCCGGCGCCGGGATGTTCCCCACCGACGTCCTGGCGTACAATCGCTTCGGCGAGTTCCTGATGATTGTCATGGCCGCCAGCTGGCTGTACAGCACCTACTTCTTCCTGGGCCTGCTGAGCGCCCTGGGCCCGCAGGGCCGGTGCGGGGACCTGCGCTGCCGGTGCCAGTGCTGCGACGACATCGCGTCGGACCCCGACGAGCACACGATCGTCATCACCGAAACGTCGAGCCTGCGCGCCACCCCCCACGACCTCAACCGCCCTTTGAACAGTGCGACGCTGGCGAGTCAGGAAATCGTGGAACGCTCGACGATTATCTGACGCGGCGTGTGACGTCACGCGCTCACCGATGCGTGGCCGAGCAGCGCAGATGTAGAAAGGGTCGAGCCGTGTTTGGAATCGTACTTCCAAGCTGGAATGCCCGAGGCAATGGAGGTTCGCTGAGTGGATGGGGGGTTCAGCGTCTCGGTCATGACGCAGACAACAATGGGTCGTGACCTCGTCACGGCTGAGGAGCCGTCTGCTCAACAAAACCTTTTTCCTTTGTTGAACAAACACTGTGCAGACATCAATGTCGAGTTTTGCGTGGTTCAAAAACCTCGATGACGTTTGTTACGTAGATCGATTCGTTTTGTTTCAAACGATCACAACCCGTCTTGTTTTACACAAAGCCTTTGAACCCCCGACCATTTCTGAATGCGTTGAGTTTTCTTTTTATCTATGAGTGGGTCACATCAGACGTCAGAACTTCGCACCATGATCGTTCTGGGAAGCATGTAACTTTCTCGCGTTCATCCTTTCGCTGCTTCAGAGATATATCAAGTGTTTGTCGCCTCGCTCGTGATCCGCACCAACAACGTATATTGCCAGTGCACGATGGGATGGAAATGTGTCGCTAAACAAATCGAACAACGCCGTGGGTCCTTCGGCTTAATTTTCAAATTCGCATCGTAGTTTATGCTTGTTTGCTGATTTTTATTTCCACAATGCGCCCACGCCGATAATATTGTTTCGAAATACAAGTTGGGCATTATCCTGATTATGGCCATGACCAGACCTTTGAAAGTCCTTTGCGGTTGTCATTCAGATTCCAGCTTCATCGTCGTGGAAACTGATTCTTCGTCTATCTTTGTTAAGATGAACTGTGGCAGGGTAAAAGTCAGGGCGTTTTTATCGATCCGCTTTACTTTTTTTTGTACTTGCTGACTGTGTGTTTCCATTAAATTGACCCGTTTCACTGCCGGGGCGTTATATATGTTTATGACAACATACAATCAAAGGTTGTGTCAACACTTCTCACAAAAGCCAAGACACGTTTAAAATACACTGCTGCTTTACAACATAGCGCTCTGGGCGTGAAGTGCGTCTGTACCTCATCACGTAAAGGTCAGCCAGGGCCAATGAAGCATGTGGTTTTGTTTCGCCAAGATTCAGGACGACATTGCCCAGGATACAGGTCAAACTGTGTACTTGTTTGTTGTTGTTGTTATTTTTCTATATATTTATAAGTGCAATAACACGCGCTTCGTTTCATCGCTTGCTGAGGGAGTGCGCAAACCCTGCCTTTCGATTTTTCAGAATCGACCTGTCAAAGGGTTGTTTGATGTTAGACTTCAAACCTCCAGTTGGCAGATTAATTTCAGTGGAATGTTGTCCTGCTGTTGATCAAGGCAGTTGCTTTTTTCGTCGTATTACCTTTGTCGCCATTTCTGTATGAAAAGTCGTTTCCGCGCAAAGGAGTTGATTTAACTACACTTTTTGTACGCGAATACACGTTTAAGAGACTGATCTGAGTGTGTGTGCAGGTGTGGTTTGAAAAACGCTAACATGAACAGATACAAGCTTTCAGACGAGCGTCACACTCTGCCAGCTGCCTGCGCTTTGACCGGCGAAGAAATGCAAACCTACCGCATATGCACGTACATTGCCAATGCTGGATAGGGCGTGGCTGGCATCTTTGTTTCAAAATGCCTCCCGTAAGCTACGCACAAGTGTGGGTTGCTTGGGCCAGACACAAATAGCTCTTCGTTCGCGATGTGGCGAATGGCTTCAGTAAAAGTGGAAGAAAAGGCGGTAAGACCTGCTAAAGCGGGAACCCATCCTGGCATATGATTATTCATGGCATGTCTAGTGATTTGACACTCAAATGAAATTGTATCGAATGTATTCCTACAGCTACATGAAACTGATTCAATAGGTTCGTTTAGTCTTGTGGATAACGCAGTTCCGTTTGGAAGAACTAAACAAAAAGTTACGCGTATCTTAAGCTGTGGATCGTTTTTTATGTGCTCAGTCGGAGGTGGCGATTTTTGCTGTTTTACCCGGAGTCGGAGTTTTCAAATATTCTCCGACTCTTGATTGCGCCAATGCAGTTCAAGCAGTGATTACTAGTAATCACTGGTTCAAGCACACAAATTTAAAACCGACCATGTAGTATTGTTTAGTTATGTCGTCACAATATAATTATAATGACTTCCAGACAGTTTGTGACTATTCTGGAGCTCTTGCTTGAACTTGAACAAAAGCAACTGAGTTGTGAATATGATGCAGATATTTGAATGTTCCAGACAGACCCAGGTTTTGCCTTTTGTAGTGTGCACTAGCCAGGGCTGTGCAGCCGGAGTCAAAAAGTTTTAAATGGTGGAGACAGGGCTGTCGCCAGCGGGCGAGGCTCATACAATGGTTTTCAGTATTCAATGGACCAACTCATTTAGGGGCCAAAAGCTTTTAAATGTTGGAGCCGGACCTGGTGCCAAAAACTTTAGATGCCGGAGCTTGAAATTTGAGTCCCGGCTCCACAGCCCCGGAGTTAGATGTTTCAACACCTTTATATATTCAGTGGCTAGCTTGCTGTATCATTCTGTTCTATCCGTATGTAATTGTTTATCGTATACAAGCTGTGGCTGTGAAACTGCGCTCATAGAGGTTTTCTTCTTGTCCAATAATTGAGGCGTATATAATACTGCGGCATTCCTCCGAGATGCAAGATTTTTCTCTCAGGAAAAGACGGATAAAAATTGTGCATCAAATTGCTTCCATTTCTTGTAAGCATCTATAAACGACAGAAATTCACTGTTTGTCAACATTTTACTCTTACCGACTATGGGAAGTATTACCTTTGCCACTGCAGCACTGAAGGATATGAAATAAGCCTTGTGACTCAATGCTAGCTCTAGAGCAAAGTATGCATGGACCATCAAGGGCCAGTAATTTGAAGCGACATCCGCAAAGAAAGCACGTGGATATTCATAATGAAGTTGAAGAATCAGACAAAAAATAAAACCACTGAAGTCTTTGCAACTCGAACAAGGTAAGTCAAGCAGTTGTGGCATTAAAATATTTTTTTCCAACTGAAACCTTTATAATTGCCATAAGTGCATTTAATTTCGTAAAGGACTAAAGTTTTTTCCACATCTGCATTTCAAACTCTGAACGACAAGTTGGCACGAAAATTTTCGATTTCTTTGGATAAAGGCAACATTAAAAATATGGTGATAGAAGAGAAAGAAACAGGAATTAGCATTGAAAAGAACTTGGTGGGGAAATTTGTGCACTTGAACAAGGGATTCGAATAGATTACTTCTCCATGACGTCCATTATTTTTGGTGAAGATGGTACAGTCAAAACTTTGTCAGTTGCCGCAACAAGAAACGAAAATGCAAGTGACTCTTTACAAAAGCTAGTGTCGGACATTCCAAGATTATTTGTTTCATAAAGTTTCTTTCCGGCGCTCATGGAAAGATGTTATCGATTTTAGCAAGCTTTCTGAAAAAAACCTTCACAGAGAGCTAATTTAAAAACTTACCAAGAGTTCAAAACTTTTGAGTGAGTCGAAAGAGTCAAAAATGTAGTTTTAACTTATGTCTATGCATTAAGCGCTATGCATGAGGGTAGTCAAAACTTTGACCATGGACAGTACGGTTGTTTTTAGAGTTGCGGAAAGAAGATTGCAAATCCAGCTGGTTTTCACCAAGTACGTACCGTGTTGCAGTTACCGCGATTGTACAGTAGAATTGCCCTCAGGGTTGCGGAGTCGGTGGTAAATATCCGACTCCCGACTCCGGCCATTCCCGACTCCGACTCCTCAACATAAAGAGAATGAAATTTGACTGTTAAAGTCGATGGAAATCGTGGTGCACAGCAAGAAAATTCTGTTTCAACAAAAGTTTCAAAAGAAATTGTACCATTTCAACAGGAATTCCCAATTTGGGAGTGTGATATAAAAATGATTCAATTGGACTTCCGGAGTCGGACAAAAAAATCCGACTCCAATTCCCAGTGTTGTTAGGAATCCGACTCCGCCCAAAAACCTCAAATTTCTTACGACTCCGCAACCCTGATTGCCCTAACGTCACTTCATGGGACCGGAGATAGAGTCGCTAGAGGCGAATTGCCACTACAGCCGAACTACAACAAATAGTGCCTAAAATGTCTTTTCAGTTAGATGCCTAAGCTCGGCAAGGGTTAAAAGTGTTCTTTGATTAGGACTGCCGCTTACTATACGTATCGTGTTTTTGCGTAAATTTTGATAAGAAAGTGAGAAATTGTTTCGTCTTCATTTTTCAAACTGAAGTCAACGTCGTTGTTGGAATATCGAAATCTTTTGCAAGTTTTGCCATTTTCGCTGTTGAACGAAACAACGTCATACTTTTTCCACAATGGGGTATTGCTGCAATACTATCGATCAAACTAACTGCAGTCGCAAGAACCCCTTATACTGTTCAGTAAAATTAATGTAGCAATTTGCCTCCATTGCTGCTGATGGCGCAATCCTTGATGCCATTGTTACATCATACCTGCCACGGCTCAACGATAGCACGATTAACTTAACTGCGTTCCATTTCGGTCATGAAAGGCCTGGTGGGGCTCCACATAGTCAAGCTTACACTACAAACTATAAAAAANACTTGCAACTGTCATTATAAAAAAAATATTCTGCGNGGACCGACAAAAACGTAGCTATATGCGAAGTGACGATATAGCCGAACTCGAATGCACGTTAAAGATAAGAATTCTGCCGGGGCTGGCAAAAAAGCGTCGTTATAGCCGAATTCTACCGTAAGAGGATTTCGTCTTGTGAGGTCCATACAAAACCTGGATTCCCACAATAGTGTCCGGGGTTTTTAGATTTAGTTGCCCAGGATTTTTATTTAGGGCGCCCTCTGACTTCAACATTGATCTCATGCTGAGCAACAAAAATTGACACTGAACCGAAGCAGACCAGCAGTTGCTCAGCTTCTTCTTTCGTATGCACAAACAGGAATACGTGTTGGTCAGAACTTTGATTGGGTAAGGTATTCCAAAAAAGCAGGGTTATCCACCTCATTGATGTGGCACGGAGGTTTGAATTTGGTGCAATCATGCAAGTTGTGGTGTGCAGTCTCCACCTTGCCACATTCACACAAATCTGAGCCGCACAGGTCCATTAATTTCATGTTGGCCGGAAATCGGCCAACACCAGTCCTCAGGCGGTTGACCTGAACCCAGGCATTTCTGGGGAGGTCGCAACCTGGTGGTTGTGGGCCGAATGCGGGAATGAAGGATTGGAGAGCTGCAGAGATTGGTGTGGTTGGTTCCCCGTTAATTGACAGCAATTCCATTAAGGAGCGTAGAGGTTTCCTGGAGCGGAGACGTTTAGAAGAAGGTTTTAGGTGCAGAGTTTCGTGTAGAAGATGTTTCGGATTGAGGGCTTTGGTGTAAAGTCTCAAGCATGAAGCACTGCACCTTATCTCAGATGGGGTAATGCCAGATAGAATGGGCAAGAAGGAGGAGGGAGTGCTTCGTAGGCAACCGGTGATAACACGCGTCGACTCGTTTGAAGGCACATGTTGCGCAGCTAAGCTGAGCTTTTGTGAGGTGTATATTACTTCTTCGCGATTTCATTCTAGCACCGCACTAAAGTGCTTTATCTGTTTACTGCAGCTTGCTGTAAATATTTACTAAAAACTTTCTTATGAAAAGCAGATTTAATAGCATTTTCCAAGTAAATTAAATTAGACATCAGCCCATTCCAACTTAGGCATACCATACGTCCCGTTTTAACCGGGACAGTCTGGTTTAAAAGCTTTGTCCCGGCGTCCCGGTTAGGCATTCAGTCAGCCAGCATAGGCTTACACCTGGTACATCATCTCCCGTTGAATTTTTTCTATAATGATTAACAAGTGGTCTGATAACAGAAGCATAATGTGAGTCTTATCATTTGTGAAATTATACTGACTTTTCCTGGTATGATTTTTACGAGAAAATAGTGTCTACAGAATAGTGTTATGGGCGAATGTGCAAATTAAGGTTTGAACATTTTTTTGTTTCTTAGTAAAATGCGTTATTTTTCTTGGTTTCTTAACTATAGGAATCCAAAAAAGAGCTACATACTCCAAGTAAGATATGAACCAAATTTTTCTGATAAGGTTCGTTGTTCTGAGCGTCCCGGTGTTCATTCATAAAAATACGGTATGCCTACCTACGCACCCCCAAAATTTTTGAAATATCTAGTCATTTTGTGCTCTGAGAGGCGATATTCCAAACAAAAGACTGTTGTTAGCCTAAAATAACTCTGCCCCCCTCCAAATTTTTGTGCTGGCTATGACACTGCATTCCAAATCTTGAACAGTATATTTCGGATTCGTTCCTCGACAGGATTAGCTATGTGTGTTCTCCGTTATGAGAATGTTGCCGAAGATCCAACACTGCAGTGGACCAGTTTCAATTTTCTTGAGGGTGCTCGGAGGAAATTGCAGGCATAGTGAAAGCTATGCGTGTTAATTTACCGCTCTCTACTTTAATGCACATTGAGAATACACCATATAACATCAAAATCCAAATACTATTTTTCCTATTACTATTCAAATCACATCGTAGAGCTCCACACACAAAGATGCTTGGTACGCCAGTTCATTAACATGTTAACATAATTCGTTAACTGGCAAGCTGCGTTCGAAAGATGGCCGATCCCTGACTGGACCGTTGCGCGTGAATAGCACTGTCGTGGCCGAACTTTGCCTGCAATGGGAAGCCCGAGAGACGAGCGAATTTCTCTGACCGGCTTGTCTTTGTCCTTGAACGCCCCCTCAAGGGGAGCTGCTGAAGGCGGTTATCGGCAAAGTGTAACTTCTATTTACACTCTTGTTGTAACAGTTAAAAGCACATCAGAAAGACAGGACGCGAAAACACACGAAAGAAAGAAAAGCGAGGCGTCACTGAGAGTCAATCATATTTTGATGCCAACGCATCGTTTCAAATTCGGAACCCGAAACTTCTACGAAAATCGCAACTTCTTTGTCGTCAAAAGTCGGTCAAACACTTGTTGCGACTTGCATTGTCGCACGTCAACCTTACACCAGGGCCCTCGCGATACAGTGCGAGTTTGTGAGGTGCGGAGACGGCAAGCCCAAAACAACAACAGACGGTTCGTAGTCGTGGACGGAGCGTCAATAAGGTTGCTTTCGTTGCTGGTCAGTGAAAAGCTCGATCAAGCTGCGCAAAGGAGAGTCGCTGTAACTCGGACACCAGGTGTCGCTGGGCGTTTTGAAGTTGAGCAAGGTCGAGAAGAAGGCGATCCAGTGCTCGCGGTTGGACCTGTCGATCAAACGCCAAAAACAGTTCGTGGGTACGTCGCTAGAGCGTTATTACATAATGTGATTATGTCAGCGTCTTGAGCTTGCATGAAAAATGCTGCAGAAGTTATGAGCAAAAATGTCTTTAACTTGAGGCGAGCATTTTTCATTTCGGCAAAAAAAACTTGGATCAGTGTCGCTTCTTTGCGAAGTAAGCTTTGATTCGCGTCTGGGACAAGAAAAACCTTTTGCAAAGCGACGCGGCTCTTTTTAGAAAAGCGTATCGTTTTGACGCAGCGCCGGTTCAGCAACTTTTGCTGCAAAAGCGGCAACTAAAAGATAAATGGCAATGTTGAAAATCCCACAAGCGAGAACCAAGATTGAGCATAGGAAATGTTATAATATTATAATGTCATTATACCACTCCGTGATAAGACTTTTGCCCATCATTACACCAGTTTTGATCTGGGTCGAAAATTGGGTTTAGACCAGTCGTTCTTAACCCTCCCCCAAGGGGGTAATCAAAAAATTTCCTGGGGGGGGGGCGAGCCCCTAACGTGCTCTACAACATGTACAGTTTGATCAATAAATTTATCAATAAATACATTTGCTTTCACAACTAATTAAAGTCAGGGGGACTTGACACAAAGGACAATTATTTTAAGGGAGGCATGATAGAGCAATTGTTAAAGAACCATTGGTTTGGACGACAGGAGAACAAGCGGTTTACGTTAAAACACGTTTCGTGTAGGCTTCGCTGCTTAGGAGTATAGCAATCAAGAAAGGAACAATCTCTCCAATGAGGGAGGAAGAAACTTTAATTCTTTGAAACCCAAAAAGGCGGCATCGAAGCGTTCTGCTTTCAAGTTACTTCCCAAATCAACCCTGAACTATGAAACAAGCGTATCCGCGCCAACATTGCACATTTTGTTGACATTTTTCAAAAACATTGCTGATCAGTGCCAGTCAAAATCTAATCATAAAGCGCTTTCAACACGAAAGCAAGACTTGAAACCTCACGACTTCAAATGCGCGCCTCGAAGTGACCCACGGTTGTCCGAAATCACCCCCGGTTGCTCCCAGTCACTCACAATCAGCTTCAGCCAACTCACACCCATGCTGCCCGAAACCTCACCTTGGTGTGCGCTTAACGCACTGCCACTCCCCTTGCGCGTTCCTGCTTGTTTTCATGTAATCGTTGTGCAGCACCACGTGCAAGGTGCCGGCGATGCCGTAGAGGTCGGTCTGCAAGAAACCGCAGCAGGGTGTTGAGGCAGTCGTTGTTATGCTCAGTGACCGTGTTCTCCAAAGGTTTTTTGAGAGACCGAAACGCTCTCTCAGAATTCATCGGAGCCTCGCCGCATAACTACCACCAAAATGACCATCTAAAAACCCTGCTCAGTGGGCGTACAGTAGATCTGCGCAACATACGGCCCGCTAGAGCGAGCTTTCTCGTGTAGAATTTGTTGCAAAAGCTCGACCTTGAATAAGTAATCGTCGTTCCAGACTTTCTTCCACACTACAACGACATCACTACATCAAAATGAAATAAGACTTTAGCGGACCGTCGCAAATTTATGTTGATAATTTGACCCTTCGAGCTTTCTGAGTTTTGCAGGCCTGCCGTACGGGGTGTTGGGAGGACAGTCCGCTTCCCGGTATTTTGAAATGCATGAAAGTTATAGCAAACGAGGCAGTGATGTTCTAAAGTGTGGCAGAATTAAGAACAACTTGGGGAAAGGGTGTTCTTTTTTCGGTCTGTTTGACTTTTTCGCTGAAGCAAACGGCAATTGCTAGAAAACGGGTGAGGCATATATGATTATACTCACGACAAAAGTGACATTAACTAACGACTGACGAAACTGAAATCAAAACAATAAAATTTTGTTACGGCAGCCCCTGGTCAAAAATGACGTGATGCGGGTCTTCAAGCTGCATAGCTTCGTAAGCATTTCAGCCAAAAGTCTGCTGATCCCGTGCCATTTTACCCCGCCGTCTCTTGTGCAATTGAAAAAATTTTCGGCTTCAGCAAGCCGCGTTATCACCGAAGACGAAACTGCTTTGTTAACGAGATGAAAGTGCCAATGGGACACAAATTATGTGTTCAGTTGACGCCTCGGTCGGCCACTTACTGAACCGACAGACCTTCCGCACAAAGGCGTAACGCGAGAGCAGTATCACGGGCCATTGCGACTACAACAATGGTATTTGCTCAACGCTTTCCGCGGTGCGATCCGCCCCGTTCAAGCGAAAACAACACTTTAATCTACAACGCGACGGAGGTTTTCCTCAAAAGGCGCGAAAAAACGCTTGAAACGGTATCTATGCTGTGCGGCCACTGACATCATCTGAGCAAGTTGAACACAGGAAAGCGTCTACCGGGGCAACCACATGCTTTTCTATTGACCTGTCAGTCTTTTCATGCGCTTTCAAAACAGACCCGTACGCCAGGTTTTAAGGTTTGGGGGAGCGAAATACATTTTTAGGGGGGGAGATGTTTCTTTTTATTATATGTTTTGCTTTTATTAAAAAAATATAACGTGAAGTTTTTCTAGGCACAACAAAATTTGGAGAGCACAAAAAGGTTGGGGACACTTCCCCCCCCCCCGTGGGAACGGGTCTGGTTCAGAACACTCACATGATAATTCCAGGGCTGTTTTTCTTTCATCTGACAACATTCGAAGCCGCTCGTTCCGCAGTTCTTCATGAATACGGTGGAGGGCGGCAAAGAGCGCGCGTCGATCGCTCTCCCGAAGTCGATCAGTTTGAGCAGCGGACGACGGACCGAGCGGACGGAACTGATGACGTGACGGTGACGTGAGACGAGAAAAAAGATGCGTAGAGTTTTATGCGGTAATCGAACAAAAAGTTTCGCTTTTGACTTTCCGCTAAGAAATATAGTTCGAAGATTTTTAGGAAAGTTACGGCTTGCAAGACGAGCTCGCTGGACTTTAGTTAAAAGACCTCAACACATAGATTGCTTTGGCAAAGTTTTGCGCAGAGGTTGGATAAAAATTTACTTGACCATAGAACCAGAAAGTCAAACAGATATCACACAAGTTCAGAGACAAATGCAGCATGTGTTTATCGCAATTGACGGAATGCGGATGGTTCCTCAAAATGTAATACCGAAAAGAGCAATGGTGTAGGAGCTGAGGATGCAAGCGTACCTCCAAAAGTTTTGACTTGTCGAAGATCCAGCGAAAATCCCAAAAAATTCGGGCACAGATGTTTCGACACTTTCAAATGAGACGGAATGAAAGACGTCTGAATTTGACTTTTTTTTTCTTCAGAAAAACCGCCCGATGACATAAATTGAAGACTTTTTTGTGCTCTTCCTGTCGCAATTTCACGTCATGGAATGTTTGGCGCACAAAAACTTTGCGGGCAAGCTTGGGGGAAATTTGGGCGAAACTCCTTCGCACCCCCAAAAATTTGCCTGCTCCTACACCGATGGAAGAGACGGTACTCCAAAGTCATATGACACCATGGTACTTACCGTTCGCTCACGACCATGAAGTTGTCGGGCTTGACGTCACCGTGAATTACGCCAACGCTGTGCAAGGCGTCGATCAACCTCATGACGTCAATGGCGATCGCGAACCGATCGAGGTCGGTTCTGTGGAGCGCTGATTGCTTCACCAGGTCCTGGATGCGAGAGTCATCAGATAGCAAAGAGAGTGACATCATGAAATTGGCAACGAGAACAACCATCTTTAACAATAGGTTTACGAACATTCTGCTAACCCGCGGGTTACCAAGGTGTCGAAAAACGACGCCGAAGCATTTACATCCGCGTAAAAGGCAAACAATGTCGAATTTACTAAATTTTACAAATATCTATCCACACTAGCTATGTTTTTATGTTATTGGAGTTGACACAAAATGCATTGTTTTCAAATGATCGAACATATATGACTATCTCTGACAGCTGATCAACTGGTTGAATATAGCCAGCGAGATGCTGTGAGACAGAAGCAGCTGTTGACATAATAATTGTAAAGTAAGTAGCTGCTAATAATGAAAATAATCTTGGTACAGTAATGTAAACCACAGAGATACCATCAATATGAAGCACATTTATTGAAATTTGGAAACAAAACTGCAAACCTTTTTCCTGTTTTCCCAACCTAGCTGCTTCAAACATGTGGGATTGAACACCCTTTGTATTTTACATAAGTTATTTTTGCAATGCCAGTAGAACATGTGCCACAAACTGGTTTCTTGCAAGTGATGCACATACACCTGGTTGTATCTTGCTCCATGGCATTTTCTATGTTTTCGAGGGAGATTTCAGTTGACGGAAGAGGGATTGACCTCAACATTTTCAAGTGAACTTTTTTCATGCGCACGTCCGTGTATCAGTTGAAGAATGAATTTCCGTCTACTCAATATTTTGCCAGCCGACTTTTGGAACAACTTTTTCACCCGATGCTGTATTTATTGGGTTTCTTTGGCATGAATGTAGTGAAAGGACAACGTGACTTTAAAAGCATGAACTGCTTGTCCACTGTTAACGAAATATTTCACCTAAAAATTCACTCATACATGGATGCTAATGTCTAGAAAACAACACGTATTGCTGTGAATCGGTCTGCTCCTGGCCCAGAAAACTTCAGTATTTCAGGATTGCAGTAAATCAAACATGTGACATATTTCCTGAAAATATTAGGATACCGTAAGTTTTATTGCAAAGAAAATGAAGTAGGTGAGTCCTCTGACATACCAGAGAGCAATAAACGACTCCAGCTCACAAATGCTCAAGTCAAAGTCATTCTCTCCTTCTCTGTAAGTTTCTTCGTTGGTGTATTTGACAACTGAATAAAACTTCCGACGTGAAGTGCTTCCATGTATTGTAAGTACCCCCCTATATTCTTAGAGATTCGTGTAGGACTGTAGGCACAGCGGTGGCAGCAGTGAAACTGTTTGTATCCCGAGGTTCTTCCTACCAATGATGATCTGTCATAAACAATAGGGCTTGCAGCCAAGACAGCATGAGATATTCTTGTACATGCATCAACTTCTTCATCACTGATGCCTTCTTCATCTGAACTGCTGCTCAGCTGGTGTGGACTGACCCATAGCAGGCATGACTACATGTTTCTGTTCTTTTTCATATGATATGCCATCATTCGTACACGAGTCAAGGGTCACATCAGCAATATCCTTCGCTGTCATTCGAATGTGCGACATGACGGAAAAACAACCAAACAAGTTCAGCAATGTGAAAGAACTTCACTAAATCCACTGTGTAAACGACCACTACCTGAATCACTGTACAACCGTATCTCCAATATATGCAGTAAACCTGACAAACATTAAAGTCCAAACAAAACAGCGTGTTTGCCACCAGATTGCAAACATCGCAGTCGCCACATGAGATAATCGACTTATTTAGGTGGGAAAAAAAGCACCACGAGAAACAAGCAACTAGTTCTGGCCATCTCCAAGCACTGGGTGTCGAAAACGACACCTTGGCAAGCGGCGGTGTGCAAAAATTAATGTGATCAAATAACTGTCACAAAAATGAAACAGAATCGCACCAACCGTATTTTTGAAAAGTAGTAGTTTTTTTAGGAAAAGTCAATAAATCTTAAACTCACAGGATGTGCAGATTTTGCAGAAATTGAATTTAAAAATCGCTTGGTGTCGAAAATGACACCTTGGTAAATCTAGTGTTGAAAGAAGTGACATTACAAAACCGGCAAAAGGGAACAACCACTTTTAAAAGGAGTGACATAATAAAATTGGCAGAGCCGAGCAGTAAAAACAGAACATGTTTGTGCGAATATAAATACCAGGCGACAAAAAAATTTGGAAAAATATTCGAAAACTTTTCAAAGGAGTTATTTTTTTCAGCGCGAATTTACTTGTTCGACAGAAAAGTCTTAGGAAGAAATGGCGTCGGGTTTCGCGGAACGAGCCCTATCACGCATGAGGGGTTGGTCTTCGTGTCACAAGACCCGACAGGTGGAGTCTTGTGACAAACAGCACCTACAAGGAAGTTTCCCACTTAGCAAAATACGCCTGGACGAAGCAATTTATCAAATATGAATGAAATCTGAAAAAACAGTAGAAAAACAACAAGCAAACGACTCTTATTTCGTGAAGAGGAGTCAACGTCTCCAAGTTCTTCAGTTCTTTTTGGGCCATCCACGTCAGCACATAAAATTTTGCAATCTAGGTGAAGTATTTTCATCACCTCTGCAGACAACAGTGCTTTGAAATGCCTGGTTGCAGTGGCCGGGATTCTGCCCGACCTAGTTCGGATGTGTTTCGGTCACTAAAGATCATCATTCCTGCCCTAACGTCCAACCCGGGCATTCGTTGACCGCAAGTTACAGTAAGGACCACCACGGCCTACTTAAGATACGGATATGTCACATTTTCCCGCCTGGTGCCAACAGGCCGATGCCGGTCTGCCCGGTCCGACTGAGTGCAGATGCGGGGTGTGTTTAAAAGTGATTAGTTACAGGAGTTTTTCAGCAGGTATATTAAAAAGTGCTGCGTTAAAACCATCTTACTGCGGCATGTGCAATCTGAAGCATGTGTTGTTCAGCACCAGAGTTGTAGGCCTGCTATACTGCGTCAAACCCACGCTTGACATGTCTGGAAGTTTTAGTTGTCAATGGTATGTACGTCTGCTTTGTCCATGAAGTTTTTCAGTGACAGCTTTGAAATTTGATGTTGCCAGTTTGTTCGTCCCGAAAGCTACAGATCAGCTTTAGTTTTTAAAGCAATGATGATAAAATATAGTGAAGTATATTGCACGAGTCCGCTGCTTTGTAGCCTGCGTGTTTTTGTAGGCTACAAGTAGCATCCCTCATTGAATGAGCTATGTAAGTGCTAACCATGTTTGAAATACTTTGTGTGTTCGAGTTGGTTTGTCCTACAGGCAAACCAGCAATAATGTAAAAGTAGAAGGCACATGCAGTGCACATGATTTGCAGACAGGGTGGCGTAAGCTTGGTTTTATTCTCTTCATGATGAAGCAAAAAGTAATGTAACAAAGTGTGATAATCATAACATGGCAATCTATACTACTCAGACACTGTGATGAGTGTGTTTATTTAGCCTACAAATCTTTTTGGGTGTCAATGGTTAAATGGTGTGGATGTTCAAATGATAACCCATCAGTAGAAATTGTTGCAAAATTATTTTTGGTTTTAACTGTCATACTTGCATATCATGAAAAACTAACTGCAATGTGTGTCGTTGATATTTTACAGTGGGTGGTACGTTTGGTTTGAAGGTTGCTCATTGTAAAATGTTTAATAAATGTGTGGTTTGTGGCTGTAACTCCGGTTATAGCACAAAACACGAAGTGCATGGATTTTCATTTCCTTTTAACAAACCTGATTTGTTAACTAAGTGGATAAAGTTGTAACTGGAATGTGACGGGAAACCAACAAAAAATGTGACTGGAAAAATGCGAAGAATGCGACTGGAAACCAACAAAAAATGTGAGGCCGATGTGACTGGAAACCAACAAAAAGCTCCATAGTATGCATTAAAAATTTTGAAAGAGAATATGTTAAAAGGGGTAAAAGAATGAAGTTGAAATGCGAAAAGCAACCAGTTCCAACAGTACATACACAAAAAGCTTTAAAACGACCTTCAACATTGCCTACTCCTAGATTGCCAAGAAAGGCTCCTAAACAGAGAGTTTATCAGGCAGATGAAAGTGAAAGTTGAAGATCAGGATTTGATCAAATCATTTCACGATCTGACCTCTTTGAATTCACCATGTGTGTATTTTTGTAAGAAAACTAAGTACATGGACAATATATTACAATGTTGTTTTTAATGAAGAAACTGGCTTTCCCTCAGTGCAGGAAGTCATAAAAGTTGAAAATTTACATGTGCAACTTCAGTTGTGCAGTGTCCCAGTACCACTTCCATCATGGTTTGTTGATGGCAGAAATACTAAACTTACAAGATTCAGCATGTTAGAAAATTTTCTTTCTTACTTAAGGAATTGTATGAATAACCAAAAGTTATTGCATGAAATATGCACATTGCAATATGACAAAGCACAAGGACGTCCACCATATTCCCCCGCCATTATTAGGCTTGCTCTTTTACTTCGGTACACTTCAGGCCCAGCGTACAAGTTGCTGTTACAACATTTTCCTTTGCCTTCAATATCCTTGTTAAAAGCTCAGACAAGGTAATTTAGATGCAATGCAAGCAGCGAAATTTCTACTTGAAAATAACACTGTTGTGATCGTGCAAATGGTAATCATGTAATGCGTTGAAGGTAATCAGCGAATCGGCGTA
>JGI24158J21664_10004463_pt1 | contig 18033 bp, 10 predicted proteins | sample Ectturendosymbi3_FD_21664 | JGI IMG/M metagenome (IMG submission 21664)
GCTGAGGCAGAGCACAGACAAGAGGAGGGTCTGGACCTGCCAGTATATTTGTTGATGGTGCTCCATGCTTTGCGGCTGGCGTGCAGGAAGTCGATGGAATTGATAGCTTCATTCCAACGTTCCTGCTTCTTCTGGTCGAGCCGCAAACGTAAGGGCGAAGCTGCTCTGTGAGAGTCAGTCCCCACTGGGGCTCAAATAAAGAGCGCTGAAAGGTCTCGCACTCTCTGTCCCAACACCGCACACAGTTCTTGCGATGACCACGTGGGATAGATTGTTTAGCCACATATAACAGGCTCTCGCACAGTTCCTGATAGGCCTTTTCAAAGTTAGTTGTGTGCGTAGGTGGCAATCTCTCAACAGATTCTCCTGCAAGCAGGCAAAAGCGATTCCATTTCAGCCTTGCGAATTTTACAAGGTTTCACAGGATCTCCATAAGCGAGCATCGTGAACCTCGGTGGCGCTATGAGAGAGAGTATGTGTTGTGACCGTGGGAATTTTCCTAGAAGTGTCTGTCAGACAGTCGGTTGTCATGGCTGACACTCGCGAAGACCAGATCCGTGTTGGTGCCCACACGTTCCATCGGTGAGAGAAGTTGACTACTCTCTCTGGTTTGTGCAGCAGACCAAGGTTGTTGGCTATTGCCCCGGAAGCCAAGCTCTCACTGTCAGGAAATTGTTTGGAGCAACACCAGTTGACGTGCTGGCAGTTGAAGCCGTCAGCATACAGACGGGGGTGTGGAGACGTTGACTTCGCAGTAGGTGTGAGTCACGAGCGTGGAGGTTTGTGGACGTTGATGATCGTGCATTCTGCGACGTCTGCACATAACCACTCGTCTCTGATTGCTCTGGAAACAGATCGACCAATGTGAGCTCCAACTGCTCGCGAGCGAATGTGTCACGGCCGTGATGCCTCGTCAGGACTGACCCAGCTAATGAGAAGTTCGGAATCACTAGCTTGTCTGCGGTAGTGCAGTGGCTCTCCTGAAGAACAATGACAAGTGCTTTGTTCTTGTAGGTTAGTTTCTCGATGACGCTGATCTTGACCCAGTGTTGAACTGCAGTACACTGGGAGGTCATCTTTGGCAGCGCGGTTGCTGCTGTGCCATGAGAAGAGCTTGTACCTACCTAGTTCGCGCCGAACACATCCAAAACGTGTAGCAGTGGTTGCTCTCTTAACGACAGGTTTGGTAAGCATTTAGAAAATGTCACAACAGGGAGGGCCACCTTCTACAGCTAAAAATAATTAGCTTATCCGGTTAGCAATGAAACTAATTTTGTTTTAGCTAATTCAAAAAACATTTTTTTACCACATGGAAATCAAACCGAAGATAATGTTTTGTTGATCAAGCTGATTTTAACATTCTAAAACTCTTTCAAGGCACTACATTGGACTTCGAATGGCTTGTTATTATGATGGGTCTTGCTGTCGGTTAGTAGTTCTGGAAGCGCAAGGTTGTTCCGAGATTTATCGAACTGATCACATATCCCAGAAGACATTACAATTGATACGAAAAAGTTGAATATCGAATTTATTCGATTGCAAGCCGCAGCTTATAATTTTTTTTCATCATTTCGTGTGACTTAACATTTTTTTCTTCAGCTTATCGAACGGTCTAGATCAGGGGTTCATGACCTTTCTCAGGCCATGTACCCCTTCAGCATTTCGATAGATGAGGACGTACCCCTAAAAGTTCTTATGGCAAAAATTTTGAGTAAAACAGCAAAGATATACTGAATTTTTAATTGAACATTTAGATTTTTAAAACTATATAGGTAGACTCCGTTTTGATGTCTCAAGGTTAATTTGTTGTTTCAAACTTATAGTAATAATTATCAGGAAATAAATAATATAAAAATACTTTTTTCCTTTCTACTGACTGAAAATTGAAAGTTGGTCCATACGAGTGTTAAGAGCTTTTCTTTAGGTACATGTGCTTCATGATTTTCGAGACTGAATAAATTGCCACTAGCGACGAAACACACTGCATGAGTATTTAGTGGTGTTTTCAGACACAGTGGCAGGGGAAGGTTTGGGACGGAAAAAATGCAGGGCGGACGCGAGTTAGGAAGGCGTGAGGGACAGGAGCGGGTAACATTTCTCAAATTCCTGCGGGTACGGGGCGGGTTTAATTAAATTTTGTGGGTGTAGGCGGGCGAGAGCGGACAAAAATTTCAACCCGCGCAGGACTCCAATAGATAGCCTCTGCTTTTTCGGTGCCCCGGGGTTTGCTGTTTTAGAGAGTACATCTGCCGCAATTAGCTCAGCACCGCCAAAATACAAATCTATCTCTTACGATTTGTTAAATTATTTACTCATGTGGTTATTTTTTCCTATGATCAGCTTTAAACGTGTTTCAAAGTCTTACATTTCATGAGTTGTAAGGTGTTGATTTTGTAAGCAGTTATTATTCAAAATTTTATGCATGAATTTTTTTGAATATGTGGTTATTCCTCTGTTTTTTTCTGATGAAGCAGTGTTGCTCCAGAAACAAACAAAAATTCTTTCTGTAACTAAATTTCTCATCATTCATCGTAAGCACTTACTTAAGGGCCATCAATTGATCCATGAGGCCCATGTTGCCTTTCCACTTTGTTTCTTGTCCCATACTAAAATTTCCGAAAAGATTGAGGCGGTAGTTCGGGACAACCAATACAACGTCACGTAGTCCGCATATAACTTGGCCGTTGTAATGAATATTAGAGCCTAGGTCGAAACCTCCTCCGAAAATCCAAAACAAAACCTAAATAAGAAAGTTAGAATGAAGATACTGGATTTCTTTCTCGTTTCTTTGCAAGCAACGTCCAACATTCCAACACGTTTCAGGTCGTCTAATTGCCTTAACATTTTTTTCTCTATTATCAGGAGCGTATACTCCTGATGTGCTAGGTGTGCAACGTACATCCAATCAAATTAAATCGTGACGTGAATTTTTCCAGATCGTGCGATCAAATGAAAATTACAAAATAGGCTTGAAAGATAATTATGACCGTCTTATTGAGTTTAAGAGCCAAATTTCAAAGTTGTCTTGTTTTAACTTGCTTGATTTAGCTGAATTTTCTATGCATTACTAGTGTCCCGTTTCGTCATTTGTAGTGGCAACCCTATGTATGCGCTACAATACAGCCGTACACCTGTGTTTGTAATATGAGCATCCGTGTATAGGCAGTGTTTTTCAAGGCGTTTTGAGGGACCGAAACCGTCCCTGTGAGTAGTAATAGAAAGGTTTTCTACATGGATTGTACGGAGTTTGGATCGTGCAGCCAGTGCAGCTCCGGACTCTCCCGACCATCTTTTCGTATTTGAGCGTTGTGGTAATATTTTCATTTTTATAACAATTACATTTTTGCGTTATGATGATATCTTCAATTTTATCTTTCATATTTTACAGTTTATTCGACTTCTGTCTTTTCTGTAGCAGCAAGTGGGGTATGTCAATGCATGTCAGATTCCCGATTGATAAATATTCACCGAGCAGGCGCAGGCCAAGATTTCGTTACTGGAATCTCTGCACGGAATCTGATGCAGCATTTTTTAAACAAGGTACATCTGACCAGTTAAATTGCGCAGTTGATGGTCTTAAGGATTCAATTCTGTTATGCTATTCGTCAGTAACGTCGACCAGTGGCATAAAAATGAGTGGAACGTTTTTTTTTTCACCTCTTCGCAGAGTTATTTGGCAATGATAGCGATCTTCAAAAACACTTGAATTTTGTGCATGGCCATGTGTTACCGAAGGCGCAGTACTCAAAATGCGACCGTGTTTTCGAAGAAAGTAATTTCAAAGCGCATATCGAAAATGTCGACCGTGAGGTGGTTTCAAACTTTATCCGTTTTTGTTAGGTGATGAAAAGCCATATCTTAGCTTTTCCTAACTTTACCACAATTTCTAAAATCAGTTTACGTGGTTTCAAATGCTAGAACCCAAGAAAATCTCTTACCGGCATATTTGCACATTCATCGGGATTTGAAGTGTACACGGACACGTTCAGATAATCCACGCTTTGGTACTGATCATCTTCGTCAATGATGGTTACGTCAGGAATGTATAGCTTCTCTAGCTTGCGGAACTCCACATTCTGCATAGGACTTGCCGGGCTTTTTGTTGCATCGAAAATCCCTTTCCATGGCTCAGCTCTAAGAGAAAAGCTGATGCAAACATCGTACTAGCTAAGATTTGACAATGAAACTCTAAGTGATCCAGAAACCGGTAATAATTTAAACAAATTTGTAAAACAAAATGCATGGCGACATACTGTACATTTACGTACAAATCTTCTAGCGGTAATTCCCTTCATATCATCTTATTGCTTTGTAACAGCAAATGGAATGAATGGTTGCTTTCAACGATAGTTTTTGTAAAGAAAGTAAAACCTTTGTGCGCATTCACAAAACACCGAGGTTTTGAAAAATTTATAAAAATTGTTTTGGGATTTCTTTTTTATATTTGATCCAGTGGCGGATCTAGACCACGCTTTTGCGAGGTAGTCATATGGGGGAGCGGGAAAAGGTTGTCTGTGACAGTCGTTGGATATCACACAATATTGCTCACCTTTTTTAGGCCAGAAAAGTGGCTTTTTTGTTGGTGAAACTATGCGATGTTTCAGGGAGTCACCACAGCTTTAACGTGCCTTATCATTGAATCAAAGAACTTCTGAAAAGGTCCAAAATATGACCACCATTTTTCACAAGCTACACCGTAATTCAGAATACTGTTGGTGTCCCAAATAACCCCTCATATCTACAAATAAATTTTTAAAGATGTAACCGAAAGCAAGGTGGGGAATCATTTTGCGGACGTTTTGAGAAGGCCGCGTTTAGCGGAGGGCCGTAACTTCATAAAATAAACAAAACATTGTTGGTACACAGACGAGGTTTTAATATATTTATTCTTTTGCAAATGCACTTTATCCAGCACAAACAATTAAATGAGACAAATGTAACCTCACACACATTTCAACAAACTTCAACTTTAAAGATTTTGGCTGAATGCTTCTGCGGGTCACCGAAAACGCTGTGGTGGGTCAGATGTCACCTGCGGTTCGCTAATTGCCCACCCCTGCACTAAACCATGCTGTGCGCTAGTGTTTGGCACTGTTTTAGCTGGTGTCCGGTCCAACATTTCACTCAGAACAGAACATTCGGAACAGACCACGTTCATCACGGACCAGTTCATAACAGACCCGTACGTTCATAACACACCAACACACCACGTTCATAACACACCAAATTCATGACAGAGCCAATATGAGCATTGTCTTTGACGGGAGCACAGAAATCGCTTGTCAAAAATTTAAATTGGTGACTTTGTTTTTTTCAACCTTCATTTTGCACCCCATACAAACATTCACTGCACAACTGCATCAACACGTCACCCTTACCTGCTTTGAGCTAGGCGTGTTGCGTCAGCACCACCAAGTATTATAATAAAAAACTGTGGTATTATGACACAACACCGGGATATAACTATGCAACATGGCGCCCATGACAAAGATCTAATATGTGCCCTTGTCAAATTTAAATGTTAGGTTTATGCACAATTTTTATGGAAAATAAACCACGAAGAAGAAAAATTCTAAAGAGACAATTATGTTTATTTTTGTTTCAAACGTTTCAGCCAAAAAATAAACGTTATTTATCAGAACCATAAAATACTTCTAAACTCATTTTTTTATTCTAAAGAATGTTTAACAATAAAATAATAATATTATTGTAATTTATAAAGTGGTGAATGGCCAAATTGTAGATCTTACAAAAGAAAGAAACAGAAAGTTGCAACTGCTAATGACATTTCTTTCAAAAAGAAACATTATTTTCGATGGCACAATAATGAAACTCTTCTCTCAAATATTATAAACGAATGAATAAATGACGGTGTCTTTTCGGATAACCTAAAAATCGCTGAAGTCGTACTAATTTTTAAATTGGGAGAATGTGAAATTCCCACTAAATACAGACCGATATCAGTATTGACATTCCTGTCAAAAATACCCCAAGAAAAAGCTCTCTCTGCATGAAAGACTAAACGATTATTTTGAAGCTCTGCATGTAAGAGTAAATGATTATTTTACCAAAAACAACTCGTTAAGTCAGCAGCAGGGTGGTTTTCGCAAAACCATTACATATCCCTCGCGTTATAGACCTGCACGAAAACCTCCGCAACCTCCTTAAAAACCTTATATCTTGTGGAGTTTTCTTAGATCTAAGAAAAGACTTTGACTCGGTGAATCAATCCATACTTGCAGACAAAACTTGAGCACTACGGCGTACGAGGAAACGCGTAACAAATACAGTCTTACCTTTCTAACAGAAAACAGTACGTTTAAGTGGCAAACACTGCATCATCTATAAAATCAATTATTGCCGGCGTCTCCCAAAAGTTGAATTTAGGTCCGTTTTTATTTTTATTATTTGTAAATGATTTAATAAATTCAAATCCGNATGAAAACTTAACTTTTGCTGATGATACAATTTCAGTTCAGTGTAACAATAATCATGAAAAATTGCAAAACAATACCTGACCCTCGTGTTGTGTCTCAATCAGGGCGGTGGAGCCGGAACTCAAATTTCATGCTCCAGCCCCAGCCCAGGCATCTAAAGTTTTTGGCTCCGGCTCCAGAACGTTTTGCTCCATTGAAAACCGAAAACCATTGTACTATTTGTACAACTCGCTTGCACCACAAACTGTGTCTGTGGAACTGCAAACCAAACTTTTCTTTGGGCCGCAAAATAATGGTTCAAGGAACTTCAAGTCACAAATTAAAATTTTGACAAGCAGTTTTTGCGCCCCTGGCAAAGTGGCGCCCATGACATGATCCATGCCTACCATACCCCAGACACACCACTGACCCAACACGATGGTCAGACATTGTGATAAAACAAGAACATTCGCTTGCAGTTTTGCCACTTTGACATTTTGGAGACCAAATTTGCAAATTTGACTTTTTTTCAACTCTTCTGGATTTTTTTATTTTTGAAAAAAGGCCAAATGAAATTTGTTTTATTTTGGCCTTATATCCTCAATTCAATTTTCATTTTGTTTTGTAAAATTTCAAAGATAATTTTGGCAGATTTCTGCATGATATTTTTGGACACAACCTTTTTATTGGAAACTCTTCACTAGAATTTCATACTTCATAGTTTTTCTGTTTCATGCTTTTAGTTGTGTTGTTTCAGGTCACTCCTTGGCAAGACCAAACTTTTCGAGGTGATCATTTCACGCTTCATTCCGTGCCTTTTGAAAGTGCTGTGCAACCTGTGCGAGTGTTTAATAGTGTCGTTGTGTGCTTAACTTTCATTTGGATTTTTTGTTGCTTTTTGGCTTTTTTATGGTTAATGTGACTCTTTTCATCTACACGATAACCTGGCAACCCTGCTCGCTTGCCATACCTACAAGACCTCATCTTCACGCTATGAAAACGCGAAGTCAATCCGTACCGCTGCGTTTCAGGCAAGTCGATATTAATCAGAATCAGATTAAGACGAGTTTAAAACCGTAGCTATGAGAATCTGACTGCTACGCAAATAACTGCTGTTAAGCTCCCGCAGATTTACAAATAACTTAACTACTCCAACTTTACGAAACTTCTTCAATGGCCCCCAGCCGTTGATAATAAGCTGTACACAATGCTCCAGTTCAGAGATTAAGAGAACTTTCGTTTGCCCTCGAAACTTCAGCAGTCTGTTTACTTACCAGCTGAGCAAAAATGTTAACTATTGAAAGAAGAGGTTTGCTAGTCTTTTTTCTAGAGCCATGGTCGTCGAAAGAAATTTTTCTTGAGGGGGCCAACAGTGAATTTTTCAGGGCATGGCCTAAAGGATTTCATCTGCAGAAGGGGCACAACGATGAAATTTCGATTTACTATCTTCGAAAAAAAGGGAAAACATTTTTCCACTAAAAAGTGATAGAAAAATATCAATTTCAAAATCCAGGGTAGCCAAGGCCCGCTTTCTGACAACTATCTTTAGACCCATCATTTTCTTTCCAGTGGTTTGTCGCGTCGAACATTTAAATGCGGTTTTGTTCTTGTACAAAACAACTCTTGGCATGAACACATAATAACATTTACTGCATGCTCTTATTACAAATAACAGTATTATACATTAACTATTTTAATTTTCTCTTGCTAGGTTTTATTTCGCAAGCGATATTTCAGTAAACTGATTCTGAACCTTTCAGGCCTCTGAGTCTCTTTGGGTCAGGGAAGATTTTGTGATCTATCTTTGATGAGTATACAAATAGAAGAAACACAGAAAACTGAATATGATGAAGAAATTGACAACTTTGCTTTGATAAAGGCACGAAAGGCGTTGTTTTACTTAGCATGTTTGTGTTATTTCCACAAAAAAGGCAAAATATACAGTTGTTTCGATGGAATTGCGTCTTTCAAACACAAGCAGTGCGTGACTCGCTCATCGTATCATTCAAATTAATGCATTTATTTTGAAAGAGATTGTAGCTTGCAAATACAATAAGCTGTGTGTTTTTTTCTAAGATTTACAATTTGGCCATTCAACACCATTTATAAATAACCATGACGTTATTATTGAATGTTTTTTATCCTTATAATAAAAAGAAATTAGCACAAAAGTATGCAATGGTCCTCACTGGTAATTTATAATTATATTTGCTGAAAAGTTAAAAGCAAACATAAACAATTATCATCTGTTGTAAGAGATTTGTTTTCTTCATGGCTTGTATTTCGCAAAATTGTGCCTACTTCTACAGTAATATTGAAATTATTGAAAAGGGCGCATACTTAAACTTTACCATGGGCGCCAACTTGCATAGATTCGCCAATGAAACTTTGAAAATGTATGCAAACCTATGGAATTGGTAATAGATCGCGGAAACATCGGTGTTCTAAAAGCAACATTATATAGGACAAAGCATGTAAGCACTTTTACTTGATGTCTGACTTGTTCCTTTCAACTTCAAAGTGTCAAGGATAATTGTGACACCCAATCGTTTAGAATGGTCACATAAAAGGAGCCTATAGAAGAAAATTCCATGCGAATGGTGTGCAGATCGGTGTTTAAGTTCATGAATACTAACTCAATAACAAATATTTTTCCATCAAACATTCTAAAACGAACCACTATAGTTTAACCTGCAATGCTTCGTAAACTGCATCGGCTAAAATCATCTTGAGAATTAAATAACTTTGTGAAACCAAGAAGGCTTGTATGTGACAAATGAAATGTTGATGCAGTAGAAAGCGTTTTGACAGGATTACAACGAAAAATTGCCGAACTCCTTCACGAATTGCAGTGCAACTTACTTTTTCGGGGGCTCAAATCGAAGTTCTCCAACAGGAGGCTTCGCAAACGGGATTCCAAGATAAGCATAAACCTGTTTTGCTTCAGCGGTTTTAGCTTTATTGATCAAGCGACCTCTGACCTTTCCTAATGGAGTTGTGACGACGAGGAAATCCATTATCCCAGAACAAAACAACTGAAACAAATCCTCTTCGTCCTAGTAACAACTGCAAAAAGTATAAACTGTTCCCTGTTTTCATGAACTGCAGTTTCGTCATTACGAACGTGCTGCTAACGTTGATAAACCAGAAACTTCGGCTTCCGGTTGTGAAAGATGAAAAGCATTTATTTACGTTAGGATGTCCTTCCATAATAAACCCAAGTAAAAACTTGATGCTTCAACCAATTTTATTTTTAAAGCCTTTGAGTGAAGTCAGCGGATTCTCGAAGATTCTCTAGGTTCCAATTTCACCAGCCGCCATCGTTGCATATGCTGCCACAAAAGATGTGATAAGCTGTGTTTCCTGTTTTTATAAGTTTACTGTACACAACCAGTGTTTCCTGTTTTTATGAATTGCAGTTTCATCATTACGAGCGTGCTGTTAATATTGATGAACCAGAAACTTCGGCTTTCACTGTGAATGAAACCATTTATTTACGTTAGGATGTCTTCCTACACAAGATCATAAACCCAAGTTAAAACTCCATGTTTCACCAGAATTTTTGTTTTTCAAAGCCTATGAGCGAAAGTCGTGAGATTCTCTAGTTTACAATTTCACCAGCCGCCGTCGCTGCATATGCTACCACCAAAGATGTGATAAGTTGACTGTGTTTCCTGTTTTCATGATACGTTTACTGTACACAATTAGTGTTCCTGTTTTTATGAACTGCAGTATCATCATTACGAGCGTGTTGTTAATATCGATGAAGCACAAACTTCGGTTTTCATTGTGAATGAAAGCATTATTTACGTTAGGATGTCTTATACAAGATCATAAACCCAAGTTAAAACTCGATGCTGCCTATGAGTGAAAGTCCGCGGATTCTCGAAGATTCTCTAGTTTCCAATTTCACTTACCGCCATCGCTGCATATGCTACCACCAAAGATGTGATAAGTTGACTGGGATTTTTATGACTCGAAGTGACTTAAGTCCTTTTCACTCAACGAATTGAGATGCTGTTTGAGTAAGATTTTAAGACTAATGATGCGCCATGTTACGTGAAATTGATATCCTATTAAAAATATTCACTAATTGATTCCTTGTTTAACCCACGTGGAGCGTAGTAACGTCATTACAGATATGTTCAAGTTTGAATCACCGCAAGAAGGTGAAAGCAGAGCATAGTTGGCTGATCTCTCGAAAACTAACAGCAAAGCTAGAGCTTTTGTTTGCAAATTAATTTTAGAAATGATTTCGTTTCAACGTGGACAACACTTTTTGGCTCGTTATTTTATTTTTGAAAGGAAGAAGTCAAAAATTGAAAAACCAACGATAGCATTTCAGCCAAATATTTAAAAAACACTGCTTCGTTTCTCTCATATTCCAGCCAAGAACCTCTGGATTACTTTCCTGGGCAAAAATTAATAGCCCGACACAGTGGCATAGCCAACCTAAAAATTTGGAGGGGGCAAAAAATTTTGGGGGGGCAAAAGTGTATGATTTTAGGCGAATAACATCATTTTGTTTGGAAAAACGCTTCTCAAAGCACAAAATGACTATATTTTCCAAAAAATTGGGAAAACAAAACATTTTGGGGGGGCCCAGAGTTGGGCTGATACGGCACTGGGTCCACTGAAAACCGTAAAATGGTGGGCCTGACCGCCTTCCTTTACTACTAGATATAATACGCCATGCTGTTTAATTGTGGTAGATATGAAATTGCTTGTCATTTCTACGGTGTTCGTGTCTTTACACACTGGTAAGTTCTGCAAAGTATAAGATTACTAAGTGTTTATACTTGAAGCATAATCAACTTCTTAATTCCTTGTATTTATGATAATATGTGTATCTGAGCCATTCCACCAGACAGAATCATGGCTGTTATCTATTATTTTGCCCTTCACCTATGGCCACTACAGGTTTCAACCTCACTGAAAGGTAAATGAAACGGTTGGAACCGCACGAAATTAAGATCGCTCATCACTTAGTAGAAATCTTGATTTGAAGGTGGGTTGCTATAATGGCTGTTAACCTATAAATTACTGACTCGAGAACGAGCAAACTTACTTTGGCGATTGCTGAGCAAACTTTGCTGATTGATTGCATGGGACTTTGGCCTTGAACGAAGCGATCAAAGCAAAGGCATTAAATCACGTCGGTGGGTAGCGCAATGTAAAGGTTTAAAAACATAATGTGTGCTCCAACTTCATACTGCTGACAAAGATCTCGCAGGTGAAGCGATCCCATTAGCTGCACCAAAATATCTTTGACCTTCAAAGGCTTCTCACAAATTACAGAAGGCTTCAATACTTTGTGTTGTGTTGGCACCCATTTATATCCACAACATCAAACCTCTTACCACTCTGGAATATTTCTTATCCAAATGCATGGTTCCACGTCAGGTTGAGTTGAAGCACCGCAGAGATTGTGTGGTGATGCCTTTGGTGACGAACATGTTGCTGACTCAATCGCTTGCTGCCAGCAAGGTCGGTAGAACCCAGACGAATTTGCCGTTGACTGACATGCCTCCACCACAGTCATCGATCACCGCGTAGCCGTATTCGATACGGCAGGGATCCGCAAATACCTATTGGAGCGATCCTAAGAAATAGTTCTAAATTCTCATGACCGAATCATTTTGTGAGCATGTAATTTTGTGGAGTATACTTATTAATTAAATATCAATTTTAAAGATTAATGTAGACAAAAGCAATTTTCATGCACAAAATTGTATGAAACTTAGCACATAAAACAGTAAATGACTGCATTTATTCTGTCCAATGAGAATGGCAAATTTAAAATGTAGATTGAAATTATTTCGCGACCCAGATTGGACGGTCTCGCGACCCATTGTTTGCGGACCCCTGCGATACCGTATAGGCTCGACTTTTCAATGATTTTCTCTTCGATCCACTTCAGTTTGCTGCAGTTGTTTTGGGGTATAGGCCTATACCAGCGAATAGTTTTCGAAATTTTGAGCGAATTGTTAACATTCTGCACTCGTCAGCCGTCTTTCTCCAGAATGAAGCAAAATTCAATATGGTATGCGCAGATGACGACCATGCAGGATTTCTGCTATTCTTTCGAATCCATTGCAGGATGCGGGGAAAATGGTCGAAAGCTACAACCGATCGAAACGCGTCAAGAAACGTCTCACCATTGTCGCAGCTGTGGTACATCTACTGTCAAAGAAAATCTTCCGACGCCACACGCAAAGAAAAATCTTAATGTAAACACAAATTGTTGAATACCCTTAACTCGCCATTTGCTGGCCGAACAAAATGCTCCACAAACATTTTACCAAATGTATTTCAAAGTAGGCTCATTTCAAATTGCTAATGCTCATACTTATTCGTGTGCCACAAAATCGATGTGAACTACAGCAAACGTTTGCTAAAAGAAATGCAACGATGAATACATTTGCTGGACTAACTTTGTAGATTAAACGGATAACTCCATGAGCTTACCACTTTTAGCATCATGCCAACTGGCTGGACATCAATTGAAAAACATAGAGACAAGGGAAAGACTTACGAATTGTTGCTTGAAATCTTTAGCACGGAAAAACTGAACAATCGTTTATTTGTGCCCTAACTATAGTGCAAACTTTATAACCGAATTACTCCATTTTGCATTACCGACGAAACTTTGACTTGAGTTGTCTTCATAGACTTTTTCCACTGCACGTTACGGTCTGTTGCAAACCATGTGATCGCCTGAGACAGAAACCACGCGAAATCGCGGAGATATTTTTTGTCAATCAGTGTGCCGAATGGCCATTTACGATCGGGTTTGTTAAACAGTTTTGTAGCTGTGTTTAGTGGAGGGGTTCTAATGGGTTCAATTTTGTAATCTTGAGTTTTGATCTTAGCAGCAGTACGTAGTTTTCTTTTTGTTTCATATGTCGACTTGTGCGCAGGACTGAAGATGTGTAACACACGAAACTAGTTTCCTTGCGCAATAAATTGCGATTGATTCGCTTATTGTTGGTCACTGCTGTGGCTTAACTATTATTGCCAAACGGCTGGTTTATGCATTCTCTGAGAGCAGCCATGTTTCTAAGGAAAGCAGGAAAGAGTTAAGCAATAAAATCCAAGTTTCTCGTCTAAAATCAAAACAAGTCTTGAGAGTTTACCGAAACAATCAATGAAAAATATACCGAAATTTTTGTTCATTGATCTATATAAGGCTGAAAAAATTCCGTAACAACGCAGAGTTCTGCTGGACATGTTTTCATTTCTAAATTTTACATTTCAAAAATGTAAAAAATATTTGGGCATTCGTTTTTATTTCAAACATGTATAGACATTTGTCAGGCAACTGGAACCATTAGCTAAATTCAACTTCGTTATTTTAATAACAGTGGTATGAAACTTTAACTTCAGAATAAACGCATTTTGCGTTATACGTAAGAGAGTGCCAGACGGCATTGTCTTTGTTGTTTATATCAGCTGACAAAGGTAACAGTGTTTCGAAATTTCGTGTTAAGTGAGTGTTCTATTGCGTTTTCAGTAACAAACAAAACTCCGTTCAATAAAAGTTCATTTGTGATCGACAAGTCTGGTTTGGAGAATCAGGCGAGGTGCAGAGTTCAAAAGTATAAAGTAAAGTCAACGCCCGAACGACCGACCGGGAAAAAGTAAACTGGCTATGCCACCAACTAGATGAGTCTCTGTGGTTCGCAACGCCACTAATTTAAATATCAAGCTTTGAAGAAAACGATTTATAGAATCAGAAACATTGTAATTTTCAACCACGAAAAAACATTCATATTTGAAACCCAACACGACTCTCTCACATCGATCTAATCCAATTTACTGCAAATACAGGAATCCAGGAAAATAGAACATCTGCTTCTGCAGAAAATAGCGACACAAATCAACAAGGTCTTGAAATCTTGTTCTTCAGTCTGGTACGGAAAATCACATTTTCTATTAGAAAAAGTTGATGAAGAATCACGAGAGGACAAAGTAGTTGTACATGTACGCTACCAACTATGACTACGAAGTTTTAATCTTTGTTCCCTATGTTGTATCATCATTCCATGAAAAATATCATTACACACAATGGAAGGTAGAAAGTACGGTATGATTACCAACAAAACCATTGTCAGGAATTACGTCTTTGCTGTATTTTGTTGAACGACATGCCTAGAATCAAAACCATTTATTCTATTAGATAAGGAATCAGTCACGCATAACCTTGCACTGCAGTTTCTTCATGTTGATGGGAGTATCAAAAAGCACGTGGCTAAACACGCTGTGAGCACTTTTTACATGACACAGTTTCATGATTTTAATTGAAAAGAATCATAAGTTCCTTGAAGCATTGCAATGTTCTTGTAATACTTTTGCGAAATCGTTCCTTTAGGTGAAGTCTACAATGTCGCAACGACCTCTTTCCACAGTTTGTAGCGCTCTCCACCCAAATCTTGCCCTTCCATCAATGGCCATCGCAGATTAAGATGCTTTTTATCCTGAGGGGTGTATCGAGGCCACTTGAAGCTTACTTCCTTACATCCCTTGTTCGGATCTCTGAAAGTGATTTTACGAGTTAGATACATACACGGAGTAGATACACAGATACACGGAGCACAAATAAAAGTAAAATCAGCAGTGTTCTAAACTGTATGCAAGGCAAAACCCTTACCAAAAGGTGTAAACTCATCGCAGCCGAAAACGTCTTTGCAATTTGTTTGTTAACGTTAGTAATGGAGATAAGAAAAATTTACATTAAAAAACATCGTAGCGTTGATTGATTTCTAGGATTTCTTGAGGACGAGCAGTTGACCCACTCTTATTAGGATTAAAATGTTTATTGATTCATTTCCTCACATTGACGTTAATGCGCTTTTCAATACTGCGAATAGATCTTAATTTTTAATTTCTTAAAAGTCGTTTCACTCTGCTTAGGAATCTTGGCTGGTCCACTAACCAGGGGCTTGTTTTTTGTTGATTTCATATACATTACTTAGAAAAATATTAAAAGCCTGTGTTACCAAGACTTTTCCTAAGTCTCGGAGATAAATTGAATGGTCCCAGAATTATTTTACAAAAATTCCCCTGAAAGTCTATAAATAGAAAATTTGGGCACTCTTGTATCCTACCAGGGTTACCTGGTGTGTAGCAAATTTTGTGCACCCTACTACCTTAAAATTTCAATGTGATCTTAAATGCAAAGCGTTATGTGTCAGATACGAAATTGGAAGCCTTGTATGTGAAGAGTAGACATCCGCCATGGCTTGATATGAAGAAAAAACGGATCTACAACGCGCATGACGTTTTTTAGCATCATGCCGCCCGAAAATGGACGCCCGAAAGTCGAAGTAGTTGATCCGGAAATAACGGATGTCACATGTCTCAGGAAAACGTAATCAAACTTAGGGTTGCATTACACCCTTCATTTCCCGACTCGTATAGCGTTTGAAGGTTTCCTGAGACCGAGTGAATGCAGAATGTCTGCATTGTTAACTGGCAATATCAAACAAATCTAGACACCGAGTGAATGCAGAATGTCTGCATTGTTAACTGGCAATATCAAACAAATCTAGACGGAATGTGACAAGTGATTTTTAATTTTTATAATGTTTCCATCAATTGACTTTAACAATTTAAAATAAGGGCTACAGGCGTGCACATAATGAAATGTTCATTTTGAAGCAAAATAGTAAACGCCGAAGTGTATAGTTTTTTTATCATGTGATATTGAGGTAAGGCAATGGATTTTTTCTACATTTCATGTTTATCCCTTTTATTGCACTCGACATAAAATGTATACCAACCCAGTTTCAGCAAAATTGCAAATGTAGTTGATCCACTGTTTTGAAAGTTCAGTCTCCTCTTCTGTAAACTTTACTTTAAAATTAGATTTGCCATTGGCCATTGGGGCACCAAATGTTAGAAGAAGGTCATCGCCATGATCAGCCTCACAAAAGGGTAGCTTTTTCTTTCCACCACCGTATTCCTCATCAAAAAACAAGCGTATTTTTTGAGTCATTTGGTACAAGTACATTGGATGACCAGCACCTGCAAGCAATCCACAGACGGATTATTGTTTTCCTTCTTCGGCATGACACATGTTGGACAGTATGCTGATCTACCAAATACTACAGTTTTGCTTAACATTTTAATAAGACTTTGCATGAAATACTAAATTAGAATAAAACATACAGTAAAAGAAAAATTCAAACAAAACATTATGAACGAAACAAGAAAAAGTGTTTTCAAGTTTTAGCATTTTTTTACGTATAAGGAATTAAAAAGTGGGTTTTGCTTAGCTAGCACCTGGTGAAATTTTCGATTGCCAGTAAGAACTATGTAGTCGTAGCTCACCATTTTTACTCTGTAGATGCAATGTTAAAATAACTTAAATTGTACTTCAATAATTGGTCAACACATATTTGATAGTCTAGTACAGCGTGGTCCAACTACGTTTGACCTAGGGACATTTTACAAAAACATGACAACTTGCGGGCCACTTACAACAAAATGATGTATAATACCAGAGGGGTAGCCAGGGGGGCACGCAATTCCCCGAGCGCCGAATCACTGCGGGGGACGCCGAAGAGTTCCAAAAATGTCGCAAGTACTTTCTTCAACAGCACAGTTTTGCTTCCGAAAGATCTCAGTTTTGAACATAGTAGCGATAAACGTGTTTCTTGCCCTGGGCGCCATCTAACCTCGTTACGCCCCTGTATGGTAAAACAGATTCCCAAGATGCAAAATTGAAAAGGGAAGATCATTGAATGCTTCATTCCAATTATTACACAATATCAATTAACAATTTATTACAGATGTCTAAAAGTAGGGTGCTGTGGCGGTTGGTAGATGGCGCCACATGTAATAAATGGTCAACGCTAGATGATGCCCATGAGTAACAGGTCGCTGTGATAGTTGTCACCACAAACGAAAGATCGTAATTCATTCTCCCTATTCAATATTAGTGCAACTAGCAGTAGTAGAGTGAATTCGAAGGGTGATCTGCTGATGCTGTGGTTGCGATTGATGGTTGAATGTGGTGACTTGTGGAAGCAAAGAGTGAACTCGTCGAGTGAGCTGCATTGTTGCTGGTTGCTTTCCTGTTAGTTAATGCCCCGAATTGTATCGTTCTCTGGTGCTTGCCTCAGTCGTTCAAGGCGATGCAGTCAACTGCAACAGTGCCTGTGGACGGAGGTTTTCAACAATATCGTTCCTACAGCATATTAATACCCTATATCAGGGCTACTCAAATGGCGGACCGCGGTCCGAATCCGGACCATTGGATGGTGACGGTCGGACCTCGTCAGCCTCTTTGGTGTACTCTATATTCAGAGGCTTTTATCCCAAAATGTTGCGCTTTTGGCCGTCCTTCTAAAGCATAACTCCTCGCCAACTGTATTAAGTGATTGTCGACCAGGCTGTTGATCAACTACATTGCAGCGCACACCTGAGTAGGGCTTGTTATGTTTATCTGGCTCAAAGTAATTGTTTCGTCATAATTGTTCAACAATAGATCGTCATTGCAATGTCTATCCTGGTTGGAATAGTGGATTCAAGGCTAAAAATCAGCGATGAAACCTTTTCTTGCCGTAAACAATGCAATTATACAAATTTACTTCTGCACAATTATGAAAGATGC
>JGI24158J21664_10004464_pt1 | contig 18032 bp, 11 predicted proteins | sample Ectturendosymbi3_FD_21664 | JGI IMG/M metagenome (IMG submission 21664)
ATATAACCACCGCTCACCTGATTCTTATACACTGGATGAACAATAGACAACTCTACTATAACACGAAAGATGTACCCTTGCAGCAATGTTCAAGTCAGTGAGTAAGTGTAGAATTCTGGATAAACCGTACTTAATCCATGGCTGTCAACAACAATTTACTTCTGTTGGTACTGGCGCACTGCATTACTGTGTAGTAAATCAACACGTGGGAAGCGTCGCAGCGTTAGAATACATTACATAATCTTGGCAATAACCATCAATTAAAGCATACGAAAACCACCAGCAAACAACGCAACTGGGATTCGGGTACGATGGCCAGTTCTCCAGAAATGGGTGTATTGTTCAACTCTACAGCTTGCCAGAACAAAACGTTGAACTGATTGGAAAACCATATGTATGACTGAAGGGTCGTGGGCGAGTAGAAGATCGATTTCGCATGTCCAAATCGTATCAGATTTTGCGCACGCTTACCAGATGCAAAAACTAACCTTTGACCTTAGAAAAGCTCAGCAGTGCTGTGCCAGTAATGAACTTCTTTCAAGCACCTTCATAAAAGTTTGTTAAAACAGTACACACTTTAAAGCAATAGTGACTTGACCTATACAAAGAAAATGAAAAAAATCAAACTCCTCCGCGACTCTCCCTCCGTCAACAAAATTATTTTTAGACCCGGTCTCTGCAAAACTAAGAGGAGTCCGCCCCACAGATTCTGCTTTTTGAGCATTCACTGACAAGTACCCACGTGTTGTGGTACGTGGGTACAGATACACGAGAAAACGTGTAGGCTACAGAGAATGTTGGCAGAATGTTATCTGCTTCGTTTTTGCTAACATTATATCCTTTTAACCGATGAACATATTACAGCAACTTCTTTACATGCTCAACCGCAAGGCATTGCGTATATCACACTATTAGCAGTTAGGAAAGTAAATCCATGAATTTAGCCGATGTTCAAGTCTGGGATAGTTCACACAGTGGGAATGCCTATGTACCTGAGGACTGAGGTGCGGATTTGCAAATAAACGAATTTGTGTTTTTGTTTTCAGTCATCCTTCGATTAGCAACCGCTCGGATGACTCAGCTAAGTTTGGAATTGATTCTGTAGTGGAACCAGGTAATTGGAATTATGGCCTCTGCATGGCCCGAAGCGGTCGCTCAAGGGTGCTGAGTCAAATGCTTAATTTCTTCAGAGATTTGTGCATGTATACAAAGTTTGAAAAAATGTGATTTTTCAACCAGCTTTAGTCTTTATCGTGCATACGATGCACTATTTCATTGTGAACTTTTTCTGCTTATTTCCCGTGTTTTAAAATCATGTCATGTTTGTCTACGTGGATATTCACTGAGTTATCTCCATTAAGTGAGTAGGACGTTTTCGTAGATGAATTTTATTGCTGAGTAATTTTCATAACCACTATTCATTTCATAAACAGAATTTTAAAAGAAACATGCATGACTGGACTTTTATTGCTTGCAAGCGACACATTTCAAAGCGAAAAACTGGTATTTTGCTTACGACGATACAAAGCAAAAGAAAAACTTTACGACCGCTCTTGTTATCGAAGGTGGAAAAAGTCAGACACAATATACTTCATAAATGCCTTCAGTGTTGTCGGATAAATAACCAATCATCTGGTAGCATAATCCTATATTTGTTTGAACCGTTCTTATTCTGCGGTGAGGTGATCAGGTTCAAACGACGTTGCAGGTTACACGAAATAAGTTTACACTGCTGTAGTGCAGGTATCAGTCCTTAACGGTGGCGCCCGACGACCCTAAAAATAGGGTTATGGGACGAAAAGAAGAAGTGCAGGTATTGACTTTTCATATTTTGAAATTCACGTGTTAATCAGTTTTACTTCGTGAATAAATAGGGGGGCGTACGGAAAGCCAAACCAACAATAAATTAAACAGAATTTGTATCAATGTTGTTTTTTCCACTGTTAAAAGTTAAAAACCTTGGCAATGCACTCTCGCATTACGGACGGAAACACGTGAACTGTATATTAAATATAAAAATGCATCTGCGTATCTGCATTTGCAGTGCACATTAATACCTTTTATTATTGTTCCTACATATGACGTATCTTGTGGGAAGAATAAGCACACCAAGGTCGGATGCCGCAGATTCTTGTTTTGGTTCTATGTAAAAGAAATCGTCAATCCGAACAAGTAAAACAGCGTTTAGATTGCAAGCGCTTGACCGAACGGAAACTACACTGAAATTTTTGCGACTTTTTTGCAAAAGTAAATATCAGCACATTGTTTCGATAGTTTCAACAGGAAAATAATATTTTTCTGATTTTTGAAAGGTTGGTGCATTCGTGTCGTTGGTGCTCGGAGCCTCTGTGACACAAACCCGGTATTCACACAACGCTCTAGTTTGTATCAACTTGCGGGTTTGTTTTTATGCTAAAGTGAACCATTAAATCCATGATAAGGTTCAGTTGGCGCATGACTCGCCTGCAACTGTCGCTCAGGCTAAAGCATGTTTTGAAAACACGCGGTTCTTCACTGACTGACAAAGCTTGAAGATATGCGAAGACCGACCAGCTTTGGCACGCGCGTGGTAATGAACACCAAGCATGAGAATGTCGCCACCGGCTGCCGAAGTTTCCTTGGAATTTTGATGGTCACAGGAAATCTTTTTGTTTCCTGTCACTGCTTCGGTATGAATTTCCCAGGTAGCTTTCTGAATGCTCGTCTGAAATCTTTATTAAACACTGTATAAAGAATTGGGTTGATGGCGCTATTCAGATATCCAAGCCAAAAGAATATAACGAAGAGCTTGTTGTTGATACAGCACGAGGGTCGGCAGAGGGCGTAAACGAAGTATGTCTGAAAGAGTTAAGCAGCATTAGGATTTCATCTGGCGTGCACTCAGATTTGGTTAAAAATATTGTTTCTGCCCTTGCAGCGAACAACTAATAAATGAATCTCCTTTCGTTGCACACAGAACTTCACAAAACTTTGGACTAGACAAGTAGTCAAACTCTTTCACAAGTTGGTATGTTCGTTATCACGTGCTAAGTATTCAGTCCTTGTTTTTTATCGTTCAATATAAATGCACACGCGCTGATAAACAATGTTTTCAACAGGGTTGGTTGGACGGTTAAACACTGCCTCACATATAATAGTGACTGATCCAGCCGAATTTCTGAAAGGACATTTGTCAGCTATCAGTTTTTTCGAGCTTGTAGGAATTTCAAATCAACATTAAAACGGTTGGTTGCCCGCTAAACATGAATAGTGAAAGGATTGTAGTGCTGAATATTCGTGTGTACTCGCACGACCTCACCATAGCTAATCACTGTTAACGAGGTTGTGTCCATCTCGACAATTACGTTTGCTTAGGCACGTAATAAAGCTAACTGAGTACTGCAAAAATTTACGTCTATAGTCTCTGGCTACATTCACATAAACTTACAGAGAAAAACGGCACCCAACAAATCATGAAGCAGCCCATGACGATGCTGATGATTAATACGAATCGACGTTCTCGCGGTGAATACGCGCCTTGACTACGTTCGCGCCGTGAATGCGAGCTTGCTTGCGATGAAACACTTGGTCGATGCATCTTCCGACTAAAAATAATTATACCGTGTGTACCTGCTCGGGTAAGGAGAGATTGAGGATCATTAAGGTCATGCATGATGTATGCTGAAGCATGACTGATCCAAATATTTTTTGTCAAGCAACGACGTGAACACAGTGCTAAAAAGAAGCTCGCTTAAAATTCTATCAAGATCCAACCAGGCTCGTAACCAGGGAGGCAAAGGGGGCGAAGCCCTTACAAAATTTTTCGCCCCCTGGAAAAATGTGTTGGACATAGTTTAAAACTATTGGACATAGATTAAATATTTTGGACCCCTCTCAGAAAACTCTTCGCCCCACCTGGTGTCCCGAATTGGTTACGGGCCTGGATCCAACGCTGTAAAGTGTGTTGCAACAAAATGAATTGAGTGAAAGCAAGGTTTCAAAGCATAGTTAGGATTTTTTGCAATTTGTTTAGAAGATGTAGCAGGAGGTTATTATTTCCTTGGTTTTGTAAGTTTGGATTTCTGTTTGACGAAATAAGATTGTGCTTCTCATCCAGTCACACGAGCGTTCTTAAGTGCAGGACCTGTGCATCCTTGCGTAAATACAATCACCACCAGCAGTGGTTTTGAATTTTTTCATTTTTCTCCCCTGTAACTGAGGGGCTTACTGTAGTTACAAGATGTCGAGAAAATATCCACTATCTGTAACAGACAATGTGATGAACATGTGGCTTGCTTCAAACGGCAACTGAAGAACTGCAGTGCCTTACCGTCACATTGACAAATCATACGACTATGCATTTGTTACTTGCCTTAAATACTTAGACATTCTCAGCATTTAATTTTGACTTGAGCTTTCAATTTAAACCTCCGGTTTGGTAACCTTAACCGGAGGTTGGGCAAACAGCTTGCTTGCTCCGTATTTTGCAACATTAAATGAAACAGTTTCTTCCAACGTTATCAGAAACAGTCGGATGATGAAACTAAGATTTTGTGCTTGTGGGCACGATGACGCTATTAACGTATTTTAGATAAACAGCGTTGCTGCGCTGAGATCTGTGCATAATTGCATGTCAAGCTTATTGCTGTCATGTTTACGCAGGTCGTGCGTACAATTGCAAAAATCTAGAGCTTACTTTTTGATGTTTGTTGTTACTAGCGACGTGGACTTGTCAGGATTGCCATTATCCAATGCTGCGATGACGGGTTGTGAAGCACAAGCAACTCCAATCTTTGTGCTGCCAGCTGCCTGCGCAGTTTTTTTCACAATTTTATGACAACACAGCTTGTCATAACAATCCTCCAGGTAGGAATGATGCTCCGTGCTCGCGCTTGAAAAACGGATCTTCAAGTAACCTGGGCTTGTGGACATCGGATGTAACACAGAAATTGGCTTTTTGTCGACGCTGGATGTTCGTTTACTGTTCTGCGATATAGAATTGTATTGTGCTAAAAACAGCTGGATTTTACTGCTTTCACATGGTTACGTGTAAATAATTTTATTTCATTGTTCAACGAAAGTCCGGCAGTTTAGTAAAAACTAAATTTAATATTTCTTTTCCAATTTTGTATGGAGGTGAAATCTATCAAATATACCGTAATCTATGCAAAGAATATATAAGCAACTCGGCAACTCGTGCAAAATTGGCCAGATTTTACTGGTGAACAAATGATCTAATGTTTTTGAACTGAACACACCTGAATTCTCGTTACATCTGTCAAACGATCAAAACTGCTTTTGTCCAGGTTGTGAAGGTCACTATTGTTGGTCCAAATGTTTGCAGACTGAGTTTTAATATTCTCATGGGAAATGTTCAACAAATGCATCTTTTCTGGGTAGTTCTCTGGATTTTTGCAGCAAGTCTCTATAAAAAGATGATGGCTTGTAAGAAAGCAGATAATACAGTTAAAGATATTTTCACGTTTACAGAGTTTGCCACAAAGTGCTGTCCCCATTAAAGACAGGTCAGGCTTTTCACAAGTAGCTCCATTCTCACGAGTACATACAGTCGCCAAATTGTTCCACAGTGCTAATCACGTTTAACTCATTTCATGTCTCTGACAATTGCGTTTTGTCGCGAAATGGCGGCTGCACCGAAAGATCTCGACCTTAGGTTGCAGTGGTTTTTCGTATTTAAACAATATGAACAAGTTTAATAACATGAAAATGCTTGATTTCTTGCTTAATCGAGTGACAATACTTTTTGTTAATCTTTTCAGGCAGAACGAATAAGAATCATCTTATGAATGTCTCTCACAGTTTTGGGCCAGACTGCAAACGCAGCTGCAATCGTCACATATAGCGGAAATCTGCAAAATGTCCTTTACAGTAATTCTACCATTTATTTTTCCCCAGCATAACGCGTTGCGGCATAGAATACATTAAACGTGTTTTAAATCTAAAAGTTTGATTGTAGCGCAGCACCCACATGATCTGAATTAAGAGAAAACGTTTAAGCTGAATTTAAAGTTGGGTACAGTATAAGTTTTTGTTCGATGCATTTCAAAGTCTAAAGGTATATTTTACTTGCTCACGTGGTTGTACCAGGATTTTCAATATGGTACTTATAGCAAGGAGTAGGATAGCAATCTGTCTTTTTATTCCAACTTTACGATATTCCAAAATAGGCACAGTAGATATTGTGGTTGTTACATAAACTCGCACTTAAACATAGCATTTTCCGCGAGAGTAAACAGCCAATAATTAAAACACACACAATCAAAAACATTTTTCAAAAAATGATCACAAAAATGATTAAATGATCGTTTAAACTTCGATAAAATAATGATAATTCGGTCATAAACCTTTTTACAACAATTATGATTATAATTAATCGATGTTATACATACAAATCAGCTGTCCTTGTTTTAGAATTCTTCAGCTTCATTCAGGAAGAGCAAAATACTTTCTATGGCTGTTGACCAATTCCTTATTTATTTTAGAACAACTCCATGCTCAGATTATTAGCTTAAGCAAAAAATTTTTCAATGCTCCATGTTGTAAACGCAGACTGACATTCTCTTTCACCGGCCACTGAAGCAACAATCTTGATTATACAATATATCCTTTGATGTTTTTAACGTAAATAATGTGTCAAAAATAGTTTGAAGAGGCCACATGTTACGTGATACTTTATTACCATTTTTAAAAGTATAAGACCAATGTATATCAACCGTGCTGCAATGCGTTTTCGTGCATTTTTAACCAAACATTTTTTCTCTTCAAGAGAGCCATGAATTGCTTTTGCCTGACATCATCCAATACAAAAAAAATATAGTGATTAAGGTGAAATTGGTAGATATGTAGACAGATATGATCCAGATTAATTTTTTGTTGAATTTTTTACCAGTTTAGCAAACTTCCCAGCACCTTGATTGAGTTTGATAAAAAATTTTTCACCTACTTTAACTTAAGATCGAAAATTATTATAAGCAAGTGATCTGCTGTTCCTTTTTTACCACCACGTTTGCTCATCATAAACAATAAGCAACGTAGTACTTTAATTCATTCTGGTGCTATTGAAAATTTTGTTTCAGTTCATAACTTATTAGTCCTTACATGTGCTTTGTTTGAAGATAATGCAGTTAACTTTACTAACGAAATGTTTTTGCGTATTTTGTCCTCAAATAGCTGTGATTGAGGTTCCCATCTTATTTTTTGGTTTTCAAAAAATTCAACGTTCGCTTTAGTTGCACTAGCAAGTTATCATTGACGCTGTGGGTTAACACTGTGGTTAAAAACACGATCTCGGCAAAGTACTGCAGATCGTATTTTGTTTTCATGTCACCACAATTCGCAGAACAACAACTATTGAAACGGCACATAAAACCAATGCATTTACTTACACACAAAAGCAGAGAATACAGTAGTTATCTATTATAATTTGTAACAGGATCAGTTGGTGCTTTCCCATTGGTAAGTATTTANGCACTGATGACCTTTTTTNATATGAATCCTCATAATCCCCATTTTTGCTTCCCCCAACTCCGTCAGCAGCAATGACACTTCGGTTGGCCTGGTCTACGTTTTAAAGAACAGTGTTTTAGAAACAACTGTGTCGGGCACCGAAAGCTGCCGTCAACTTTCGCCGCGGTCATGGCGCCGATCGCTGTGGCGGTCGTTTAAAATTTTTACCTTGTAAGCCTTCAATTTTTCTTTATTACCTGGATGTTGGACGTTCTGCAAAACACCAGTCTTGTCTATTTTCGAGCGGCATTTTGTCGCAACCATCTGCTAGCCTTTTTTCTGTGTCATTAACCAGTCTAGCTCACAAAAGAAGATCATTCTATTTGGTGAAACAAATTTCGCATCGTGTCATGTTTCACGTATTGTATCTACAGGCAGCCATTTTGAATCATTACCATATCGGAACCGTCTACAGAATATGTGAAATAATCGGAAGCCGTGCAGCCTAAAACGCAAGGCTATTGTAAACAAAATGTGCCTAAAGTTTTACCCTGATTGACTGTAATACCGAAAGTTGCATTGCATGTTTATCAAACGACTCGAACAGATTGTCATTTCGCACAGGTGCACTCGAAATTTAAATTATTTTTTAATTTCAAATAAATACCTTGACTCATGACCCTAAAAAAACGAACTGAAATCTTTGGCCACCAAACCTAGCCACGCTCTTGTTGTTCAGGTTACTATTTGGTGAGTGCTATCTCAGGAACTACACGCGATATGAAAACTTATTATGTCGTGACTGAGCGAAAAAGCTTTGGCCGCACCAGCTCAATTGCTGCAGCGCTATGGGTTATAAACCATTTCGAGTATTTCTTTAACAGAATCTTCTATGTTTATTGCAAAATTGGTATTCATATCCTTGCATACAGCATTGTTCATTTCAAAAATAATTTATGTGCTCCTGTTAGTTATTATACAGTTCATGGATAGCATCCTTCAACGATATTGCTGTGCCAATCAAAACATCAGATACACTACTTTTTATGCAAAAATATAAAAATTATATCCAGGACGTCCTACATGGATCGTTATTGGGCACAGTTGCTGTAGAAAGGTATGTTGTCTTTTTGTTATGGAACAATCTTTCAAAACATGAGGTAGAAATGCGTCTTTCCCCCCTAAATTCCTTGGTTTTTCTCATAAAGTAATGTAATTTGGAAACTGTAAGAAAAGTAAAAATTTTTAATCCTTTCCTCTTTCAAGGGAATTTTTCACTTCGATGCTTTCACACTACAGAACTTCTGCTTGCGACAACTGAACAGCGTTGCAATTTTAGGAGAGTGCACGGTTTATCCACTCAAGAATTATTTTGAATCTGAAGCAGTGGCGCACGCAGAAAATTTTCACGGGGGGATTTCATTCAGTGGCATATGGCGGTAATTTGTATGTGGTGTGCGCTGTTTGTGACGTCACAATATGACGTCATATTCATGTTTCCAAACCAATGTTTTGGCGAAGTTTGTTGACATAATATGCATATTCGTCTCCACGCACTCCCCTTAATTTATGGGTCATTTAACTGAATATAAACTATCAGCGCTCCAGGTTAGGATATTGGAGGAAAATACACGCAACGCTACGACACAGCACTTCATAACTGCAAAAATATCAGGCTGCGCGTTAAAACAGGGGAGTAAAACACGCTCATCACTGCGTCAGAGCAATTTACAACTGCAAAATGAGGCTGCACTGATGTCTTGTCGAATAGCAGTAGGGCACAGGTGTGCGGGTGGACTGGCTGGCGCACACCCCGGTTTGCAAGATCGTATCTTGCTAAACTATACAAGAATTGAGAATGTGCATAAAGTACACAAGTAAACTTTATTTTGTTATGTATAGAAGTCCAGCAAACTTTCAGTTTTCCTTTTTCCTTGCTGAGACATTATCAAATGCCTCAATGCCTCTATATTAACAACTGCTGTTTTTGAGCTAGTGCAACAGTTTTATCATGCTACTGTACAGAAATTTATAATGTAGCCAATGCGGTCAGCACATGGGCTTCACAGCCACAGCAGACAAAACAACGACAATTGTTTCCGATAAAGTGAACTATCGCGGAACAGTCTTAAACATGCGTTGTGGACGAAATGTCTGCAAAAAGTGGTAAGATGGTATCTGGATGCAGACGATAACCCAGATTCCCACCAAAACCTAATTGTCACTTTTTGGCCCATTTGCAATGCATCTTGAAAGCTTCATGCAAATCCATTCAGTGGTATTTGCATTAAGTCGACAAATTAACAAGCAAAAAGTATGCGAAAGCAATAAATTTCTTTCGCGCAGGTAATAAAGTTTTTGAGGGGGGGTTGACCCCAACCCCCCCAACCCCTTGCGTACGCCCTTGCTCTAAAGTGTTGCAGAGTGTCTTTGGTTCTAAACAGGTGTTTGGTAAGCAAACTCATTTCGACCAATGCTTTATTTAAGAAGGCTACTGCAACCTAGTGAGTTTACCTTCAACTGTATTACAAGGACTGCTGAAAAACTGCCGTGAGAGGAAGGCGCTACGAAATGCCTCGTACGCTGTCAGGTTGCTAACTTCTTGAAATTTTGTTTTGACCACAACATGTGGTGAGCGACGCAGAACCGTCGCCAGAAAGTTTTCAATAGGGGGGCTTTGTGGTTCTGTGGGGGGCTTTGCGTTTGTGCCGGGGGGCTTGACATTCTAAAAATTGACAGAAACTCCACTGATTTATAGTGTTTCACGTTTAAATTTTCGGGGGGCTTGGAGCTTTGTTTGGGTGGTTAAGCCCACCAAAGCCCCCCCCGGTAGCCACAGGACTGGAGCGACGACGTTGGCCAGTGCGAAAAACGCTTAAAAACATCAATGTGACTTAAACACTTCCTATCAACGTTCTATCAACGCTTTGTGTGAGCTTCTTTCAGGTTTCTTGCGTGGTTTACATGAATAGCACAGTAGACAAACTAACCTTTATCAGCAGTTGGGCTTCCGATATCAGACTTGGTAGGGTTGTGAGTGCTTACAACATCTCCCTGCCTGCATTGCTGCTTTGAGAGAGAGACTGGTTTGTCGTCTGTTGTATAACTGCAACACAATGATGAATGCATTTCTAGGTGGAAACGATGAGAAATAAAAGCTTGCACGCTGCTTTAATGCAACGTGAAAATCGATTGGTATCGAATCCGTTTCGAAGAATTACAAACAATGCGAGCATGACATTGCGCACCGCGTAACACGCAGCCCATTCCAAAACGCTCTCTTTCGTCGCATTGCGTTCTCACAAATATCATTACTTTCGACAACTGCGGGACTTACGAAGACTCCCGAGCTCTTCGTTTCATTTCAAGTTGGCGTCCAACCCGATATATTTTGATGTAGAGAGGCCAAACAATCAGTGCTGGAATGAAGAAAGACAGTGAGGTGGAAAGCAAGATGAACCTGTTAAAAACGTAATAAAATTTTGATGCTGAGTAGAAGCAGTTTTCTCGGAACATGTTTGTCGTCATTATCCCCACCAAGTTGAGTCGTTGATAAAGCATTCATTCTCCCCGTTAATCTTGTTCATCTTTCCAACAAAAGGCAGTGCTGACACGAGTGCGGAAAAAATCCATACCTGAAAAATAAGCGACATGGCGTGTTCGCATTCACTGTAGACAAAAATCGATAATGTACCATCTCTGGCACGCCCAATTGCCGTGTGGCACATATTTTTTGACATCTTGAATGGGATCGAATGAGGCGGAAGCATTATTAGGCTATTTTGCTCTGAATTAATCAATCAATTTATCGATCTTTAGTTGTTGCTTGAAAACGTGTTTCCTGAGTGATCAAAGGATTCACAAACCCTAACACCCTTTCATACAGAAAAAGTCAAAATTACCAACGAAATCATTTACACTGTCAATACGGCATAAAATGAGGAAAGCAACTAATGTCTAAGAGATAGGGAGACAAGTCAGTTAAGAACCACACGGATCTGTCACACCACGGTTAAGTCTGCTCGAATATGGTAGTTACACACATTGTTGCAAAAGTGCAGGCGAAAACAATCGCAGCAGCAAATTTGGATGTTTGTAATTTTTGGTGCATATTTAGACGCAGTGCATGAACAAGAATAAAATATTTTGCGCCTTCAATAGGACTAATGATGCTTTGTCCCACTAGCCAGCAGCAAATATAAAAAACTATTCTGCTGTGAGTAGCGCAACGAATAAAGTATTGCATAAATTACTTTCTAAACGTGAGACGATTTTTCAGTTTTGAAAACTTATCTTGAATAAATCAATTGGAAAAAACGGTTCTAGGACTATAGCTACCTTGACAGTTGCCACCCGGACAACTGCCACCTAGGACAACTGCCCCATAGGACAATTGCCACTCAGGACAACTTCCACACGGACAACTGCCACCTCTACGACATCTGCCACTTAGGACAATCACGACCCAGGACAATTGCCACCTGGGCAACTGCCACCTGGGACAATCGCCACCCAGGACAACTGCCAACTAGAAAAACTGCCACCTAGGACAATTGCCACGCAGGACAACTGCCACCTGGACAATTGCCACCTGAAACAACTGCCACCCAGACAACTTCCATGCAGGACAACTGCCACCAAAAACGACCACCACCTAGGACGTTCGCCACCACTGGAAAAATAGAAACCCGTAAGCAGGCGCGGATCTAGGGGAGGGGCGATTGAGGCGATCTCCCCCCTGAAACTACGAAGTAACAAAATCATGGTGATTAATCACCATGATTTTGTACAACTTTGTACAACTCGGAAACCAGCATTCGCGATGTAAGGCCATTTTGCCGTCCATTTTTTTGTCACAATGTTGTGAAATATACTTCATCTCTCTTACAGTAGTGAACCCTCAATGAGACTTGGCTACCAAATATTACAGAAATTTCCCCCCTAACTTTACTGGCTGGATCCGTCCCTGCCCGTAAGGCAAAAATTGTTTGAAGATCTTCGAGTCGATGCGGTCCCTGAGTTTTTTTCTGCCAGAAAAGGGAAAATTATTTAAGGTCATACATATTTTGAGTGCACGTGGGTTAACAACTCTTTTTCCATTCAAACGGTACCAAATCGTTCATATAAATGTTTGAATTCCGCCGATCGGCGAATAACGTTCCCAAGATACGTAACAGATGTTGCCATACATTTTTTTCAGTTTTACAGTAGAATCGTTATATATCGATACAACAACCCTCACGCACAGCAACTGTCATATTTAAGAATATTCTAACCTTCGACCTCGGAATCTGCACACACGGACAAATACCGAGTAAAAGCTAAAAGCGACTGGTTGTTTTCGGATGCTTTACATTGTTCCAAAATATCTGTGCAGTATTATTAAGAATACATTGGTTAAATCTCACATAACTGACCTCACGTTTAGAGCATAGGGAAATAAAGATCGCGGGATCAGCTTATACAAATTATAGCATAGATTTTTCTGTAACGTTTTTGAGAGCAAACGAATCATACCATTGTCATCAACCGCTGTAAACCGTAGGTGGTGACGGTGTCAAAGTGAATTTGTTAATTAGCTTCAGAATATTGCTTGAGATTTAGTCATTTTTATTTCTCATGCGTTCAAAACCAGTATCGCTTATGAGCTAATACGATTTTTAGCAAATTAATGTTCTATATGATTCCGATACGTTTAAAACCAATATGTGTAAGCACACAAGCGGAAAATCGATTGTTGTGGCAGCCGGCCCGATAAGTACCATATTGCTTCAGGGCTTAAGCCGTACAAATGCGATCACCGGACGCTTCATAAATCGTCAGCTGCATTTCATCATCTGACAGACATCAGTGTACAGCTTTCGTCATTTTGACATCAGTTAGGGTGTATTATTTAAACAAAGCAATTATCTTGAATGAGGTTTACCGATGAAAAGGTTTTTCCTCCCATATCCGCTACGGACAGATAATAATTTTTATAATAAGATACCCAGCAGTTCTAACTCTGTCACGTTTTCATTTCTGAAGTTCAGGTTACTAACCGCGAGTTTACGCATTAGTTGTGTAGGATTGGTTACGGTCCCTCCTTAATCAATATCAATAGTTAGGTTTTTGCTTTCATGAAAAACAACGCTCCTTAGTAATGAACTTTATCAAAACCCCGAAGGTGTATACAAGTTTACCATCAGAAAATTGTGCCAAGAAAAAATATCCTAACTAGCTCTATGTCGAATGACATGGTGGAAATTAACTTTGGTTTCATGCATTATTCAATGCATCTTATTCAATCGACAAAATCAAGTCTCGTTTCTCCTAATATTGGATAATTTGTTTTTATGTAAATAAAATTTCTTAGTTTCCCAATTGACAATTTTGTGCTTTTCTTGTGTTTGAAATTAATCTATAGAAAAAATCAATTATTAATTTGCGTGAAATGGCTTCTCGGCCATTTCGGCCAGTACGATGCTCGTTACACAACAATAAAAAATTGTGCCTGGTCATTTTTGTGAAATTGCGATCCAAACAAGAGTTGCAAAAGTCATCGATTTGACCACGATTTAGAACAGCTAAAAACGATTTTACCGCTACGAATGACGAAAAAACAAAAAAATATAGAACTACAATTTAATTCCTGCAAAAACGTTTTCCTGAAAAACTTTGAGAACTCCAGTACATCACAGCCTTCTACAAGTCAACATAGTATAATGTAAACTTTACAATTTTTAGATGAAAGAGTCCCGACTATGATAAACGAGTCTTTTTATCAAGCTTGAAGGTCGAGACCTAACATTTGACAAGTTTCTCCTATTAGCAGAGACATAACAAACAATAAACGAAAGATATAAAAAGGGAGTTAGCAAACCGCTTTTAGATTCTGTAAAGATTATCCGGGTTTTAGCAGCGGAATTAGCAAAACGGTTCAAAAACATTCACTTTATTAATCAACTGTTGAACAAACATCTTTTAAACTGCCTTGACAAACTTGGCTTACCCCCAAGATATACATGCGAATTCGATGGACCGCTCTGAACTTCCTGTAGGTGGTGGGATACGAAACAGAAACGTAACGGTCGAGGCCGATGAGAAATATGTTCCAGATGGACGCAGTGCAAAGCAGTATGTCAACTGACAAGTAGATGCGGCAGTACAGTTCACCGAAAGGCCATTCACCCATAAGCTCGTTGGTCAGAGAAAATGGAACTACAAGTACGACAAGCAGCACATCTGAGACCGCCAAGGAAAGCAGGTAAAGATTGTGCTGGTGCCGGCTGATGACAGTGTTCGTGCAAATAACGTAAATCACTGCCAGATTACCAATAAAGCCCAGCAGACAGAAAAGGGCTGTGACCACGCCAAGGACGACTTTCTCAAATGGCGAGTAGTTGCCAGCTGTAGATTGTCCCAAACAATTGCTAGAGTTTGATAAAGAAACAAATGGGTCACTGGTCACTGTCACGTGATGGTTGGGATCGTCGAACAGCAGCTCACTGTCGGTGAAATGCGAATCCATCCTCGACCGTAGTAATGTCAGACTACCACCAGTTTTAGCAGAAGACGCAAAACACTCACCAAACTTAACCTAGGTTGCAGAAGAATTAAGTCATCCGAATCGCTATAACCTAAAACCACTTAAATAATTAATGTCACCTCCCAATTCATTTACCTGTCAGAAGAAATGGCATTGAAGGAGTGAAAGCATTGGTTCGCTTTGTTCTACGCTGCAAATGCGTTCTAGATTGCGCGCAATGCACGTAAAAATACTGATATCTCTGAGAGCGTCTTTCCAGGTTACAGTTGAAATGCGTTGAATGAATGCAAGTATTTACTATAAAATTTTGTTGCTCGCAGAAAGAGCGAAGGTTAATAGAGGCAGCATTCAAACATTTATACGCTTAAAGTCAAACTTTTGGGGACAGGAGTGTTTTGAAACACACACAAAAAGTTTTTCTTCTTCCAAATAATAGTTGTACCAAGCATCTCGGCAGAATCAACGAAGCTCCAGTTACGGGTTGTTTACATATCAAACAACATTTGCAAAATATATTCTTCAAGCTGCTTTTTTGTTCGTTATCGTGTTGTTTGAATGAATGTTTGTTTGTGTACCACTCATCCAAGTTAGACTTCAGGACATGCATTGAGCAACCAGTTTTTAGTTTCATCATCTAAAACTGCCAGACATATGTAACATTAGGAGTTAGGTGATTGGGACATTCCAGCACAGTGGTTCCCAAACTATGGTGCGCGTACCACTTGCGATACGCAAAGCTCTTATAGGCATGGGCGTAATTTTGTTGTAAAATGGGGGGGGGGGCAGCTTGCTGTGGAACCAATATAGTCATCGGGTCGATTCAGAAATGAAGTTTTGTAAATACAGATTCCTAGTCTTGTTTTTAGAGGTGTTTTGAAAGCAACACCACTCATGCTTTGCTTTATACTTACAGATAATTTATAAATTAAGATCTTAAACTTGTTACTGGGCAAGATACCAGTAGCGCAGCCAAGAAATTAGAATTTTGTTCGCGAGGGCCAATCAAAGACGTCGTCTTGAGTCCGGCTGTTCCTTCCGTTTGTTTTCTAACAGTTGAAAATTGATATAAAGCACCGGTAAAAATCATAGCAAGTTCGTTTTATGGTGGGGGCATGGTCTCTTAGGCCTCATTCTGGCTGCGATACTCCACGATATAGTTCAGCAACATGATCAGCATTCAAAACTTTGACAAATGTACATCGTGATCACGAATGACGGCATCTGCTGTTACAAGTAAAAGTCACGAACTTGGCAATAAGTAATGGCAACATTGAAAATGAGCCGACAAATTAATACTGATAGGCTATTAATTGACACTTCTGTTAATCAAAAGAATAGCTTGTTTGCACACGTATAAAATAATAATTCTGCTAGACCTCATGAACCGCAAAATTGCTCGTCATGAAACTAAGTCGCCACAATAGTGCTGATTTTTGTATTCGGCAAAAACTTGGCAGAGATTCGCCTGAAAATCTAACTTTCTAACATTATAAACTTGCGTCTTTAAATTGTACGCGGTCTGTTTCTGAATACGTGACAACCAACGTTGCAGCAAAGCCAGTTACATTTCTGCACGAAACAAATCATGGCTGTGCTGTGGTCTCTCATATGTGCGGCTGTTAAACTCTTGATCATTGTTTCAAGATAATGACCTTCGTTACAGTATACCACCCAAGGTGAAATGTCGGACAGAAGTAGCGGTCTCTAGAAACTTGCAAAATACCAAAAATCATTTTATCGAAGCTCAAATTTGTAAAATGTCAGAATCAGTGATATCACACCAAACTCTGTTTCAACATTAACTTGGGTATGTGCAACACCTCTAACATTAAAAGCTCTTCACACAAAACTTGATAAATGTAACTTTTATTTTTGAAACCCCTCCATTAACGCAACCTGTTTAGGGAGAAAAATTGGGGGAGAGACATGGCATAGTATATCCCCACCGTCTGAAAAAAGTGGGAGGATATGTCCCCCGTGTCACCCACCTATTCCACCCATGCTTCCAGGGGTATACGTCAGCAACCTATTTAGGTTTACTAGAAATTGAACAAAATAGCAGTAAATGAACGTAAATGATCTTGTAGACAGGGTTGTAAAAATTATTTTAGCTGAGAGTGTGAACAGGGGTTTTCAGCTATGATAACCATCAGACCGCAGAGTCAGAACCGTCTCACTGCGCCTGAGCATGCTGTCTGATGCGCTGTCAGCAACGTTATTTCCCACATCGACCAGCAACTAATCAAGAAATAACAACTTTTTCCATCTCATTAAAATTGTGTTGTGTTTTTGCTACTATTTTTGTTTTAATGTTGGCGTATTCAACCTCAGGTTGTATCCGTTTCAAAGGTGTTCATTAAACCCGGGGTTTTTAACCTGGGGTAGGTGAATTCGATTCAAGGGGTCCGTGAATGTGATGCAAAGGGTTAATAGGCTTTGCTTTCACATTCCAAGAAAGTTAATAGGCTCTGCAGACATTTCAATTAGTAATAAGTTGATTAAACCCTAATTTCGAATGTTCATTGCAACGTTTCTTCTTGAGGGGTCAGTAATTTTTATTAGTTTTCTAAACGCAGCTGGCAGGAGAACACTGTACAGAACGTAAAAATTGTACGAGAGTAGACAAAGTTAGGGAAACGCTTGCTCCAGGTTAGTATGATCGGCGGTTTGTACCTCCGAATCCCATGTGCACATGCTGAAACTGAACTGTACGACACCAGCATAAAGTCGGTTATGACCTGACCCACGTTGATCTTGGGAAGAAATTCCAACAGGTTTGGGTACTGACGGCGGGTATGAAATCGCAGAGCCTGGTGTTGCTTTCCCCTCACTCCGTGTTCCAGATTTGGTTCGCCCAGTACGTGTGCAGCGCTACCATCAATGGAATCCAGCAGTTCCTGCGCTGCAGGCATAAGCGGGTGTCTCCACTGTAGCTGCCGCTGCATGTCATCAGATGGACCGGCGAGTGTAGAGTGGAACAGGTGTCCAAGTTCCAAAGCGCGCATGCAAAAGACAGTGTGGTTCGTTTGCAAAAACGCTCAGCAGGCTGTATGCGGAC
>JGI24158J21664_10004465_pt1 | contig 18032 bp, 11 predicted proteins | sample Ectturendosymbi3_FD_21664 | JGI IMG/M metagenome (IMG submission 21664)
TTTTTATTGGTGAGCTGAATGTAATTACACAGTTTTGTGTAATTGTAACTGTAATTGAGACCTTTTAATTTAGTGCAAATGTAATTTGCTAAAGATTTCACTTTATTAAATCTTAAATTACACAAGACAATATAATATGTATTGAGCTGTGACCGCTGCGAAGTCACTTGGTCATCTGTTAAAAGTTTCAGTGCTCTGCACAAACAAACACAAATGTTGCTGCTATGTCCCATTTTCTTTGTCTCTGGTTTACAACGAGTTGTACAATGTCTATGGTTGGTATTGCAACGCATTTTCTGGACATTTTCACTGTGTTTAAGTTTGTGTTTGTAATCCAGTATTTTTTTTGTGAATCTAGTGTTTTTTTATCATGAAATCTAGTACTTTTCCATAGCAACAGAGTGGCAACACTGAGGGCACATGTGTGATGATGTAACCGGAATAAGATAAAAACTCGTTACTCAATAAATAAAGGTATAGGTTCAATAGAAAACATAATTTCTCATTGCAATTTAATATAACCTTCCCCCAACGACCTACTGTTGAAAGTTTAATGTTTTATTTTTATATTTTTTCACAACTGTTGAAATCTAAATTTAAGTCCAACTGGAGCTTGTTATCAGGAATGGAATAATCTTGGTGTGAGATTGATGGTGGCTAAAAATAGGCCTAGGTTAGCAACAAATATTATTTTTACTACCGGTTTGATCTCACTGCTCAGCACAATTATTGGTTTTTGCAACTCCAGTTACATCATTTTATATCCGCAACTGACGGATATCCATCTTTTACAGGGCACCTTAAAATTCTACCTTTATCTTCAAAAGGAAACTAAGGAGAGAAAACTATGTCAAGGAAAGAGAAACTCCTCTTGGTTTACTGTCTACATACCTGTTTGTCATGGAGTTTAGTTTGGACATGATCTTGTGTTCTGACTTGGGTTACAATGAAAATTCTGATGCAGGCCACATTAAATGTTCGTGTGAGCCGCAGGTTCCCCACCCCTGCGCTACAGTATTAAAGCTTTCTCCTACACTACTTCATTTCCATTCACATTTCTCACTAATGTAGTTACGTCATTTTTCATGGATTTCCACTATCATCAGTATTTATCACAACTCTTCATGTGTTGCTTGCTTTTTAGTTTTTCTGTTTGAATTATGATTTCATCATGCCTGTTGTGTGTTTTACTTTTTATGTACCCTTTTGAGATTCAAAATTTTGCACATGCGATTTTCCCACAACATTTTCTTGCACATGGTGATTTTGCATGTTTTAATAGCCAAGGAAGGTCTTGCCCTTCATGTGAAATTCTGAAAATTGCATGCTGTAAGATAACTTTTTGTGTTGTCGCAGCTAAATTTTTCTTGTGCACACATGCTCATTGACAAAGGTTTTTTCCATTCCAATCAGGATTGTATATGTTTGTTTTTACCACTATTTTAATGTTCTTACTGCAGAAAAATTATGCTTATTCCAGTTTTTTTAAGGTGTTTTAGGGACAGGATACCAGTCCTTAGAATTGAAAATCGGGTCACCGGAATCAGAAAAATTATCATCAGGTCCCTAGAATTAGTGAAAATCGGGTCCCTAGAATTAGAGAATCGGTTCCCTACAGGTCCATACCAGGTACCTAACATTTTCCTTAAAAAAGCTGCTTATTCAATTTACCTAATGCTTCGTATAATGTTTTGTATCAAATAAATAAAACAAATGCAGAAAACATGAAACATGAGAATAACAACACTAAGCAAAAAATGAAGCAATGATTGAAGGGTTAAGAAATATATAGATGAAGAAAGGATATGGGCAAAAATGTGAGCAGCAATGCAGGTTAGGAAACAAAGCCATTACCACGTCCATGACAGTACAAAGAGAATGTAGGACATAAGACAAAAGCAATAATTAATGGCACAAAATTGTAATGAAGTACCAGTGTTACCCATAAAGATGGCAGGGGACATAAGTGACTCAAAACAAAGATGCAATGGCAGGATATTAATCATTTCACTCAGTCAGAAGGACCATCAGAGGGTTTGATGGGAAAGTATTATGCAGTTTGTTTTTCAAAACGCAATTGTTTAGAGTTACGACACCAGACATGAAAGTTATAAAGGAGAAAAGGAGTTATACAAAAAACAGGTCGAGAGATATACACATGAACACATGTGAGTGACAAAATTAAGAAAAAGTATGAACAAGAGACAGCGTAATACATAAAGTACATCAATCAATTGTTTCATAGTACATAGACAATATACATCAACGTAACACAGATTATAGTGGGCAAGCAATAGATGAAGAGTTACGCATGAACAGGTGAAGCAACCACTAAGTGTATAAAGTGAACAGCAATGAGGGTTATGAGGCAAGGGAGCAATGCATTTAGAACACAACATATCACTACAAAAGCAGGCAGCAAGGCAGAAAACAATGTTTATACATATAAATCGTGAAAAAACAAGACAATTACCACATACCACATTGAAGTGAGTTCCATGGACGAAAGAATGTCCCACCAGATGCATGATGGTGTCACCAATAATGTCGAAGAGACAAGGGCATGGACCGGTTGCAATAAGTTTAGCAGTTTGTTGTTGTAGGAGTTTAACTTGGACACCAGGCATTTTTTTGACAAAACACACAGTGTGCCAAGCAGTTTTGGCATATCTTCACCCTGTTTGATGGTCTAGTACAGTGGTTTCTAGCTGATTTAAATGAGTTGTTTGACAATTGGCACTAGTTTAGTTTTTCAGCTTCAGTGACAACACCATAATGGCCATAATGTGTGTATGGTTTGCGTGCTTTCTCTGATTGTAAAAGTCATACTGCAGTTGACATGATTTCTCTAAGTCTTGCTTTTAGTGTTGCATCATTTCACCCATAAGCTTCTTGAAAGCTACAGGATTGAAAATGCATAATTGATGTGAAATCAATTTCCTAGTAAAACACTTAAGTGAATAGATTGAGCTGCTTTTGCCCTTACAAATTGTCACAACCTTCATGGTGACATTCTCTGGGTCTATTCACTAGATATTCGACTGAGATGTGGCACTGGTACACTAAGTCACTGCTGTATTGTTTTGAATAACAGCCCCAGGATGTAAACCAGTGTGGTCCAACTATTTTTGACCTACGGGTCATTATACAAAAACGTGACAACTTGTGGCCACTTACAACAGAGTGATGCATGAAACAACAGATTCACAAGATTTAAACTTATGTTGTGGCCAATGGCCTAACTATATGGACAAGTACGTATGCTCTGGAATCAACACATTGTAATAGACTGTTGACTGAGCCATCCTGCTGGGCACAAACCGTTCACATGTTCACACTGCATTTGTATGTATCACATGACTTAACAGTCATGCCTTGTGCTGAATGCATTTTTCTGTTCGCATTTCTGCGCATGTATTTACGGCCTTGCAGAGTCTTGCATGGACTCCTTTTTTGAGTAGTATAGTGAGCGAGTTCTTGTCTGACTGACCGACTGACCATTTTCTATGATATGTTTGTCTCTTCATCGTAGTAAAGGCAAGTTGCTGTTTGTGTTAATGGACGGTAAATGTTGCCGTTGTGCATTATTAACTCTTTGGCGTCCGCTAGGATTCAGGAATTTTCGGAAAAAAAGCCTAAACGCACATGGCTTTGCCCGGGAATTTCTCTGGTCGGGTATGCTCTACAGACCCGGTAAAAGTCTCAAAAGACATGGCAAGTCTTCTAGTCTGCACTCGAAAAAAAATTTTTTGCTTGGGGGATGCGGGTTTTTTGTGAGTGACGTCATAAGTGGAGGGCTTTTAGGCCACCTTGGCCCAATTTGCCTGGCCCTGGGCACCAACCGTCAGGTGGTAGTATTTCGCTGAAGTTTTTACTGGAAACTAGGCTACAATCCGAGTCTTTTGATCTTTGGTTGACCTGCTGGGGTTTCAGGTTCAAAAGTTATGATGTAAGTTAGTAAAAATATTTGACTAATTAGCCAATTAGATAATTAATTTGTTTATTTTAGATCATAACTTTTGAACCAGAAACGCTAGAAAGTCGATCAAAGGCTCAAAAGACTTGGCCTCGAGCCTAGTTTCCAACGAAAACTTCAGCGAAACACTTTGGCCCTAGGCCAGACAACATGACCCAAAATGACCCTAAAACTACTTCACTAAGACGTTAGTCACAAAAAATCCACACCCCCCAACCAAAAAAGTTTTTTTCAAGTGCAATCTACTAGACTGGGCGATCCGTTTGAGCCCTTGAACAGCTCTCTAGTGCAATCGGCGGAGGAGCTAGGGCGTTGGTAAGGCAACCAAAAACTACTGTTTTTTAGGCCGAAATTGAAGTACGAATATATCGTAGACCGGCTCTCAAAGTGTTAAAGGTGACGCAAGAATTGAGGGCAATAAATTGTACAGTGTCATCTCTCAAATCCCCTGCCTGCTTCGTGTCTCAAGCAGCCGCAAGTCAAATAACACCTTCACCTTTTCATAGGACAGAGTGAATCAGATTCACCGATTGAGCCTGCTTGTTTGCAGAGCGAGACACGTCAACAAAGTGGTGCTGTGACCAGGATGTGAAGGTCGTACCAGGTGCAGCCTTCACAAAAAGAACGTGCGATCGGTGTGGTTCGTTGTAAAAAGGAGGGGATGTTGTTGCAGCCTCTCTGTTGGCATTGCATTGAGTGTGCGATTCGCCACGAACGGGATGTGCATGAAGAAAAACACCCATATACATGTGGCGCGAACAAGCAATAATAGAGTGATTGCGGCATGTAATCTCTGTTGTTGCTTGCTGCCTCAATGTGGGGTTTTGCGCACTTGCCACTAGGGCTTTCCGATCGCAGCACTAAACAAGGAGATAAGTGAGTGCATCATTGAAACTATTAAACAATAGCAATTCATTACAAATCTCTATCAGTGGGATGCCTGTTGTCGAGGCTTCTCTGATTCTCAGTGGCATAACTGAAGAGGGCGAATTGTCCCCCTTAGCGAGATAAATGTAAAAACCAGTCCACCACTTAGTTTATATTTTGGTTTTTATATTCTTTTGGTTTTCAGTAGGTTGTTTTTTTACATTTTTCAGAGTTTTTTTCTGGTGATTTCAGGTTTGGTTATAGCCATCCCTGTCCAAATTCACAATCCTTTTTCAAGTTTTTTTTCTGAGTGTTGGTGAGTGGGCCCCTTTCAACGAAGTTTTCCTCCTTCCTCAAACCTCTAGTTATGCCACTGCAGACACTATCGTTCCTTTTTTAATACCAGTGCTAGTGGTATCATGTCAGAGATTATCGTCCAGTGTTTCATCTTCCACTCATTTCTGTTTTTAGATTTGACACGCTTCATCATAGAAAATGTACTCTCACACATGTATGTGTTGCCAAACAATGAGTGCATTTTTAGTTAGAAATCTTTCAGTTTGGTAAATCTGTCTTTGCTGACTAATTTCCGGAAGGTCTCTACAGTCTCTACCACAGTTATTGTACATTTTATGCTTGTTCTAATCAAAATGATGTATTATAGGGATGGGCAATTAATTTGGCTTGGGGACCACCTGAGAAGGCCGCATTCAGCAGATAAATACGAAGTTATTTGGCAGTACTGAGTTCTCGTTCGCTGCGCCAGATGTAGCCTATTTTTACAGCAAATACCAGGGCACCGAAAAACAGTTTATCCAGTCGAGTGCCCCATCAGAGGGGCTGTACCTTCTAATTTTATCGTAAAACACAAAAAAACAAACCATAATGGTACACAGAAAAGGTGTTATTCATTGTTCTTGTACACATACACTTTATCCCACACAAACAATTCAGTGAGACAAATGTAACCTCACATGCTTTTCAACAAATTTCAGATTGGGAGATTTTGCCTGTGCTTCCACGGGCCACGGAAAACACTGGCGGACCAAGTGTGGCCCACAGGCCTGTCGTTGGACCACACTGATCTAGAGTTTCTAGACTATACTCTGTGTCCATAAGATCTTTGGGGATCTCATCATTTCTTTCACATGTTTGTGGAGCAAGCTACTTTTTAAAGTAATGTTGAAACAAAGCTATAAAATCAGCATTTATTTTCATCTTGGTGGACAATATGGATGCTCATCTTTGATCTAAACACAGTATGTCAACAAAGGAATAGATGTTTATTCCTTTAAGTCTGGTTAATGCATATCTGGCCGTAATTTGCCAGGCGACAGAGCTAGAGAGCTGTTCAAACTCACTAAAATGTGGAAAGTCTTATTTTGATTTTTAAAAATATGAAGTTTAGGTCTTGAACAATTATTTGGTAAGACATCACGGCTGGGGGAGGCCAAGGGTTTTTGGATGACATCATCGTGACCTGAGAAAAGAGTTCAAGTAGCAATTTCTTTTTTCAATGAAGATAAACTAGGTGAGATCTGCATCTTTAGAGGATTGGTTGTCCATCTAGTGCTAGTGGTTTGGAAACTGTGGCCAAAAATTGATATTTTTAGCACAATTCCAAGTATTTAGATTTTGCCAAAGGTTAGATCAATCAATTGATTGACCTCATCACAGATGAACTCATGTTTAAATGAGTCTGTCCCAATTGCATCTCCAAGGTGTTTTTCACCTAAATTGTGACTTCTATGCCTGTATTACCTGACTTGGTCCCATTTTTGTGTGGAGCCAGCAGAACTATCAGAGATATATGAAAATCATGAAGTACTGTATTTTGAGTCCTCCAAGAGCTGCTGCAGTCACAACCCTCCTTAGAAGAAAAACATGTAAGGAAATGAATGAACTCAGTTGTAGTGCATTAACTGTGCTTTGAAGTTGGGAAGATACCAAGAAGTTACACTTAGCCAAAAAAATAAAGGACAATAATTTGGTTTGAATTAGGAAAATACTGTAGGAGTCATTCAGAGATGCAGCATTTTTTAAATGCATCTGCGTAATACATGCACCAACTGCTGCTTTGTAAGTAACAAAAACCTGGTGGTTATGTGAATTCCTTCTAAAGTGGAATTTTCTTGTTAGCTATTCTTTCAATAATCAAATTAACAATCAATTTTTTCCAAACGCAATGCAACAGCAGTATGACATTTACTTCTGGAACTATGTATGGCATTCACACAACTCTGAACTGTTACTTTGTTTTGCAGTTCCTCCAATTTAAAGTTTGATGCTGACATATGTACTATATCGTTGTCTGACATGTTTTCTATTTCAGTCTGATTGTTGTAATAAACTAACTGTGAATATCTTGTTAGTGAGTACATTGTTATACACAAGAACACCAACCATGGATTGTATGAATGTGTATGGTTTAAGAGAAAATGAAGTTAGCACTGGGGTGAGTTTTGTATGTTTTATTTAAAATTTTCCACAATGTGATTTAAGTGAAAGTTTTCTGAATTTTTTCCTAAGTGCATGGACTGACTGAGCAAGGCAGGCTGGCAACTGATTAAACCATATAGAATAATTTTTCAAATCCTTTAGCAGATTTTATATACTTCATTTAGTTGTGTGGTGGACAGTAGTGTCCTTAACAGAATTGCCAAGGTGTTCACCTAAATTTTTGATTGGCTTTCAGTTTTTCTTGTTAATTAGTGTTATATGTTTTTTCAAATCTTAAAAATAAAATTTATGAAATTTGTTGATGTAGTTTGATATTATTTGGAATGATTCCATTGCAGACCACCATCATGGCAGTTGAGTTTGATGGAGGAGTTGTTATAGCTGCAGATTCAAGAACAACATCTGGGTATAAACAAAATTTTGTTTGTTTTGACATGCCTTTGTGTAGAATGTTTATTGTTTAATTGTCGAAATATGAATGTGAAATTTATATGATTCTTCATAAATCCTTTGAGCCTGCAACTCTAATAAATATGTTAAATTGACTAACATGCAGTGAAGATAGACAGCAAGCTACAATTGTTTTGCGTCATATTGACATTGCATATTTAAAAAAGTCATTATAGTTGTAACATGCTGTCAGTATGATTTCTCAGTTTCCTGAAAAAAAGTAATAATAGCTGGAATCTTAAGTGTGCGAGCTTATCCTCATATAATGTGTGTTGCAAATTGCAATAAGGTTTGTCCTGTACATTTATCATAGAGCTTACATTGCCAATCGAGTCACAGACAAACTAACACCTATACATGATCGCATATTCTGCTGTCGCTCTGGTTCTGCTGCTGATACACAAGCAATCGCTGATGCTGTTGCCGCCAATGTTGAGCTGGATAGGTAAGCTAAAGCCATACTTTTGTGTAAGTCCTTTTGCATGCTTGAATTACCGTGCTGTGGGCTTGTTTTAGTCATCACGATTTTCTGGCTCCACACCAAGGTGGGACCAAGCAAGGTCAGAGATGCAATCATGCCACCTGATCCTTGGACTCACCTCTGGGCAGCTTTCCCGTGGGTGTATTTAGCCAACAGGACTCGCCTCACCAATCTTTCCTGAGGCATTTTGGACACAAGTCGGAACAAACGTGGCTGGAATCCCTTGATTCGGTGGAGAAGTAGCTCAACATTCAGGGTATTACCGATTTCACAGCTGCGATCATTGTCAAGAAGTGTCATACCGTGAACTCTTGACAAAAATCCCATCTCTTCCGCATGTATTTGAGATAGCACTCTTTCAGTCATTACCCAAGATTCATGACCATAATATGGTCCTACATGTTATGTAGGTGAGGATCGGAACAACGACCGATTTAAAAACTGCCTGTTGTGCAGCTTTTGAAAGCTCCCGTTGTGTGAGCACGCAGAATTGCGTTTGCTTTACCAATCCGTGTATCAATCTGCCTGTTGTTACTCCGTCTCTCACTCGTGTGTACCACCCCAAAGTACTTGAAATTCTGCACCTGATGCAGTGTGTTCCCGCTGACTTGCAGGGCGCACTGCCTTGGGTTGCTAGAGAGATGTAGTACCTCTTTTTTTCCCCCGCTTGGTCACCCGCAGCAGAACAACGATCATGTGCACGCTGAAGACCCTGTTCAGAGTATCAAGCAGTCCCACAACGCCCGCAAAAAGCAGAATGGTTGATCCTGCAGCTTCCGACAGTTGCACTCTTGTCGACATAGCTGTGACTGTCTATCAATTCATATATAATATAGACTATGAAGAGAAGTGGTGACTAGCGCATTTATGTGTCGCGCCCAGGGCGTCCCTGGCCTTAGCTGTCGCGTCGCGCTGATTACCTAAGTAACGTCTCACGTGTTGTCTCGTCTGTTCTTTTAGTGCAACCTCTTCTGTGCTAGTCTTTCCTCAGTTGGAGGTCGTCTGCGTTAACTGTGTTGAGCGGTACTGTTGACTCAGTGAACTAACTTCCATACCTTTTGATAATCGTTCGCTTTCATACATTTCCAGGTTGTCGTTGAGATGTTTTTGTTAAATGAAGCCTAGCGAACTTGTGTGTAACTGTTCGCATCGATAGGTCTCGACAGTGACAGCACACAACACATCCTTGCCGGAGCCCAGCACCCAACAGCAATAGTGAACGCTTGTGATTTACCTCCTCCGATGCGGAACACAAACTTCTGCGCAAGAATACAGTGATTTGATGTTCAGTAACAAGCTGCGGTCAACACCGTACTCCCGCAACACTCCCCAAAGATTTTCACCCTATAGTATGGGTATCTTCCAGCTTTGCTTCAATTACTTTGAAGCATCTTTTTTCAAAGCGCTTGGCTTACACCTATCCAGGGAGGCTGAAAGAGATGCCCGGGAAGTCAGTGCATTCACTCCTGTCGCCCTTTTTGCGTAAAGGGATGATGACCCCAGTTTACCAAACGTTCGGTGCCCTTCCAGAACACCAGGCCACATGATACACACGAGTCAGTCGAAGAACTCCTCTGTTCAAGGCTTTGAGCATTTCAGGTTGGACTTCTTCGCAGCCTTCCCAGCCTTCAGTGTTATGGCAGCTAGGATGACTTCGGCTGCGGTGATGATATTTTCCTCCCCAAATGCACCTCTTGTGCGTTCGGTGATGTTACAGTCTAGTTTATTGATTGGGTTTAAAAGACTCTTGAAATACTCTCTCCATATGCCAAGGCTGTCGTCCTTATTGCTGAGTAAGACACCAGGATCCTGGATTGATTACCTTCAACTGTTTACATGGCATCACTAATTTCTTCCACGAATTAGTGGTGCGGTGCACTTGCTTTTGGACAGTATACCAGTATCAAACACAGGGAACGTTCTAATAGCTTCAGCCTCAACATGCACAACCTTTCTCCTAGACTGAGGGATCCATTCATCAACACAGTTTATCAGCTGAGGACTTACAAGTATCTCCCCTCCAGCCTGGGCAAAGTTTGCTGGCTCAACGCCTGATTCAAATATTTCCATCCATCGTCCAGCTCTACTGTGCTAGAGCCAAGACGCTTAGTCGATGAGAGCCGACAACATCCAAGGAATAGATATCGTTTGAATTCTTCAACCAGTTCATGCTCTTGCCTATTAGTGAAGTTACGTTCTCGTTTCCAATCACTAGATTATGGTAAGATTGCCGTTGACGTGTGGCTTTCAAGTTTCCCAGAGTAGAAGCACTTTGTGCTGTCCCTATTCGCCTTCCCAGATGCGTAGCGAGCGCAACGTTGTGCCTCCACCAGTAGATAACCGATAGGGTATACTGATCACGAATTTTTCGAACGGGCCTCTCTGCCTTAAGCCCGAAGGCAGTGCCTGGTCACGTGCGCGACGACCGACGCGCGATGGTTTTGATTAATTTTGCGCATGATATAGTAGCTACCGCACAAGTTACACCTTTGGGAAAACCGGTCGCACCATTTACACAGCAACTTTTGCGATATCAGGGGGTACCACGGGAAGGTGAGCACATTTGTGCAGAGAGGCACTGTATTGAGTCTACTGTAAGTGTAAGCGCTGTCATGCGGCAATCACTACACCTGAAAAGGAGTTATGCATTGCGCTATCACTTCTCTTGACGAGACAGGGTGGGCGATGTTTTTGTCCTTTTAAATCAAATTTAGGATTCATTTTCAGATGACGGAGTACATTTATACATGCATATACATTTCATAGATGCAGTTACACAAATCAACAATGGAAAATATTACATGTTGGTTGTTCAAAAGTGGTTCATTTTGCTATTTGGAAACACTTGGCCCGCTTTTAAATTTTATCGGAAAAAGAAAGCATTAGAAATCGGGTTGCGGAGTCGCAAGGAGTCGGAGGTTTTTGGTCGGAGTCGGATTCCTAAGATCACTTGGAGTCAGAGTCGGATTTTTTTATTCGATTCCGGAAGCCCAATTGAATCATTTTATACATTGCACTCTCCTAAGTGAGGAATCCTACCTCGTGCCTGTTGAAATGGTACAATTTCTTTTGAAATTTTTACTGAAACTGAGAATTCTTCCTTTGAACGACGATTTCCATTGACTGCTAGTTGCTACAAAATTGTTGACAGCCAAATTTCATCCATGTTATGCTATGGAGTCGGAGTCGGAAATTTTGAAAAAGTCAGAGTCGGACATTTTACCTCCGGCTCCCCAACCCTGATTAGAAATCATATACTGCATGGAACATCATTTCGTTATTCTTAAATTGATTTAGTGGTCTTGTCTCACGTGTTTCGAGTGCCTCTAACCTATTTTACAGCGCACCATCCATTTATTTATAGTTGCCAGCTCAATTACCACCGAAACACCTGCAGTAACCAAAACAATGGAACAAAACTCCCATGCATTTTTATATCAACACACCAGCAGGTAGCATTTAGCTATTTGCGCTCTTATAGCGGTTCTGTTGCATTCAAACCTACGAAGAGGATATAAAAGTTTTGTGGGACTTATGAAATTGTGACGCTGCAAATTCACCGAATGAAGTTCATTCATTCATTTATAAAGCATGGAAGCTCGTTTTAACCATGACAAAATAACAGGGTAAGAAAACAGTATGAGCTCTGGATGATCGCAGAAAAGTAGATGTGCATTTTTTGAAATATCGATGTTATTGGCAGTGGTTTGTTTGGAACGAGCCCTTATTAAAAAAAGTTGTGAAATAGTAATTCAGGCTATTTTGGTGGAATTGTCTTCAATTGGTGAGTTACCTGCAACGAATGTTCAAGTTACCTCCATACCTAAAGAAAAGAAGCATAGACCTTGGCACTTTCTACACCAGCACTCACTCTTTTAGGAACGCTGGAACTGCAACTTGGCAGACTTTAAGCTGGCGGAACTCAGGAGTATGTACAGTAGTTACAAAAACAAAGTCGTGATTGAGTATACAAAATCGACTAACAAAATGCAAATCGACAAACACAAAAATTTGGTTGCAAAAATTATCCCACTTTTCTAGCTGTTGTTTCGGATATGATTTATCCGTGGTTTGAGGCCCACTTTCGAGCAACCATTTAACTAACTGAGTGACGTAACCTACAACAGGTGTTAGTTAAGCAAACCGTGTGTTTATAATTAAAACGTTCTTTGACATGATTTGAACGTGGTTTAACCACTAAGATTAGTCTGTGCTAGTGACTTGGAACCGATGGGAAGTTAAAGAGACGGATGAAACCAAAGTGAGAGTCGCACGAAGGAAAACGAAACAGAACGGATATTGCAAACACTTGGCTTCTACACTAAGGGCTTCAGTGAAACGATGCCCTTTTTTGAAAAAGTATTGAAGGCAATATACTGTATGAAACTGACAGTGGGCATCCACGAATTTGTTGGAACGTTTAATGTCAGGACACTGATGCTGTGCTGCATGAAACAGTGACCGAATTTTTTTTCTAAAATAATTGTAATTAACGTGTACATTACATCCAAATAAAAAAACTGGGAGTCATGGCCTCAGCTGCAAAAAAAACTGACATAAAATCCAGTTGGGTTTACGGTCCCTGTAAAGTTTAGGCAACCGTAAACACTACTTTCAATGCCATGAAGCTGCAGTGTGTTTTGGTTGTGTTTAAAAGCAGTTTGAACCAAGTACTAAGCTCGTAAGTACACGTTTTGTGCGTTCGTTCTTTTATTCAATTTTTGATAATAATGCTGGCTTCAAACTTAACATTTTTGTAAGATACTAGGATTTATTTGAGTTACTTTCTTCTTCATTTTGAGCTCCAACAACCATGATTGTTTGGAAATGGACATCATATGTGTTGTTACTTTTGAAAAGTGTTGTTAACAACCTCACGTGGAGCGTGCAGCTAATCACCAATTTAGTCACTGCACTTGTTAAACTTCACACAGCATAATGATGGAGTCACTGCCGTTGGTGCATAAAGCAGCGGAAACATTTCGGCAATACTGTTATGAATATCGTGATAATCTTGTTGCTGGGATCATCGTTGCTGGGTGGGATCCGAAGTTGGGAGGCCAGGTGAGTATGTATTGGTTGAACGCTGTGCTCTTTGACCAAACTCCTTCGACTGGTGGTATCTTGAACAAAATTGTTTGCGTAATATGGTCAAGGGCAGTGGTTGTCAGAGTTTCATGAGCCGTGGCCCCCTTCTACGTTTAAGTGACGAATACTTAACATATCGTGACACTTGGGTTTTGCAATATCACGGCAAAGCTACCTAGTGAAAGCCTCTGCTTGTGGCTCGCAAAGAGGGGCAAGGGCCCCGTTTGAGAAACCCTGGTCAAGGGAAACGTTGCACTTACGCTAAGCCAAAAAGTCTTTTAACCCAACGCCAGAGAAAACGGTAATTTTGCTGGCATGTCATGTATCTGAAACTGGTTGGCGACTTGATGGTTCTGCACGCAAACATTTTGTGGGTTTGTGCCGTGTGTTGCAAACTTCGTAGAAAAGACCGTATTGATATAAAAGCTCGGCCTTGTGTACAAAAAGTTTTGCACGTATGTACATTTTACTATTCTGTTGATTATATGTTGGTGTGGTGTATTTTTCCATCCACAGTTGCAGCTATCAACGCTTTCATTTGCACAAGCTCTTCGCTCTGACTTTATATTCCCCGTGCAGAATTTTTAGTCATGGTTGTTGTTGAATTGGCTGCTGTGCCGCAGGTTTACTCCGTGCCACTCGGCGGAATGCTCGTTCGACAACCGTTTGCCATAGGTGGTTCAGGCAGCACATACCTCTATGGACACGTAGACGCTACGTTTAAAGAAAACATGTCGAAAGAAGATTGCCTCGCGTTTTGCGCTGAAGGTAAAGCTTGTTTGATGTTACTTGGTGCGACCTTTTTCATTCTTATTGTTGGTGCGACCTGTTTTCCATTCTTAATGCACCAAAACATTATTGACTCTGCTCAAAACCAATATACAAGTTGATAACGTTGAATATTAAATATGTTCTCAGTTGGAAAACGAGGTCTCGCTGTTTATGAAAACGACACATTTTTGACAGATAATTACCAAGCCAGGGATTGTTAAAACCTTTTCGCTGAAACATTTCGGTCAGTTTTCGCTGAGACATTTTGGTCACTGAAACATTTCGGTCATTTGTATCACAGTTGTATCGAAACTCACCATAACAGTGTTTTTCAGCCTATATTTTCAAACATTCTGACCGAAATGACCGACTTAGTTTTTTCGGTCATTTCATAAACGTTTCGGTCTATGACCGAAAAAAAGCCAGGATGAAAATGTATTTACTGTTGAACGTTTGACTCTTGATATTATTGCGCATGCAGAAGATCATGTGTTATCTTTATCTTCCACATAAAAAGTACTGATGCTGAGCAAAGCGCGGTGGTTGCATCATTGGCCCATGCTAGATTGTGAGGTTTGATGCGGCCAAGTTCATTGTAGTGCCAGGTCCAACATGATTCTATGGATTGGTGGTCTATTTTTTCCTTACAGTCTATTCTTATAAAACTGCAGACAAACGCACCTCTTCGTCTGAACAGCAAACATACAATTTCGGAACGTTCGCATTCGCACACCGCTGTGGAGCAGTGGCGCAGCCAGGCCGAAATGTTTGACTTTAGGCGAGCAACAGTATTTTGTTTGGGACGCCGCTTCTGAAAGCACAAAATGACGAGGTATGCTAAAAATTTGGGAGGGTCATGGCCCCCTGGGCCCTCCCTGGCTGCGCCTATATTGTGGAGTGTATCCGCTCCTACCCTGGCGGTGTTACGAAGTCGTTAGGTCATTGACCCTTCGTCTATCTCTATACTAGGCTTCACCAAGCCTCGAAACTAATCTCTATTTTGTAGTGTTTCCGAAATGCCTAAAAAGTTTTGCAACCTGGCATTTGTGCAGCGAATGCACACTATTTTTCTCTTTTTAGTCACTTTTGTGCTTGCCCAATTCTCAGGTACTCTTCGAGTTAAAACTACGTGCTTTTTATTTTTTGCTACACAGCAAGACGAAGGAAACATCAGTGTCGGCGAGTCATTCGTGTTACGTATGCCATGTCGTAATAAAAACAAAAACGTTTGTTGACGATTTAAAATATTTGAATTTCCATGGCCAGGTCTTTCTCAGTATCGGTTATATTAAAGCCAAACTACATGTCTTGCTTGTCCAAAACTCATTGCTTGCGTTTGCATTGCAGCTCTCGCGCTGGCCATGAACCGGGACGGATCGAGTGGCGGGGTGATTCGTCTAGCCGTCATCACTGAGAGTGGCGTCGAGAGGAGGGTGATTCTCGGGAACGAGCTTCCTCGATTCTTTGAGGGCTAAGCCAGCGTCTGCAGCAAGTGTACTACAGAATTTAAACAATGACAACTGCGTGCGACACGGACGTGCACAGCGGTTCACGAAAAGGCGATTTCGATTGAAGCTTAGGAAATACGTCAGAGCAGCTAGACTTGGGCGTGACGTACCAACGTAATATTTCGCGTACTTGTGTTGCCAGACAACCCACGTAGTTTCCCCGGGGTGGCGGAACAACATAAAAAAATTATGATCTGACCGTTTGTAAAACACGATTGCATTACGTCTGGCACGCGTTGTTTAAATGGCGTATCCGTCTCCTGTTGACGACCGCCCTGCATCCTTAAGTTGGTAGACTGCTTGACGCAGCCAGTTTTCGAGTTGTGCGATTGAGTGGCAGATTGCTGCTAGTTTCGTGCTATTTTTGTTTTTTCTTTTGTGCGGAATAACGGAATTACATTGAGTTAAGAACTGATGATGAATTTGATTTTCTACGAAGTCATGCGAGCCAAGGTTATAAGTAGGGGGTCGTTTACCGACAATGAGCTGGTATAGATAGGGTTTCCGTAGTTTTAAGCTTTATCACTTCTTGGTGGCTACAGAGCCAGGCCCATAGCCAATTTTTTTTGTTGGCTATGGGCCCAGAAAAATTCGTTTCAAACATATTGTAAAAACAAAAATCTTGCCCTCCAAACATTAAAACCTGGCTGCTGGTCGGCACAGAGCGAAGTTGGAACTTTAAAATTTGCTATTTTATCTGGTTAGTATTCGGATCCTGAAACATCAATCGCACTCCACCAGATCTGAGTACTTGGTCGGATCGTCCACGTTCCCTGATTTTATGGGGTCGTTCTAAGAAGCTGTGAAGAAACTGCATTCTATAGTGGACCTAAGGTTCCTACTGTGCAAACACGTGATTGTAGATGGCTTCCCTCAGGCATCTATTAAGGAAAAAATTTACTGTTTGTTGACGCGAGAAATCCCACAAATGGAAACAGCCAGTGATGGGCAGAGACCTCTGAAGAAGCATCAAATGCAGAATGGCCTACGTTACCTTATCGCTTCGACTAGTAACCCTGATTTTTGTCTGGTAGGTGTGGGCTTTCAGCCACACTGTTAAGGCTGACCTGCATGATAGAGAGTGGATTGGTGTGTAACCGGAGCAACACCAATTAAACCAGCTTACAATTCAGTTTAACCATATCTGATGTAGACTAAATATCTCTGACAGGGTTGCGGAGTCGGAGGTAAAATATCCGACCTTTCCAAAATTTCCGACTCCTTAACATAAAGAAATGAAATTTGGCAATCGTTAAAATAAGTGGAAATCGTGGTGCACAGTAAGAAACCTCATCTGACCCCCAGTGTTGCAGAGACGAGCATTGAACTGGATGCGGACCATGACCAATTTATCTGAGTTTGGATTGGATCCGGACTGTAATTTGCTTCATAAATTCAAGATCAGGACCGGAGTTGGACTGAGTTAATGGAAAATAATTGCGTAATTTTGTTGTTGAAATGCTATATTTTGTTCATTTCTTGGTTTTTATTTGGAGTTCAATTTAAAATTTTTATACTTCTTGGATTATAGTTGGATTTGGATTGAGTTTTAAAAATTCAGGACTGGATCGAAAAATATGACAATCCGCTCATCTCTGCAGTGTTGCTAGGAATCCGACTCCTCAACCATGCTTTCTAAGCTGGGTTTTATCCCAATGTGCGTAGCGCCAAGCAGTGACGTAGCTAGAGTGTAGGCTGCCCTTGAGGTTGGCACCCCCGAAGCCCATAAAAATACGTATTGCACAGTGACTGGCTCTTAAAGCTTTGTAATATTAACTAGTTTGTGCAACATTGTAATATTACAGTAATCTCAAATGCTCAAATATGGTATGCTTGAAATACACACCAAAAACTCAAACATTGTAAGTAACAGTTACACAAGTCAAAGAATTAAAAAAACAATTACACAAAAAGCAAAATGACATAGGGAAATGTAGTAAAAATATTGTAAAAAATTGGGACCATTTTTATTTCTGAAATAAACTACAATTTTCTATATAGTAACTTTTCTTGCCTTTAAAAAGGCGAATTCTTCAATGGCAATGTCAAAAGTTATTTCATTTGTCAATCGTGGCTCTATAGACAGTGTGGCATAGCAGGATTTCGCAACTGCAAGGTGCTCATACCAGATCTAAAGACATTTCTTGATCAGTTTTAGTTTCGAAAAACTCATCTCACAGGTAGCAACACTAACGGCAATTTAAAGAAAATCCGCAGCTGATTACTATATTCGGAACAGAGTTCCCAAAATTAAAAAAATCTTTATAATGACGCATCAACATCCTGAAGCAAGAAATCTTTTCCTTAAAAAAACGAGGAACCCTTAGAACCAGGGGCGGAGCCAGACATTTTCATTTGGGGGGCCACTGGAGGGGCCAGTTTTGCAACAAGGGGAGCTGTCAATGGTCTGTGTAGGACTTCAATGCAGTGG
>JGI24158J21664_10004466_pt1 | contig 18031 bp, 13 predicted proteins | sample Ectturendosymbi3_FD_21664 | JGI IMG/M metagenome (IMG submission 21664)
CGCGCTGTTAGAAAGTGGCCAACAGGACCAGAGTGGGCGTCAAGGCACGAGGCGATAGAACAAGCGTACTTGTTGTTCCTAAAGAAAATTACCCAAAGTAGCGATTCTATTGTAAAGCCTTTAATTTTATAGAAATACGCCGAAACTTCGTTCGCGGCAGAGCGCATTTCTGTACTTGGGGGTCAGTGGAACGTTGCGCCGACACCCCCCTCTGTGCGATTGTTTGCTGCCCAGACACGCGTTAGGCTTGTTCACTTTCTTTGCTCTGTATTTTTACCTTTTTATTCGTTTGCTCTGTTGCTGTCGTTGAAGTTTGACAACGTGTCTCGATAAGATTTCCTTCCATTGAGAAGGCAAAGAACGTGCAGAGGCGCCACGCGGCATGGGCGCAGCCAGGGGGGGGCAGGGATTCATTCCCCCCCACATTTTTAGCACATCTAGTCATTTGTGCTTTGAGAGGCGGTATCTCAAACAGAATGCTGTCGCTCGCCTAAAATGTAATTTTTTTGCCCCCGCAAAAATTTTGGCCTGGCTTAGCCACTGGTCGGTCAGGTGAAAACAAAAGCTTTCGATGATCGTTTGTTTATTTTAGGGGCCACGCAGTCTTTGATAACGTGAAATAGGCGGTCAGCATGTTAAGCGAAAATCCAAATTCAATTTTGTCCCCGACTTCCTGATTCTCAGGAAGCTTTTGTCTTTTCTGTTCCTTGCTCGACGACGGGCGCCGCTGGTGTGCGATGATGCGTGGCAGGCGTTTCCTTTTACAGTCGGGATCTGGGGTGAAAGTGCAAGCGTCATGCATCGTTGCCCTCGACGATGTGCTCAAGCATTGGATGTTGTAGGCAGTCTCTGTATTCCGTGGCAGTGTCACATCCACAGCTTTGCGCATAAAACTTACACAGAAGATTTGTCGCCTCTTCGAAAGGTGACGAACACCATTTAAACCCAAACACGCTTTGCTGGGTGATCACGCTGTTCTACAATTTTGCGCCCACCCTTGCTATGGACCCCACACCCCCGGCCCCAGTAAATGTGGCTCAGCTCCTGTACCCCGGGTACTTGTTCCAAGCAACAGCACGTTCTGAAATCGTGTTGATGCGTCAGAGTGTGTTGTGGGGAGGAGCTGGTGCTCAACAAAGCATACTTTTTGCTGTCGGCTTTCGCGCCCTTGCCTCGTATAACTTGTCAGTGATGATGCACTGCTCAAGATAAAGCGATTTGTATTTCAATCGGCGACAAAGGCCAATAGGTTTTATTTTGTTCTTGTGGCGAGAGGACGCTCGAAGCTTCTGGCCTACACACGCCTATTGTGAAGCGTCGTCGCCTTAGCGTTATTAATAAACAAGTTGTTTCGGTATTATCGTGATGTCTGCGCTTCTTTTTTTATGAAGCTGCCAGATGTGATTTTTGAGCGGATTCAAGTTCTTTGATCAATTTTTTAGATCCAGGCCCAGCTATTCTCGCTAAGCACGGCCACAGCCGTGAATGTTCATTAACTGTGGTGAAGATCTTCGTGCTACGGTAACTTTCTAGCAGTTAGTGCCAGTGAATTGATCTGGGAAGATAGGTAGCCTTCCTATTTAATGGTGCTAATAGCAAACCTGTGGTGATCAGGTCGATTTTTCTGATGTTTGAAAACAGACGCCGGAGAAACGGAGCTGTAGAAGATTTGAGGTCAACGGAAACTTCTAAAGAACGAAGTCATTACCAGTTATGCTTGTTTCTCGTCAACACAATGTTGACGTCAAAAACAGTAACAGCAATTGCGGAAAACCATTCTGGAATTTCTGGGTGCGCGAACAGCTGCAATAAATTTGTGTCAAAGCCGATCTTAACCGGGAAGGCGCTTCCCACTGGGGTGTCAACATTTTTCAAGGGGGCGTGAGCCCTTATGCGCTCTGGAACATGGAAAGTTACATCAATAAATGCATTTGCTTATACAACTTATTAATTGTCAAGGGGACGTGAAAGAAAGGACAATTACTTAAAGGGAGCATGGTAGAGAAAAGGTCAAGAACCAGTGATCTTGATGAACCATGACACTGTTATGAAAAGGCACATCCGCTCCTATTCTCCGAAGTCCCTGTTTGAAAACCCTGTGCCCACACGTTCGAGGTAAGGTTGCGTGCGGCGATGTATTGTTGATCACCTTTGGATCTCATCCGTCAAGAAAAACAAATTCTCCGCACAACTTCCAATCCCTTGACCAAGAGGCCCTGCCTGCTGCATATGCGTTGCATATATATTTTTAACATCAACAAAAAAAATTTCATGATACCCGCTTTGGAGGGTCGCGAGTGGTCTGCAGCGCTCATCTCCCTTTACTTGCACTTTCACAGTGAATACTGCACTGATGTCGAGTCAATGGCAGCACTACGCGTGAACCGTTTCCTTGCACCCTGCCATTGACGCCGGGCACGAAGTTGGACAGGCCGCAAGTACTGCTCTTCAAGACTCCACGGTGACCTGGCGGGGGATCGAACCCAGGATAGTTAACTCTATCCCATTTAACCGGTTGCATTCAGGAAAAGCGTTAAACGAAAAGTAAGTCTATTTCAGATCAACTGCAAAGAACCCAAGCGCATGGTTCAGTTCTGTAAAGAACGTCGCTGAACTGGTGGCAACAACAAGGCTGATCTCGTTTCACCAAGTCAAGCTCAGTTTCGTCTCCGCTTCTGTTCTCGCCTAAAAGATTGAAGTTGAGCAGATGCAGACAGCAACCGCTAATCATTAAAAAAAAACCTTTATAAACACTGCTTTGCGAAAACGAGAAATAAACATACAATATGTATCGAACACGCGCAATGCCGTATAACATTGGCACATGGGTGCGTTGACTTTTGACAAAAGTAACCACTTACATGACCAGGACTTGGAAAGAAGTCAGGCGGTTCTTTGTCTGGGCTTGCACAGGAGCTTACAATACGCGCAGGTGTGTATTGGGGGTGGGAACGGCGTTCCCACAACTTTTTTTGGTGAGGGAATGCGTTCCCATACCTTTCTGCACTTGATCAGTGGTTCTTAAACTGGGTTCGATCGAACCCCTAGGGTTCAAGGAGCCGTTTTAGGGGTTCGACGAAGGTCATCTGAAACATGTAACCCATTTTTACTTCCTGTTATATTGGGCAAAATGAGGTTTCGACAAAAGCTTGGAAAACTATGTAAGGGTTCGGTGTGTTTGTAAAGTTTAAGAACCACTGCACTAGATTACAATAAAATATGGCTGCGATCTCACATTTGCTAGCCACACGCAGATTCACACTGCTAGTCAAAATTTTGCAGTGAAACAGGAAGATCCAGTATTCGAACTATTTGGTGCAGTCTTCCTTTTCATTTGGTGTTGGAACGGCGTTCCCACACCTTTTTTGGCACTACACCCCAGAGTACCAGCAAGCGTGTAGTTTGAAAATAAGACTTGTTACAGTTTCGTTAAACTTCACTAGGATCTCTAGCCAAAAGTTCAGGAGGATATTCGCCGAAGTATTTGGTCGCGAGGTCTCTTTGTAGTCCTTGGTCCCGCTGTTCTCGTTTCGCTTTTCGTCTCAAAATGGCGTTTCGCCTTTCTTTATTCTTTTCTAAGAAAGTAGGAGATCTGGTGGTTCTGTTGAAAAAACATTGTTGGTTTTGCCAAGGGCAACTTAATACCAATGGAAAGTAAATATTTTCTTTCCTGTGCCAACGTTAAATGTAGGACGTGAATATAAAAAATAGACGGGAAGTTGACTGAGAAAATGAAGCATTATTTGGAGCGCACGGCCGGGGGTAAAGCATCACATCCACTCAATAGAAGCAATTGAAAGTGCGGGTCTTCATGCGTCCCAAATTAATAGTTAAACTAGTCTTCTGCTCATTCGTTTGGCCTTGTAGTTCTCTTGTGCAAAAGCACCTTCTACTCAGGGTTTGGCAACTTTTCAACACAGTGTGCCAGTTCACGAATTACTGTATGTGAAAATGTTAATGAATTCGCGTGTCAAATATCTGTATTTGTGTGCAGAACAGTGCTGTCCTCAACAAACATCCTGGCCAAGTAAAACTAATTCCAAGTAAAAATCCTGGCAACACTAGTGCGGGTACACGGATTCTAGGGACGCCACAAACAAGATGAAATCCTGTGGAAAACAGGAAGTTTCAATATACTCGCTTTGTACTCTCTGTGGGGGGTCACGAATGGTCTGCGGCGTCCATCTCCACTTACTTGCGCCGTGAGCCACGCGGCTACTTTGGCAGTGAATACTGCACTGGTGGTGAGTCAATGGCAGAAATCCTCTGGAGATTACGGCAAATACAGCACTGTACCGTGCTTGTGACTAGAGGCCTTGCTTCGCTTTCTACAAGACTGTTAAGACGACCTCAGTTATAAGCACATAACAGAGGCGGTCCAGATGACCAGCCACATCTCAACACAGGCATAATTTTCGTTCAGCTCAACCAAAGAAACTACGTAATCCACGATATGAATCGGACTTATTGAAGCAGATTTATGTGCAGTAGCTATAGGAATCAATTCAATGCAGTTTCATTTGACTGTGAAAATATTAGGCGTGCCACTTGTAGCACCCATGCTAACACCCGTATTTAGGCTATGGCCATTATTTTAAATCCAAATTTTAACGCCATTGCTTCGCGTGCTTTAATCGGTTTAAAAACAAACATGAACCTTATTTTTCTTTTCCACAATGTAGTTCTAACAACTGGAGTACCTACACTAGATTGGTGGTCGGTAGCTGGTAGCGGCCGTGCGCGGTTCCGAGGTATCGCTGGACGTTGTTTGGTTGGTTCCGCGTTTCCCAGCTGATCACCTCGTACTGTTTGCTGCAGAGCGGACAGCAAACTTTGTTTTCAACAACATCTGCACAACAGAACAAGAACTCGTTAGATGCACAAGCGTAGCCAGGGGGGGGGGCTATGGGGCCATGCCCCCAAAATGTTTGTAACATATAGTCATTTTGTGCTTTGAGAGGCGGTATCCCAAACAAAATAGTTTTTGCCTAATATCAAGCATATTTGGCCCCTCCCAAATTTTTGGGTTAGCTACGCTACTGTTTAGATGTGTGCATTTTCTGATAGCAGTAGCTTGGATGGTTAGCCAGTCCACGCCATTACTGAAAAACAAGGTGGCCTGCAATTGTCAACCAAGCTGCGTGATGCGACAAATAAGTGTACTGGCACATTTTAACCCATCTCCTAGTCAATGCTAGAGACACTGACAGAAAACGGATGTGGGGGATCCATTGCTATGAAAAAAACATGCTTTGTTTCAGTCAAGAGGGTTTGTGGGGAATTTCATTGAAAAACGATATTGTCGTCCCATGGGAAACAGCGCTTTCCTTTGAAATATTTGTGGTAACAGTGACACCTAGTGTTCCCCACTGGCCAAAGCATTAGTAAAGTGCGCTGCGCAACCAAATGCTGTTGGTCGTTTTTCTGATGCTTTTTTTTTCGCACGGAATAGAAGCACGTGGACTTCCGCAAATAGCAAACACTTAAATAATTTTTTCAAAATTCATGTTTCCCAGAATGCAATTTTTGTCAAAAAATTGGCAGAGTAAAACTTTAAACCTTGTGCTATGAGTAGATACGCATCTTGAGAATTNTGTGCAGCAATCCAAACGTTTTGCGCACGCATTGGCGATACGAAGTTTTTAACCCTGGGCTTAGACAACATGCGAAAAAGTGCATCTCAAGCCGTAGTTTTCGCTCCAACGTTTTTGAACAATCTTGGGGGTAATTCTGCTGCACAGCAAACCAGTATAGCGCTTTCGCATTAGGGTAACTTTTAACACTGCACAGTCACCCAAACGACCCGCAATTTCACTGAGAGCATCAGAGGAAGACACAAGCATGAGAGTCGTTTATTGTTTTATAGCCCAGGGGTGGACAAACGTTTCAGTGAGGGCAACATTGTTCTGTCTGTGCCTGGCGAGGGGCCAGGTTCTACAAATTATGCATTTTTATATAAAATATACTTTATTATTTTTAATTTACGTACTTAATATTCAAACTTAGTTTATTTTATCAAGAGGATGATGTACTTTATTACGCGTTTCTTGTGTTTTGTAGCTAGTCACAGTTTTTGACAATCTTTTCAAATCTTGGCATACTAAAAGTTCGCATTGCGTAGGCGAGGACCGCAAAAATGTTCAGCAAGCGGTAATTTGCCCAACGCTGGTTTACACCATTCCCACAATCTTCCACAAAAATTTAAAGTGTTTTGAAGCATGTAAACCTGAGCGAGCGTCACACTGGGAAAAACAAATGGCTCAAAGCAAAATATTTGTGTTCAAATCTTGCGCTCAAAAAACACAAACGAGTAAATAAGACATATGGCCTGCGCATATAGCAGCAAACCACTTTGTTTATGCTCCTTCCTGCGAGTAAACATGTTTATCGANCGTCCAGCTTGGGCCGCAGGACAAAAAATGATAAACGCGCAATAGAAACGTCTTTGTTGCAAGTTGGAAAAATCATTGGAAGGGNAACATTCGAACGAAATGAACTAGTAACTAAAAAGCGACGCCAAAAACCGGTAGTGTTTTTCATACTTACAACAACCAGAATGAGTTTGTTTCTTTAAAAACTTTTTTGTTACATAAAGCACTTTCATAAAATAAAATTTTTGAGTTGATACCAAAATCACGCGGTGCTGTTCAATGCACTTGCTCCGCATGACAAGGTTCCAGAACTTGACAAACCTTGCATGAGTTTCGGATGTCCGGCCAGTCTGGCGCATTGCATCGGGTCGTTCCCAGCTTTGTTCGCGGCTCCGAGGTCGGCTCCGTGCTGCAAGAGACAGTTGGCGCTGCCGGCCTTGCCTTGTCGGGCAGCATAATGCAGCGGAGTGTCGCCGGCGTCTGAAAAGTAGAAATTAGACGTAATCTGGAGGTCAAAGCGCACAGAAACCTCCACAGCGGTATTTAACTTTCTCACCATCGGCCAAGTTCACGCCTAAACCAGTCTCCAGCAGCCAATGCAAGACGTTGAAGGCTCCATCCTTTGCTGCGCAGTGAACTGCTGATCGACCGTGCTTGTCCAGCGCTTGCAGCTTCGCACCTGTGAATTGAATCACTAGTGATGTCAACGCGTTTCAGCGTCATCACCAAACGGACTTCTTGTCGAGATCGTGCAAAACAAAGACAAATTAATACAGAGCCGAATGACCTTAGTGAAGTTTTGGCACCAAAACATTTTACAGCTAATGCTACCTTCCGAGGGTTGATCCGGCAACGTGGTAGCTAGATGTTTATCAACTCGAATTTTTGGTGCAACACAAATTTTTAACTGTCTAAAACATCGCCTTTCGCTGAACAGAGCTACAAAGAATTCGGCCACAAACTGTTGCAATATCTTTGATAAACTGCAACATTTAACTTAAACTGACAAACCAGAAAAAAGGCAAAAATGCTTTATTGGAACGAGTTTTTCCCGATTTGCAAAATCTCTTATTTCACTCTAAATATCAAAATGTTAAATGTCAATTCGCGACACAAACACACAAAAAATCTGTTGCAATCGCTAATTTTTTCGCTGATATCGAAAAATTCGGTAAACAGCCACAGCCAACCAACAAGAACCAGCACCTTGCTTTGCTAGGAACTGTGCACACTTCAGGTGGTTGTGTGACGCCGCGTAGTGGTGAGGTTGACAACCGTGCTTGTCTCTGGCTCTGACGTCACCGTCATACTGCACCAGCGTACGTATACATTGCATACCTGTTCATATCGTTAAAGTAAGGTTAGGTTTTTCTTCGCTTTCACTTTTACCACACACACACACACTTCTATACATCGTATTGCCAACATAGTTTCAGAATTAAAAACACAAAAAATCGTTTTCACGGCTTGGTTCGCTTGAATGCGCGTTTGTATAAACCCTGAGTAGAAATGGCAGGGGTCGCTAATGGTCCGCTTTTCGGGCGGACCATCAACGTTGAACCAGCGTCCACTAACGATATTTTCAACCGTTAGATTTCACCGCGCTGCTACCGCCCGCTAATGATTTGAAAACTTTCAAAAGATTTTTTGAGTTGTGACAACCACTCGCGGGCGCGAAAAGTGAACGAAACCACCTGGCGTTTGTGGAGACTAGTGACTTGAAAATTATCGTTTTTTTAATATGTACCAAATCACTATTGCTTTAACAGTTAAATTGTTATTGTTTGATACTTGTAAGTAAACCGCATAGTTGTTTAGCGGGCAATGGACGGGCCGGATTGAAAAAGAAAAAATGTCCTTGGTCCACGGGCCGTTAATGGGCTGGATTTTGGCGTCTATGGTCGGTCAAAGGATAAAAAAAATCTTGGACCGTGCTATCTTTACCCCAGAGGCTTCGAAAGCACGAAATCACTCAGGGACCACCCTCAGTTTTATTTATTGACACCCACCGGTTTTTGCATTCATCTTAGTTCAGCTGACCGCTTCAAATACTGTGAATTCATTGACATCGTTGCCATTTTTAACGCGCACAACGAATGCCCATAATTCGCATCGAGTTCTGCATGTAAGCGAAGCGTGGCGCACATAATATTCATGTGGTGTCAAAAAATAAATCAGAGTAAATAAAAACGAAACCTTCGTTGTTTTTAGAGGTGCAGATGGTGTCACACCTTTCCCATAGAAAATGCAAGTTATTTTTCAAAAGAGATTCGTTCAGTAAATAGATTCAACGAACTTTTTCTGCAATGGTACAACAGCTGTTGAGAAAAGACACGAAACTGTATGTTTCGTAATTCCGAACAGCACTCGGTATGTTTCGTAAATCCGACCAGCGCCCATACGTCGAAACACTTTCGAAGTGTTTTTCGAAAAAAGTTTTAAATTTTATATGATGTATATTTGTCGTTCCAAGGCTGGTTACAGCGGTAGGATCAGGTTTTGATTTGAAAAGCGTATGACAAAATCAAGTTTGACAAATTTGCGACAAGCTTAGTTCTAAGCGTTGCTATTCTGTGACTTCACTACTTATTTCATAAACATTTCTATAAGACATTAGCGTATTTATCAGGGATATTTAGACACCATGTCAAAAAGAAACTGGTGACCCTGTCTGTGTTACGCAACTGTGTTGACCATCTGGCAGCTCTTCCCCATGTATATGCAACACCACGAGTTGAAACTGGGCAGTTACAAAGCTAATTCAACTGCTGAGGGACATCGACTCGGTAAACTTCTGGTTCTTTCAATGCCGTGGCGTCCTTGCACTAATTTGTTTTTCTTGCTGGAATACTAATTATCGCCAAATAAAATTAACTCAACTGTCTGAGCACTAACCAGCGTCCTGCTTTCACAAATGCTGTCTTTCAAGTCGCTACACCTGCAGGTTGTTCTTGTCAAACTTTGTTAGAACAAAATCTCGTGTTTCTCATTTAAACTGTGATTTAATTTTACAAATAGCCTTTAATTGATTCGCAAAGAATGAGCTAAACTTTCGAATTCCGCAGCAAATGTTTTCCCCGACTCATTATTTCGTAACAGAAAGATCAGAAAGTTGACTTCAAACCTTTCTGAAAAAGAAGCAGAACTTGTGTCTTTCATTCCTATTAGCTAAGTAAACATTAGTGAACTGTTACCTAGCGTACTTTCGCGTTAATGTGTGCATTTATTTTTTGACTAACTATAATCGACATTTATGTGTAATTTAACACCTGTGTGTATGTTTTGCATTCTGAGAGTTGTGGAACTAAGTCTCTTGTCAGTTGATACATGTGTTCGAGCTATTTAGATATTTCTCCAAGCAATTCAGTAGTGATGTAGTGCTAACACTCTAAGTACACCGTTGTTTCTCTGCTCGTTATTGTTTCGCATTGGGTCACTTTGTGTCATGTGATAGCCCTATTTATTGTACAATCTTCAAGTACTGTCTTCTTTTTTACTCTGTAGCTAAATCTCAATACATTTGTCTGTCCTCTGTTCGTGTTTGTTACTCATATGGTGGAATGATAACTCACTCGTTGCCTGCGTTTTCCGCTTGTACAGTATCTTAGGTGGCGATTTTGTGTTCACAGTTAGTTCAATAGGACCGCAGTTCAGCGTGGACAGAATCGCGTTTTTTTAGGAGTTATGCCTGCTGTCGTCGCCTGGCACAGTGACCCATAGTCTGGCAACCGAGTTGCGATCCCCGGTGTCTAGATTATCCCTGGTATTTGTATTCAGAAAATGGCGAGGTTCAAAAGCAGCAGCTTATACTTACTTCCGTTCATGGCTGCAACGTGCATCGGATATCTGTCGTGATCATCGACTTCGTCCAAAGTTATCCCGGATCCGAACAAAACTTTTAAAACGCTTGCTTTGTCACGGACGCATGCTAAGTGTGCAACTGTCCTACCGTCTTTATCTCCTATATGCGGATTGCAACCTGCGCGTAAAAAAAGTTCAGTACACGAAAAATGCTTTCTCTTCAGCTGTGAAAACGAGTAGTAATTGTTGATTTAGGCTGCTTTTAAAAAAAGCAACATTTTGAGGAAAATTTCGAACTACGAATCCAACCATGTGAACAAAACACAATTTTGATTGTAACTACGTTTTAAAAAGCAAGACGTTTGGTTATGCAGCTGGTAAAATCATTTTTAGCGTTCTATCAAGTCTGCACTTTTGATTCATATTAGCAGCGGGTCTCAACAGGTTTTCAGAATCATATGCAGATAATTTAAAATTTCAACGATACAATAATAAATCGTGGTTGATTATAATGAATGGACTCACATTACAATAAACTAAAAGATTTAAAAATAAAAGGTTGGACTTCGATCTTAATTGTTATCGTCTCAGAGCAAAGGTTTAGTTTAGGATGTAAAACAACCACCCCGTCTTTTCGTATAAAGCACACATGAATGCCCATTACCAATGGCGTATCCAGAGGTTTACGCAAGGGTGGGAAAAACCTAGCTGAAGGGGGGGCACTAGGCAACACTCAGAGAAAAGTTGAGAAATGATAACGAATCCGGTTGTGGATGTCTATACTAAAACCCGAAATCACGAGGAAAACACTCTGAAAAACGCAAAAAAAAAAAACACCTACTGAAAACGAAGACAATACTAAATACCGAAATATGATCTACATTCTGGGGACCGGTTTTTACTTTTAGCTTGCCAGGAAGGTGGTTTGCACCTCTGCCCTCCTGTCAGTTACGCCTTTGTCAATTACCAACATTACTTTTCTCTTCTACAAGTTCAAAACCATATACATTCACCAGTAGAAGTAGTTTTTCTTTATGTACGTAACTTCAAGAACGTTTTTGTGCATATAGCAATCTGGTGCAAGTTGAAAATATCATATTACCAGTTTTTGCTCAAAGGAACTCACCTCTGGTTAGTAGTATTTTTACACATTCTGCTTCTCCGTTGAGAGCAGCAAGATGACATGACGTTTGTCCATTTGCATCTTGATCATCAATGTTTCGAGTGAAGGAAACTGCATGGATTACAACAAATGTTTACACCCATGCATATGAAGATCTTTTTACAAATTCTTCGTCATACCTAGCACATCAACCACCTTTGGATGACCACCAATACATGCTTCATGTAATGGAAGTCTCCCTCCTGAGCTCTTGTTGTCTGGATCACCTCCTGCCTGCAATCCATTCAAAAACTTGATGGTGCATGAAACTATCTTAATGATACAACCAAATGAAAAAAAATAGCACAACTGTTTTTCTAGCCTTGTTTTTCTGTTTCCACAAGTAAACATGCTGCAATATTTAACTTGGACAAAGCTTTAGCAAACAAGTGTTACCGATGGCGATATATATTTGTTATGCTTAATTCTGTGATTGTGCACAAGACATCCACTGCTGTGCAACTTCTGCAACTCTTTTTTCATATTCTAGGCTAATACATTTAAATGCTCATTGTTAACATATTCGATACTGTGTGGTTTCTCACTGAAAATGGTCAGGATACTGGGCTTTTCTGGAGAGTTTACCATGTTTGTGCCAGTTTCATAAAATTAAAGCATCTTGTATTTGAAACCCAAACAAGTGCTTCAGTTGTTAAATCTGCTTTTTCTCTTCATGGTTTTTACACGAAAACATACGAACTTTCAAGAGAAAAAGGTTACAGCCAGTATCCAATTGAAATCTGTGATATATTGTTACGTCATTTGATTTGTGTTCCATTAATACCTATAACATACAGACACATCACCTGGTGACAAAATTGTTACAGACGGCAACAAAAAAACTAATAAAACAATAATGACATCAAAGCTTTGAGGTAAATTACAGATCTCTGTAGTACAGTTCCTATCCAGATTTGTGTTTTCACTTCTAAGAAAGCATGCTGTGGCCACTTACTCCTGTGGCCTGTAGCAGTACTTTGCCTTAACTGAAGCAGTTCTCTTTGGTTTGTGCTACTGTTTGCCATAGATTCCAGTTAGTATAGGCCTGCATGTCACTAGAACAGCTTGTTGATTTTTTATTTTGGCAATTATACACATGATTAAGTCTTGCAACAACATTTCTACCAATGTACCTTTAGGCTTGTTTTTAAACATATTACTTCAGGAAACAACCAGATGCAAGTTGTTGCCACAAAATAACAAATAGTAACACCATCACCGCTATAGAGCTTACTTCAATCAATGCAATTATTGTGTCAACTTGTCCATATGCTGCAGCTCTGTGCAAGGCTGATCTTAATTGTCCTCCACTGTCACGACTGCTGCAGTTAGGGTTGACCTTCATAGAAAAACAACAACATTCAACAATCAATAAACATCACATTTGGTGTACTTTGTGTGCAGTGGAAAAAAAGCATGCATGTTTTTAAAAATTTTGATAATGAGACAGTTTGAATGCATCAGCTACATTTAGTCAAACAAAACAAATCATAGAGATACAAAAATGTTTATTTGGATAATTCTTCTATAGGCAAAGAAACAAGGTTTGGTTTTTCAAATATTCTTGCACTGGAAAACTTGTATTTAACTTTAATTTTGTCTAAATCAAGACAATAGCACCAGAATCCAGCACATATTGATGTATTAAAGGGGAAAGTCGATTTCACTGCTATCATATTCAATCAATTAAAATAAAAATTGTACACGTCAACGATCAACATTCCAACCTTTTGAAAATTTGCATGCTTATTTTTTAAATATTTGAATGTAATTTATCTTTTATGGCATGAAATTGCAGGCTTATATAGCATTTAACAAGCTCAGTTATCCATTTCAGGAGGAATACAGATGTAACAGAATGCACCTTTTTGTCTGAATAGTATGTAAGTCACTGTTCATCATCATGCATAATTCTCTTTATACGCTTGAAATTATAAAAACATCCTTTTTACTTTTAGAAGCCCTTCAGGTAGAGCATATATATCACATTACCATCTAACTACAAAATATTCTGCTCAATTACTTTCATCTTTTAAACATCTTCAAATCACAGTTTCAATTTTATAGCTAAACCTCCATGTAAAAACAATGATTTAAGTATTAACTGCGGTACAGCACAAAGTTCCACTTCTCACCTTTAAATTTTTTAACAGTTCTTCAACTGCAGTAGTGTTTCCTGTTTGGGCTGCTTCAATTAATTGCTTTCCACATGAAACTACCTCAATAAAACATTTCATTTTAAAAAAAATGTGCAGAATGGAAAATAAATAAAAGTAATAGAAATTGTAAAAAAATATAGCATGAAGGGTTCCATAGTCATTCATATCATGTTTGGTTCATATTTGCATTGTTTTGTAGTTAAACAATTTTGGATATTAAGTTTTTGTAAAACATTTTTGGTGACAAATTTATGGTAAAATAAAACCTTAAACCTTGTTTAAGGTTTTATTTTATCATAAATTTGTCAAAACTAAAATAAAACCTTGTTTTTTTTAAATTTAGATATTTATACTCAAGCATTAATCACACTAATCTTACTAAAACATGCTTTAGGCTCACCCACATGACTTGGTAAATTAAGGAAAAACAGACAGCTTGACAGTATGCTAATATAAACTTCCTTACACTTTAAATTTGTAAAGGCTCTGTGAGCAATAAAAATATATTATCAATAAAATATTTTCTTTTCATATTAGAAAAAACAAAACAATGTTTTATATGCAGTATTAAATGACAGCAATCTAATCTCCAACATTTATTTTTGATCATTAGCTACTAGCCTATACTTTTAAATTAAGTAAAGCCTTGAGCCGAAACATAAATAATTTACGTTTCACTGTTTGCAGTTTTCATAACTAAAAACAGATAGAGGGTCTATTGGACAACAGTCGCCAGCAGGGGGCCAGTGGTGCCTGGACAACATCGCCAACAGGGGGCCATCTATTGGACAACATCACCAGCAGGGGGCCAGTGGTGCCTGGCCCCCATTTAAAATCTGTGTTTCCCCATTTCACGTTTGGCCCCCCTGGTTGCTGCATACATCCAATATTGTATTTAAAAAATGTGGCCTCGCTGCTGTGAAATCCTGGCGACAGGCCTACATAGGTGGACAAAAATATGGGTCCGGATAGATAGCTTTCTCCATAAAATAAAACTGCAAAATTTGTGAAAAATAGGTGAACTGAAATGACGTCGGTAATGTCTAAACAAACATGTCTGGTTTTTGCTTTCGAAGGACTACAACATCATATCCTGCTTTGAAAGCCATATCTGGATTTATGCTAGATATAAGACTGAGTTTGAGCCTATCAAATGATGGCAAACATGGTCAAGTGGGAAGTGATTATTCCAGCTGTGTGAAGGGTTGTTGGTTTGGATCTAACCATGATTGTATTGGTTTTGTTAATACAGCAGACACTTTGATGTTTTGACATAAGATTATATACAGTATTGTCAGAACTTTTTTTGGGAGCATTTTTGATGTACTTTTCTTAAAAACTTTTGAAAACAAGACATAGATTTATGGTTAGAGTTTTGAGTTAGTGCTACGCTTTAGTTTCAGGGGTAGTATTTAGGGTTAGGGTTTAGTCTGTGTTAGTGTTTTTAGTTTTACGCTTACGGCAAGGCTTAGGTTTATGGTTAGGTTAAGGCTTACAACAAAATAATCACCACCCTAATCCCTTATTCTGAGAAGCAACTGACATGTAAGAATTGCTTAGATATTTTACAGAGATCAGTAATTTTGCTTGAAAAGGTTTTTTATTCCTTCAAAAGTGAAAACTGGATATGGTTGTTTGGATGCTGCCAATGATGTTTGTAAATTTTCTGAGAAATGAAATTTTTTTTCATGGAAAAAAAACTAACCAAAAACAGGTTTTTAATGCAATAAAAATATTTTGATTTGAAAAAATGGATGACTTTTCCTTTCATTTTTTCCTTAATTTCTCATAGCCTACTGTAGCTATAGACATCTAATTCAAATTTTAGATAGCAGTAGAGAAGCCCTTTTCACGTGATGAAAGCTACTGAGCATAACAATTCGGGGAAGTAAAAAATTTTTCATGGAAAATGGCTTTTGATCCCCATGCAACAAGATTTTCCATACGCCAGTGTCTTTATGCAGTAATGTGTGTACCCCTACCTGTAGCATTAGGAGATGCCAAACAACACAGCTTGCTTCTGCACTACACATGACATCGGGATGGGGATGATTTTTGGAATGCATGCTACTGTTTCCATATCCTAATTTTTTGACCTCACCATCTTTTCAGATAAATTCCTCTGTCAGAAGGAACAATCCATTATTAGACCGATGAAACTACTGTATTCTCTATTTAAATCACTGTTTGATTTCTGAAAATTTCCAACAAAAGTCTTGAAAATTCGAAGAGAACATTGAAATAAACAAGTCAAATAGAAAAGCAATAGCATAGCATGAAAACCATACCTACGATCGGTGAGGACATCTTCAGGTGAGTGATATCAAGACTCTGCTTTAAGATCACCGTTATGCCTTGCAAAAGTTCTTCTAAACAGCGACACGCCCATCTCCAGCTAAAATTGCAATGAATGATAAGCGTCAATTACCATAACAACTTTGTCTTCACATTGATTCAGCACTACGAAACGTAATTGGGAATGAAAAGAACCCACTAAAAAGAGTGCAAATACTCTAACACTCACAGAAAGAGAAAAAACTGCTGTTGTGGAAGAAAAACAAAAGGTACAACTATCCATAAAATTAAGCTTAGCCGAAAAAAACATGTTTATACATGCACTATCGTGGAAAAAATGTGAATTATTTCCAGGATTTTTAATGAAGATACGCATAAAATACCAGATATCTGAACAAAGAAATGGTGGATCCGGCCGGGACTTTCGCAATAACAACCATTTCACCCTCTGATACGGAACCCCTTTGTAGTTATAGCACTTTTTCTCTTGGCTTTCCAAAAATGTCGCACCTATGCTTGTAGGTTTGTGATGGAGAATTTGCAAATTGCAATGCACTGACGGACTTTTTCAAAACAAAGAAAAGAAACAAGGAAATATATTTTCAGTACAAATTTTGACTCTAAATAGTTAGATGATCATTTCTTTCATTTTCTAAGAAAGAATTATGAAGAGTATTGTAGGTCGGTGGCAGAGATAAGTGGACTGTCATATTTAACGCTCCAGATTAAGTCCTGATTATTATAAACTCACTAACTCAGTTCACCATCATCAAAAAAAATTGTAAAATGTGATGTCCAAGTTCGAAAAGTTAACAAATTACAGCTTTTTAACAACAAAAGTCACGCAATTCTTTTCCTTAATTCAGTCCAATTCCGGTCCTGATCATAAATTTTTGAAGCGGTTTACAGTTCGGATTCAATCCAAAAAAAATAGTTATAGGCCGGATCCAGTCCAATCCAAGTCCAGCTCATTGAGTGAATAAGTGCAGTGCTCATCTCTGGTCGGTGGCAACCTATGTCACATCTTGAAATGGTTTGCAGATTGAGTAATCCCGCAACTCTGTTCAACCAATTTTATCAGTCTCTGAAACATTTCAGTGCACCTAACCAAGATGGGTAGGTCTACGGGTCACAAATGCAGAATTCGAGTCTACTGTACGTCATGGGGCTCTTGACTCTAAGTCGAGTCATTCTCAATACGTTTGAAGCCAAGCAGAATCGCAGACGAGTGAGAGTAGGACTATTGCATTTTCAGGTGTCTGGAACATTTTGGGTCTGCTTTTGTTTTTTTTACCTGACACGAATGCCACATCAAACAGGTGTTTGTCAGCACTAAAGCGAGATAAAAACTGACTTGCGTAGGCTACAACCAGGGCCTACGAGAGGGGATAGAAAATTTTCTGATAAAATGCTCGAATGTGCGGAATTTTTGCAGATGGTAAGTTACGTTTTACTTGAAACAATGTGTATATGCTGTGAAGATGAGAAATACAACGCTTACTTCTTTGGCTGCTTTTAGCATCTAGGCCTACGACAATTTTGCATAAATAGTGGGAGTGGTGCTGTTTTGCGGTAGATTGAGAGTTGTAAGAACGTACTGAAAAATGCCGAATAGCGCTTACTTGTCACGAAAAGTAGCCAATGAAGTTGTCAGGAATTTAGCCTCTTCAGATATGGTAACCCTATTTCGTATAAATGAATTGAACTCCGATTCATACATGCTCAGACGTAGACTCTACCTTGTGAAGTCGTTGTCAGTGTAGGAGTCGGTCATCAAGATCTCAGATCTGGTCTAGAATATATGTCTCTGCCTCGAGCAGTTTCGCTCAAGACCATGTAAGATGCAACACTCTATCAATCTATTTAGTCTTTCCGCTGTTGGTCTGATTTTCGGAATGGAAAAACCAGATGAAATCGTCGAATCTGAGGCTTGGAAACGCCGACATATAGGCTAAGCATTTTGTGCCATCCGTGTAAGTGTCGCATGCAGTCAAGCAAGGTGAAGGGTCAGATATATTGTTGCACTAAACATAGAGTTGGTATTTCACTACGACAAATTGTCAGGTCTCGAGCCTTGTTGGTCTCGTCTCGAACAATCAGGTTACGTTTGGCTTTGGCTTTTTTAAGCAAGTCTAGGATAGAAGTTTGAAGCATTTAGTTCTTACTTGGTGTGTATGGTCTTGAGTGTCGACTGCACTACTGGTTGTCCGGGGAAATTTGTTGAGAATTGGTTTAATGGTCAC
>JGI24158J21664_10004467_pt1 | contig 18030 bp, 8 predicted proteins | sample Ectturendosymbi3_FD_21664 | JGI IMG/M metagenome (IMG submission 21664)
TTTAGTTTTGTTATATTCAAGTGTTCTCACAGCTTTATTTTGCAATCTAATTAAAGGGAGTAAAGTCGTCTTGTTGGCCCTTGCCCAGTTAAGTATTGAGTAAGTTAAATAGGAATGGAAAAGAGCGAAGTAAACAGATTTCAGCACTGAAATGTTGGTATGGTGTTTTAATTTGAGCAACAACATTCCACATGATTTGGAGAGCTATGTTACCAACTTTTCCATTTGAGGCTTCCAACTAAGTTTATCGTCAAGTATAACACCAAGATATTGGGACACCAGGGGGGTGTTGGGACATCAGGGGGACGAGGAGTTTTCTGAGAGAGGCTCAAATTTTCTAAACTATGCCCAATAGTTTGAAACTATGTCCAACACATTTTTCCATAGAAGGGCGAAAAGTTTTCCAGGGGCGCCTCGCCGCCTGCGCCGGGCCTGATCACTGTACACTTCAGAACAATACAAGGTTGAAGTACCCTGGTGTTACTTTTAGGCCCGTAGCCAGGTTTTAAGCCTTGTGGGGAGAAAATATTTTTAGGGGGAAAGATGTTTGTTTTCATTATATATTTAAACAAAATTTTCTGGCCACAACAAAACTGGGGGGAACAAAAAAATTTGGGGGAACTGCCACTGAATGCCCCTCGTGGCTACACGCCTTGTTACTGTAATTGTGACATGAAGGAAGTCCGTCCAAAAAATACAAAAAGAAAAAATAATTTGTGAAACTTTGATTTTGAAGTGACAAATGGAAAAATGGCCAAACATCATAAAATGGTCAAATGCGCTTTTTCATGGCCAGCGCATTTCAAAAATGGCCAATCTGGCAACCCTGTTCAGCAGTCATATGTCTCCAAACGCCTACTGCCGCAACTTGAAGCGAACCACTGTTTCCATGATATTGTTTCGCAATGAAGACAAATATTAGAACAAACCGCGCGTAAGCTTTGCAACTGGCCTCTGCAGACAATCGAGCGGATTTAGTGAACTGCAAGCTCATCACTGCATAATAGTAGAACTGTTAAAACGGCTCTGGTGCAATTTGACTCTCGAATCGGAAAATAAAACTGTCATTGCAATAATTACATCAATTAAGCTGCTCACTTCAGTTTTTTCAAAATTTTGGTTCCTAATCCCAATTTCCAGGGGGGAAATCTCCGTTTCCCTCCACCCTGTGGACGCCCATGGACGTGCACACTGGTACAACGCATCAACAACTATATCAGTTGATCACCGTCATACAGGATCGGTGAATAATTCAGGAAAAATCAGGATTTGTGAAAAGCATTTGACATTTGAAGAGATTGGATGAAAAGTTAGATGAAGATGCACAACGTTGTAAAAACCGATGCAGATTATTTCTCAATAAGGCATCAGAAGTCTTGACACAATGGCTAACTTGGTGTGGGCGCACATTTACATTTCTAGGTAATATGTAATGCATAATTGTGTAGGTATTATTGTATGCAGCGCGTAAACGCTTCACACCAGTCTGAGCGCTGAAGTGCTTCGTACTATAGTCTTTGTGTAACCTTATATATTTCCCTGGATGGTAAGTGTTTCTACATCCATGACGTGGTAGACCTAGTTCTCAAATATTTGTACATTGCTTTTCTAATTCATAAAGAAAGATTTACATTCCAAGTCCATGTATTAAGAATAACTGTAAAATTGAGGTTTTCGTGACCTTTGGGCGGATGTATGGGTTGCTATCTTCTGAAGTCCGGTACTTTTTCTCCATTATGTCATAAAGCGGTTAGTTGATTGTGCACCCAGACCTTGCTTTTATACGAGAACGAGTCTGCGCTTGTGGTGACCGATAGCGAGAAAGGTAAGCAGTTCATGTTAGCAGTTTTCTCCTAGTCAATTGTTTTTTGTATGAAAGTGCCGTTCAACAAAGGGTGAATTACACTGCACGTTTAATTCGCATGTCAGTTCGGTTTGATTGGCAAAATTCTGTACTTGCGTTTGCCGCTCGGATCTCCATTGCAGAGCTTCTTTCACAACATTTGGCTTAATTACATGTTGTTGCGGTACACTTTCTAATGTCCACCACTGCAGTATGTTATTAATAATGAACATGGACGTATCTAGGGGACATAAAAGCTATGCCCACGCTCGTACAAATAAAAGAAACTGCTGGTACATACAGATCAGCGCCAATGTTTTTCAGTCTATATTGATATTCGTACAGTAATTTAGCTAAAACAACTTCAGGTCGTAGCACGGCTGACTAGTGAGCACGGTGGCGTCGTAACAATACTGCTCAGAGGAGCCACGCAACTAGGTCTTGCATTTGGCCCCGCACTTGCTACCGTCAGCCCTGATCCACAGGCACGAAAGCGGTCAACAAGATGACAAATTCAAGGAAGTCAGGTAACGGATAAGTTTCACTTGTGTTTCAAAACATTATAATAAATAGCCGGGAAGTTTGTGCTTTTATCATTCGTAGTGTCAAAGCCTAAAACCTTTGCAAAATGTGTTGAAGCCTATAGGCCTAGCAAAAGTAATGGTGGATATCAAACTGCATAACTAAACCAGTTCTTGCTCATATTATCTGAAATTTTCAAGGCTATTTATGGAAGATAGTATTGTAAATTCTCGTTGAAACAAAGTATGAAAAACGTCATTGTATTTACGGAACAACTGTTAACAATTAACTTTTTTGAAAAAATCTTAGACCTTTCGAGATAGTTTGATGCAAGACTTCATAAATATAACTCTTTGTTGTCCTTCGCATTAGTTTTCATCGTCTTTTTTTGTAGATGATGACTTCTCATTTGCGTCATATTATCAAGACAACATGGTTTTGCAAAGAGAGCCTCAGAAAGCAGTTGTTTGGGGATATGGAACTTTAGGTGCAACTGTCATCTTTGCACTAGACGAAGATGCTCATATCACTTCAGTAATATGTGGACCAACTGGCAAAGGTGTTTGGTCCGTTGTTCTAAATCCTCGAAAGTAAGGCTTTAATAGTTTGCTAATTATCTTATTTCCACCATTTTGTTTTGGACATTTTTGCATGGTGCTGCTAGAGTTAGTGCATGCAAATTTGATTTAAGCTATTTTTCATCAACTCCACTGAAGTGTATTATTCCACCGCTTTACAAGGCATTTCTTTCAACATCGCTTACTGCAATTAATGTGATGCGGATAATAATAATCTACGGAATAAATAAATTTTGCAAATCTTCAATGCTTAGCAGATAGCAATCAATTTGAGAGGAACTTATTTTTTCTGTTGCCTGCCAATGCTTGGATGAATGTCCATGTCCCTGACAACTATGTTTGCTACACTTTTTTTACACCTATTCTTACTCAGGTGTGCACTTTCTCTACACCTATGCTTGCACACATGGCGCAAACAAGAAACATGCAAAGATTAAAAACACAGGCATGAATATGTTGTGCAAATAGGTCGGATTAAATGAATGCGAGACCCCGGGCAAATTCGTAACCGCGCGAACCCATAAACGCTTAGCGCAACTACGTAGCGTTTAACATGCCCTGGTTTCAACTTTGCAGAAGCACCAGTCAAAAACGGCAAAAGTGACACAATTTGGCAGCCTAAACTTCAGAGACAATTGTGTGTGACCATGTACGGCTGCTGCGGTTCTTACGTGATTAATTTGGTTAATTTGTTCAAACAGAAGTTTGCATCACCAAAAAACGATCTTTTTGCTACCGTTACACTACACAACAACTTTTTGTCGTAGACTCTCTGACCATCTTCACTGCACAAATCGTTCATTCACATATGCATTCAGTAAACATAAGACTACAGCAGTGGATATTAACCCTTTTTCTACCACGCCTCCCTTGAGAAATTTTCCTTGTTTGACGACCCCTGACCTTAAATATGCTGTAAAATCAAGTGTATTTATTGGGAAATTTAATGACCAAACTTTCCATTTGTAGGGTGCGAAAGGGCTCGCATCCCCATGGAAATTTATTGAGGCCCCTCTGGGCGGGCGCGCACACCCGATTAAGAACCACTGGTCTACACTCTCACGCAGATCAAAACATACAGCGTTCAGAAAAAGTGTTCTTTAAAGAAATATCACACAAAAGCAACTTGAAACGTACTGCATAACTGAAGTTTTGCGATTGGAGCTTTACCATAATTACTTACACCAATTGAACTGTTCCATGATCTAGTCTAATGGAAAATAGCGCTATGCTTGTTCCAAGACTGATATTCTCGCGACCACGACGAGCACATCACAATTAATCGTTACGTCAGCGGATCATACATTAGTGTAATTACAAAGTCGATAGATTGCGAGGAATACTAGTAACGAACTCATTGAAGTGAGCCTGGTCTCTGGCACTCTGCCACTGTGTGCTTTTTGAAAAAGTCAACTACGAAACGTTTCACGATGCCGCATTTTCTTGCCCGCGGAAGGAGTACAATTAAATCAGTATTCCGATTACCGTTTCAATTCAAATAACCACACGCATATGTTTTTGTTAGCAACACAAGCTTTCTGGATTTTCATTGTACGACTGTGTTTTTTTTTTCTGTGTAATCTGGGTTCATTTGAAATCACTGAAAGGTAGACAGCATGTGACTCTTGAACACAGACATCTTGGCAAGTAATGCAGCAAGGCAGTGACGCTGCAGATAGCGGCAAGCCACATATAGTTTCATACCGTGTGAAGAGTACTATGAGTAAATCCATAGCAGTGGTTACACAAGTTCGAAAAATCCATTGTTAGTGTGAGTCTGTGATCAACATGCCCAAGTGAATAGCTTAATCAAACGACTCTTATGCAGGCTTCCTTTCACACAGCATAAAACTATGTGCCTTGTGAGAATATATATATATATATCTATATATAGATACAGACTTGTTATATACGTGCTTATCGTTAAGGTTTATGTCTGGTTTCTTAGTGAGCACTATAAGTGCAGAGATACCTTTGCTGTTGCGAGTTTTCGTAATTCATCTGCTCAGTTTTTTTAAAGCCTGCGTGGTGTTCTAACTTTAGTAAGTGATATGATTAGCTTGTTAACATATAGTTCTGTTTTTCCTTGCTTGAAATAGTTGTGTGAGTGTGTCTAACTTTCTTGTTTTTTCACCGCTCATGTTGTTCTGGATTTTGTTTTTTCTTAAATTACGTGACTTATTTCGTAGAAAGTGCTCGAAAAAATGGATATTATGCAGTATAGGAAAAGAAAAAATAATTCTCGATTGCCGTTGTGTAGAAAACATTTCATAACAAAAATAAGAAAGGAGGTTCAGCCAGCACAGACTAATGGAGTAGAAATGGTAAAGCGTTTTGCAAACGTCAATTTGCATTGCATCTGCAGCAACCTGAAAAGAATACGCAAAATATCGGCGCTTTCCCTCTTTGGAAAATTTCTGCGGACGCCCACGGATGCACTGATTTTGATAGAACTCTCGGATCGCAAAGTGTGGTACTGTTTGGCTCAATTCTTTTACGTCACTCAAAAACGATAAATGCCAAAGTTGTCAGTTTCCTAATCTACATATAAAACGCAGCAAACAACAAGCTTTACTATTTTGACGTGTGGTGAACAGCCTAAAAACATGGAGAATTAGCAAACGAAAGCACAAGGCCGCGGGCATCTGCCCGGTTTGCATAGTGGTTGGTCAATCCTGCCCTGGATGCTAGCAAAGAAGACATGCATAGATAGTGACATCGTGCAAACTTTTACACTTAATTCCAGTTACTCAATGCTGCAGGAACAAGTTTCCAAGCAGATTGATTCATAATCCGATGGTGGCGGCTGGAAAGGACAAAAGGTCATCAGAGCTTCGTCACCCCCCATGTGAACTTATTTTCAGTGAAAAGGCGAAGTAGTTAGAAGAAAAAGGAAAAGTTTATCATACTTGGAGTATTTACATACGACTTGCAACATTGCAACATTCACATTTACATGAGTGAAAGTCAAAGATACAGTGCCTAATTATACAAGAGTTTCATGCAAAATACGACCAATTTGTAATGAATGCAACAGTCATGACAGCGAGATCTCTTCAAGTAATTGTCTGACAAATTATGTGGTATATCACGAATACTCAGCTATGATTCATGTTACTGTATAAACGATCAGCATATTAAGGTGAAATGCAATTGCGTTGCAGAGCTGGTGGACCTTTCGTCATCAAAGTCATTCAGAAGAGCGGCGTTACGATTAAAAAAATCACACTGAGAAACGTCCTTTTCGGTGATGTCTGGTTTTGTGGAGGGCAAAGCAATATGCAATTTTCCCTTATACAGGTTTGTTTTCGTGTGGGCTTTGGAGATGTCTTCCGCCCTCGGTTGGTGCTTTCAGTTGAAAAGTGGTTAATTGCTAATTTTGTTTCACATTCTGCTGTTATTGATTAGCAGTGATTGACGAAAAGGCCAAAGCCCGACATGTTTCTCGTCTGTGCCAACGAGACCACTGTTGTTGCCAGGGATCGTGGACCTGAAGTAGTTATTTGCTGGCTGGTGTTCGTTTTCTCCATTAGTCGATCAACCAGCCGACATCAAAGCCCACACGTTTAATTGCATATGCCGTAACTGTTCTACTAATTTGGTTTAGTCAGAAGGTGCTTTTTAGTTTTCCATTTAGTTTTTTTTCATTCTATTATTTTAAGGGTTACAACAATGCTAAGAAAATCCAACGAGCCTCTAACTACCCAGACGTGAGAGTATTCACTGTTGCTCGCAAAAAGTCCGATGATCCATTGTATGACTTGCCTGGCATTTTGGTGGACTGGTCGCCTGCGTCAGAAAGTAAGCAAGCTGTAACCAAGGTCCTCTTCGCTCGGCTTCAGTTGCTCATCTTGTGCATTCCTGATGGTAGTTTACCTTAAGAAGCACCTAGATCAGTGTTTTTCAGCAGCGGATCCGCGGAATCCCAGGGTTCCGCAAAACATGTAGTTGGGTTCCTCAACGTGTTTCGTTTTGCAGGAGAAATGATTTCTTGCTTCAGTATGTTGATGCGTCAAGAAATTTTTAGATCAATGTGCCGCATTCAGACTGCAAGTAAGCTATTTGTTGTACAGGAGGTTGACTTTAGTTGCAGTTAATAGATGAAAGAGAAATATTGACAGTTGTTGCGCCACTTGTCGGTTATTGTTTTATAAGGAGAACGTTATTGTTGCATCACAGTTATAAGATGTTTCCGATGTACAGTTCACAGTGAACTGAGTAGGGGTTGAGAGCACTACAGACTAGAGATGGTGAACAGCCTTTGTGGGAATAAAGTAAGAACAGTGTGAAACCCAACTTTTCACTATTTAGTCAAGCCAGATGAAGCAAACTAGCATATTTTCTTATGTGAAGCGAAATAATAACAACAGCGAAGGTGTGGACGGTAGTGAGCAATGTAGTTCAAAGGTAAAAGAAGCAGCTCACTCAAAGCGAAATAAACGTAAATCAATTGGGAAAGTTGGAAAATTGGACAACACATATTTGAGATACGGTTCCTATTGGTGGATGACCAAAATCTGAATGTAGCAGATACATTCAAGAAATGCAAGAACAAACGAGACATTTAATTTCTTGCATTTTGACTTCTGTAATGACTGTTTTTTTGCTGAAGTGTCTGATAACGAAATATTTGATTTCCTTACAAGTAATGCGTGATTTTCAAATTTTTGTTTATGGGAGTTCCAGGAAAAACTTGAAAGTATAATCAGTGTTTCTACTATGACAAAACGTTTTAAGAGCACTGACACAGATAGGGATGTGGTAATAAAATCGGCATTGTCAATTTCAGATTATTTTGCCATTTCTAAAACAAGGAAATTTTCGAGGAAATCCATTAAAGCGAAAGCAGTCACAATTAACTTAAGTTTAGATTCACTTGTGAATATTCTGTTGTAAGACCTTTTTTCCTCATCTCAATGTTGCGAGTGCATTACTGCTACATTTTAATCACGCAATACAACGTTACTTGAACAGGAACGCCGGCCTGTCGCTGACGGTAACTACTTGCGTCGTGAAGTCCCGGTCAAGTTTATCCGTAAGGTTTAGATTATTCGCTTCGACGCAATAGACCAGGGTTTTCTAAAGTATTGCCTCAATATCCCCAGGGGGTATTGATATTAGACGTCGGGGGTATTCAGCAATTGATTAACATTTCGGCCGCATGGACCTAGGCACACTTTTAAATTTCGAAATTTGTGTAAATAGGTTTAAGTAATACACATGGTTTTGGGTCCATTGTAAATGGAAATCATTTAATGAAAAAGATTTTGCAGAAATTTGGCCGTATTTTGTAAATAATAATTGTAATTTGGCAGTGATTGTGAAAGGTACTTGTGATTGTTTGGTAGGATACACCTTGCACAGTCTGTTAATCTGCTGTGGCTTGCTTACAGCATTGGTGGTGTTGAACAGTGTTGTCAGATGGTGTAATACAACCAGTGATGGGTTTAGAGTTGGGGGGCACGAGGCAAGACTAAAATGGGGCACTCTGATGACGTCATCATAACCAGCCAACCATGATAATCACTTTTGATTTGCCTAAGAGACGGTCACAAGAGATTCGTTCCTCAGACTACGGCAAAACTGAAATAGCATGAGAAAATGCAAAAGGGTGTTCATGATACACAACTTTAAAACATGGCTAAACGTTAGGCAATAGCAAGTTGGAATTGTCCACCACTTTATTTTGCGCCCCTTTTCTATACATTCACCATCAATAAACCATACAGTTTGCCCCTTTGGAACTTTCATACTTTCCCCCTTTGAGAAAATCCTTGGTGGTTGGTATCCTGAATTAGTTCACATTCATGTCTTTATGGGAATACATGAAACTATAAACAACAACCAAGAAGATTTGAAACACTAAATGTGTTTTAAATTTTATCCGTTTCTGCAAAAACATAGCATACTAAAGCATCCAATTAGAGACTTGTTTTGGCAAGCTTTGAGAGTTTATGAATCAAGGCTGCCCTTATCTTGCATTGACACTAGTTTGAAAAATGTGCAAAAGTAGGAATTTTTTTGCAGAAAGTAGCCTGCACAATTGAGTAAATCTGTGCTATGATAAAACGGTTCAAGTTATACTGGCTAAGAGCTGGAAAAACAGCTTAAACTTCACCTACTAAGTCTAGCTTAAACCAATCATTTACTAGACAAGCTTCAAATAACCTTTGACTTCAAGCATAGGCTAAATCAAACCACCTCAAATACCTGAAATAATTGTAGAAAAAATGAGTATTCATAATACTCAAAAATTGCCATTTCTGCTACATGATAAGAAGTAGGAATGTAGGCTTGCTTATTAACAGTCTTGTCAGCGCTACAGCAATAATACAAAATTGCTTTGTAAACTAAGAAGAAAATGTCCTATAAATTAAAAGATGTAGTATGGTCCCTGCTATAAAAAATGCATAAAAAATGTTGTCTTATTTTCTGGTGGAAATATTCAGTAAGGTACAACTTAACAAGAAATGAGAAATTTTTCTATCCTTTTGAACTCAGAGACATAAACAAGACCACTTTTGGTTAATCTGTGGTATTTTCATAAAATTACCAATATAGCAAATATTTCAATCTCTAAAAAATATCGCTTGTTATAAAAAGTTATCATTTGGTATATGTAGGCCTATTTGCTCTTATTTGATAGGGTCTTTTGAGAACTTTTTGAAAGAAATTTTTACCCACAACCTTTTAGGTATAGATGTTGGTTTGAAGCTTTTCTTTAGTTGCTCATTGGAGATGGTGATGGGGCCGCTTTGAAAAGAAAGTAGCTTACTTACACATTACAGCTGCTGTTGTGGCCCCTTTGACAGCTTGCACATTACAATTGCTGTTGGTGGCCACTCTGAAAGCAAGGTACTTGCACATCAAAGTTGCTGCTGGGGTGCCCTTTGAAAGCAAGGAATTTCACATTAGAATTGCTGTTGATGACCCCTTTTTTAGACAAGGTACTTCAAAATTACAATTTCTGCTGGGGGCCCCTTTAAAAGTAAGGTACTTACGCATTTCAATTGCTGTTGGAGCTTTTTTAGAAGACATGGAATTTTCCATTATAATTGCTGTTGGAGTCCCCTCTGAAACCAAGGTGCTTACATGTTGCAGTTGCCGTTGGCGGTCCTTTGAAAGCAGTGTTTACACATTACAGTTTCTTTTAGGGACCCCTTCAATGAAGTGTAAATGGAGAAAACTTGGCTGTTGGGGGCCCTTTGAAAGCAGCTTACCTTCAAATTGCAGATGCTGTTGGGGGTCCTTTCAAAGCAAAGTACATACACAGTTCACTTTTCGTAGGGGGCCCTTTTGAAAGCAGTGTACTTACTAATGATCTGGTTTGTAGTATATTATATGAGTGAAGAAGCTTTTCATCAAAAATAAAGAAAATTTACGTGCTTAATGCCTCAAGGGGTCCCCCAAAAAGGGGGTCAAGGCAAGTGCCTCGCTCGCCTCCCCTTAAAAACACCACTGAATACAACACAATTTTTTACAAATATTGTGTAATTTACTTGCTTGTATGCATGAGCGTTGGAAGGATTTTTCCAGGCGAGGCATTAGTGGATTGTTCCAAAAATTTTTCTAGAGGGGACCAAAAATGGTGAAATTTGTTTTTACCATTCGAAACCTGGAAAACAGCCTTTTTTTGCAGAAATTTCCAAATTCCTGTGGAGGAAAACGTGCATGCCACACCACTAAAACTTTTGTGTAATTTCAATCGTTTTCCCACCATTCCGAATTGTGAAATTTTGCTGAATCTTAGGCGCAAAATTAAATACTTGACGGATCAATTTCAACTGCGTTTTTGTTTTTGCATTGGCAATACCAAACAGATACACTTATTTATGCTTTGGCAACACAATTGGCATCCTTACGGACAACTTGCTAGTTGCTACATATGCTTTGTCTTGTCTCTGCATTCCGGTATCTAATGCAAATGCAGAATGGGCATTCAGTGATCTTACGTCTATGTTCAAGATGTGAAACCGTTGTGATCTTGAATGTGTTTGAGACAAGTATCCATGCTTTCCATTTCTGCCAATTTTTGAAGCTGTTCTTGTAACAGCCCGGTGGCGACTCCGGCAAACGGGCTAAGCCCGAGTCTTTGATTACGATTCTTTCGATTCGGTTACGATTCGGGAACGCGAGCTTACTTGCTTTTGTAGTCTATATTTGTGCCACCATCCACGGTCACACTTCATCAAGTTTTTAACTCGGGCTCTTTTCTTTGGGCCTTGTCACTGTTCATTCATCTTTGTTCCATGTCTGGCCTTTCGCGTTAATGTTCCAGGTGACCTGAATAAAACAATATCGTTCGCAGTATGGCGTCCTCTCGACTTTATTCACTCGCGTGTTACTCCGTCCCATCCAATAGAACCCGAGCTGCCACATGCAATTACATATTTTTAAAACAATTTTTATCGGACTGAATGCTTTGTTGAAAAAATGGATTGGTATAGAACAGGATTGCGGCAGGCGAACCACATGCAGCTCTTTGAACATTTGCACGTGGCTCTTTGAGCATTCCGAAAAATTATATATTTGTTTGTGATTTCTGTTTCGATTACAAGTGTAGAAATATTGCGAAATGGCACTGCATGTGGTAGCTAACGTGCCGTATAGTATTACTTTTGTAGGCCGTTGCAAAAAGAATTATGTCACAGACATGTAGATTGCAAATAAATTCGTGTTTTCAGATTTACATGTAGCGGTTCTTTGTAACTTGGTTTTTACGATACGCGGCTCATACATAGAGCAGGTTTAGCCACCCTTGGTATAGAACATTTAATTGGAGGTCCAATCCAGTGGACAGTTCCCATTATGATAATAATTTCATACGAACGATATATTGTTTATCTACTCGGACTAATATTAATGAACGCAATAAGTAGACGACTTGCTGGCATTATCATTGGTCTGTGACGTACATTACTCAACAATAAAGAAGTTATGAGAACTTCTATTTAATGTTACGTAACTAACGACACAAAGCAACAATAATCCCAGCAAGAATGAAACTTAATGGAAATTTCAGTGGCGCAAGCATCGAACGGTTTCATACAGTCAGAATAAGTCATATGATGAGCCCGAATGACGGCATAGACCTGAAGTCGCTCCCGTAACAGCCTTTTTTATTTCAAGTGGTTCACCGATACGTTTACATATTAGTGTAATGTTGTACGACATTTTCCTTGTGATTACCTAATAAGCGCGTGCGCCAAATTCTGTTCGCGGAATGCTTACTTCTGCGTGTGCATTGATTACCCTTCGAGGAATCTTGTGCGATTGGTCTCCTTTCGTGATTTGGTGCTCACTCTGATCGTGGTGGTTGTTTAGGACAGTCGTCATCTGTGCTGTCGAAGTGCACGTTACGTTTTAGCTGAGTAAGCCTAAGTTGAGGTTATGCACATCGCTTTCATATCATGTAATTTCATCAAAATAATGCAATTTAGACTTTCATTTGGTGTATAGGTAGTGACGTCATATTTCAATGATTGTGACGTTACAGTTGCCAATACAAACCACAAAAAATTTTAGAACTTTTGGACGTGCGCTTATGTCCCCCTGTTTGAAAAAGTTTCCGCCAACCATGCGTATTTCAAAAATTTCAGCATAAGGGAAGTTTAAACCAGTCCTATCGCCAAGGGGGGCATTGGTGGGCTTATACCCCAATTTGAAATGTGAAGCAACGTAAATCAGTGGAGGTGTATCAAATTTTCAGAGTGTCAATTCCCCTTGCGCAAATGCAAAGCACCCTTATTGAAGACGTTCTACCAACGGGTCTAATTTAAACCTTACATCCTTTCTTACGACGGTTGCCTTGCTTCCGATTCTTTGCAGTCTCAGTGTGTGCGAGGTTTCCTCAGCCATGGTAATTGAGTTGCAATGTGGTCCTCACGCTGTGCATCAACGTCTTTGTGCCGCAACACATATGTGCGGGGTGTTTGTTTTTCAGGAAAATGTATATTTTAGCTGTTACTGTTGAACGGTTAAGTAAAAAAAGATGTGAAACCTTCAAAAGGTAGGCTTGTGTTATATCAAATATTTAACCGTGATGTTTTCGGTTGGTTCGCCTGTGGAAATTAATAATCGTGTTCCCGACAGCCACACTTCCGTGTCATCGAATGTTTTTGCGTCGAAGGCAGCGACAAGAGCAGTGATTGTGGGGACTTTAGCAATGATTTCGAAAGTTTTGTTATACGTACTTTAAGAGCGTCATAATCGTCATTTTCGGCTTTGCACAAACTGATTAAGGATTTTCCGTTTTCCCCTCGAAACAAAGGGAGAGAGCGTCTCACACGTTGATCAGCTTCGAGCCTCGCTTCAGCTAAATTCGGCCCTTTTATCGGTTACGGAAGTAGGTAAGGAATAATACTATGCACGCGTAATTGGGTGATGTCCGACCCAACAACTAGAATAAGTTTGCAAACAACGATAGAGGCATGCAAGCCAGTACATTTTAACTAGAGACGTTCTGAATCTAAACTAATCCTACAATATTTGACATTTTTTATCTAAATTGGTTCGCATCTAAAGAGATCCCGTGCCAATGCCGATACAGTTCACGCTTGAAGCTTTTTCTATATTCTCAGAGAACTAAACCATTACTGAACGTAAAGCACACATTGAAACATTTTTTACATGACTCAGATAAGACGGTTAAATTTATTATCACGTCCTGCTAAAGGTAGAATATGCATTTCGTGAAATACAAACATACATTTATGTTTATAGTGGTAGAGTAAGTATCCTTCCATCACTTTCCTAATTGGGCACGGCAAAACAGATTGTGGCGTTGTTTGAGCCCCGAAAAAGCTGAACAAATAAAACTAAGTAGTGCAGCTTACCGCAGACTGAAAACCAGAAAGGAACATTTAACGAAATATGCACAGTCCACAGATGAATAGTGTTAAACAAAGTATTAAGACAGGATGAGTAGATGATTAGAAAAGTGGCGAAAAAACAGAAAAACAAGACCCACAACCGAGGGTGAAAAAGAGACCTGTTTCAGTTTGTAAGTGTTTGATCCTTATGTCCATAACTTTTTTATATTCCTTAAACCTCTACAAAGCACGACAATGATATTCCTTCATTTTAAAACTTTTGCCAAGAAATTTGAGGGGTAAAAAAGGCGGCAAACTTATGGCCGGAGCCAGACGGAACTTTCCTTCTCTGCGCACTGTTTCAGCTTTGGTTGAACTAGCCCCAAAACACTTCGACACGCCCACAGGTTGGACAAGAGTTGACGAGCTACCTTCCGAGTCTGTTTTGAAACCGGTCGCGAATGCAATAAACTGTTTGTCAAAGATAAAAAGTAGCAATAACGATTAATCGTTCGAATTTTCCTGTTTAAAGCCACAGAATGTACAAGAAGTGTTACATGCCTTGTTTACGCCTTGGCATTTCTTCATCCTGTGCAAGAAATACGTGAATGCTGTTGCTGAGAATATACAATCGCTTTGGCTCTGACCAAAAACCTACCGCTGTTAATTCCTCGCCTTTGCTTATTAATGTGTGTCTTTTAGCTTCCGTTGGCGGTCACCAATGGTCTCATTTCTCTGCTGTATGCTGGCTGTATGGATCGTATCTTTACGATGAGTTGAAGATGCCTATTGGCCTTGTTGAATCCGACTGGGCTTCTACGCGGATAGAAACGTGGTCCTCTCCGAGAGCTTTGAAAGAATGCGGATTAAACACGTAACTACTTGAGGAATTTTTTTTGTAGTCTTTTTTGCAAGATATTTTGTGTTTACCTTCGTTTGTTTTATAACAAAATTTTCATGTCTTGAAAGTGAGGTGTTTTTTAAATGAATTTTTTATAAGAAATATTGTTCTTAAAACCTTTTCCAGATTTTCATCACAATTGTTCTGAATAATATTTTGAAAAGGAAAAATGCAACAAAATTACGACCTAAACGTTTGGGCAAAAGCTTTGCAAATATACTTTACTTTTAAAAAAAATCTTTGCCACTCTAAATTTTTTCGGCCGAAAATATTTCTAATTTCAACCATTTTGATAACCCTAGTGCAATACCCGCGTAGCCCGTGAAGGTCACCTTCCGTTTTAAAGAATATCCGATGTTTTTCTAAAATTTACCAAATCACCATGCTGCAAGTCGCGCATCAAGGTATAGGTATTGAAAGTTTGGGGGCAAGATTTTAGTTTTTGTTTGGAACATTTGTCTGTGCCCAACAAAAATTGGGAGCACAAAAATGTTGGTGGCTCGTTGCCCTCCGTGGCTAAGGACCTGAATACTCCGTGTATCAATAGAACATTTGGGCATTTATAGCGATGTGGCACAGTGCAGAAAAGCAGGATATTAACGTGTAATCTCAATCAGCTCAGTCATCCGGATATTACGTGGAGTCTCAATAAGTTCAAACAACAGGACATTGCGTCGAATCTCAAGACAACCACAACTGCATGATTTTGGGAAAGGAACAAAATGGGGGGCCATCTGACGAAATCAGCATTCTCGTGTTGCCCCTTGAACAAATATTGATATACTCTGATCTAAACTACTTGTAATTTGCAGCTTCCTCCCGAGCCTGGCTTCCGAGTAATGTCTAATTTTTTCCATTTTTCTGACAGTGGTTGCCGTGGTGATACCGCAATGTTTATTTACGTCGCAATATTACTAAGGCATTTCGATACAATACGTGCGCTCTGCCCAATGTTGTTGAGCGCAATTAAAAACGAACAACTGGAATTTTGTGCTTTTGTGATGCGCCGTTTCGCTCCGCATGATCAGTTTCATGGACTGAATGAAATCTGCTTTTTTCACACGCAAATCTGTAAACTTGTAAATCTTGCATGCCTTGGCTCGGTCTATTTTCTGAAAATTAATACGCTTCCTTACATGCATTGCGCAATCGTTTGTTGCTGATCACATTCAGTAAATCCACACAATGAAATGAGTGGTTTCACTCGTATGATTACACCTGTTGTATTGACGACCAACCCGCGACAACGTTGACATCGTCACGCTCTTTTGCTTCCAGGACACTACATTTTCCAAATTCAACTGAATCCCAATGTCTACCTACACGTGGCCCTCGGACGTACTCAGCCGCGTGGAACGCAATGGTTCATCCGCTGCTCAACATGACCATAAAAGGAGTTGCCTGGTATCAGGGTATGTATCTGATGCGGCGGTTTATGAAGTCGTTGTTACGGTTACGCAGCGAGGTAGATTCTAGAAAAAGAACAGAAGTGTGGATCCTCAGGATATTTATGGTGAGCGCCTCTTGCTTCCGCGAATCCTTATCAAAAGTACCCCGAACCAAACCGACATGATGACTGAAAGGGAACACGATAGTTAAATTTTCACTTACGAAAATGTCTTTTCGTTGTCATTTTCACGATAGTGATTTTTTTATTTTTAATACTTATTGGGTATGGCGTCGTTCAAACCACTCGTTGCTCGGACTGAAGGTTTGTTATGGGCACAAAGAACATTGCTTGTAGTCTTACATTTAATTAATGTCCCTTTCATTTCATCACACTAAAACTAACAGAAAAATATTTTTGTACATGGCAATCATAGAATAGCAAACTTTTAAATCCAGGTGAGCAAACCCCCCTCCGATGCCCATAATAAGGGCATCAGTTTAGATGTTATGATCTCGGCCCTATTTTTTGGGCAGGTATTGAGGATTGATTAAAACCAGGGCAGGGGTTTCAAAATCAAATTGCTTCGAGAGTCAAATGAGGACTTATGAAGTAACCCGAGGGATGCATTATGACGATGATGCAAGAATAACGGTGCGTGAAAGTGAACCTCGCTAGAAACAGCTTTTTCAAGTGTTATGGGTAAATAATTTCCTTCTGTCTCTGTGTTACTTTGAAAATAATTGTTCTATCTCTAGCCCAGAACTTATAGACACCGGTGGATAAACGAAATAACGCAAATGTTAAATATTTCAAAATTTCCATAAAGCATCGCGGGACTCACGAAACGCTCTCACGGATCACATGCGTCCCGCAGGCTAAGTGTTTGAGATCCTCTGTACTAGGGTAACAAGCACTCAGCAATTCTTTATCAGCGTTGCCTTTTTCAGAGACATTGTTGCGGCTGCTAGCCTAAACCAAGATCCGTGATGAAGCTAGTCAGCAGAAATCTGAGAAACTGACCCTGACAATCTTAAGCTTGGGATGATATCTAAAATCCGTCCATCAACCGGGTTCCAGACTTTCTATTTCCTACAGCAAGTGCAAACGGATAGGAAGATGATCAGCGTAAACCATTGTTGTCACACTAAGTACAGCAGCAATTGATGGACAAATGCAGTTTCTGAAAATACAGCAGAAGCAACTACGAGCGCAGCTAAACTACCGAGACAAACTTCACTTCTGTAGCTAAGCGAGCGACAAACAATTAACAAGTAAGCATGCACCCGACTGCAGGTATTTACAGTAGACTCTCGTAATTTAGCAGACGTGTGAGAATCACATTGATGAAGTGAGCGCGCAACATATTAATTCAACAATTAGCGAGAGAGGTGCTCGACTGCCACAATTTCAGTAAATAACACCAACTCGAAGACGACAGCTAACTTGCACTAAGCTTTACAGTGCAAACTCTTTACCACGAAAAAAATGTTTACGTATGTTTACCTACTAACTCGTGTGATCACAAGGGCTCATATTTTTGGTCTTTCGTTATCAGAAAACTTGCTGTTGCGGTAAGCAGATTTTGGTCTATTTCACGTTGAAGCCAAAAATCATCACTAAACGAGGAGAATACGAGCGTTGTATTTAAGGCGCGTTGGGGGAGATCAAACAAACGACTTTCTTTGTCACAGGTGCTACGATACAACCAAACAGACGCATGACGTCATTCTATCCTGTGTGAAGACACAGGCAGTGGAGATAGGAGAAAATCATTGCTACTCAACTCAGTACAAGTCCTCTAATGACCCACGCCAGGGAATTTAGTTTTGTTGCTACCTTTTACAGTAGAGGATAACGTTTGGTACAAAAACAATCTTTACAACTGTATGTTTCCTGCCATGATTCGGGACTGGAGGAGATCGTGGAACGAAGGCACATCTGGCCAAACTGACCCCAAATTTCCATTCGGATTCGTCCAGGTATGG
>JGI24158J21664_10004468_pt1 | contig 18029 bp, 8 predicted proteins | sample Ectturendosymbi3_FD_21664 | JGI IMG/M metagenome (IMG submission 21664)
GACTTTTTACTGCAATTCATAATAATAGGCCAATAGCGTATGGGGGGCCCCACGTGAAATTTCGGGGTGGGCCTCACTTACCCTTGCCACGGCACTGGTTTATTTGATACGGTTTTCCACAACATTTTCTCAAAGCTCAAATTCACTGCCATTGTCCTTCTGTCGTAACCTGAGCAGGTATTTTGGTTGCGTGTTAATAAACTCTTTTCGGCACAAAATATCGCCAAGTACTTCATTTAGCCATTTTTTGTAAACCTGCTTTGTGAAAAACTAAAGATAAAGCTGCGCATGGTTCTGTTCCAGGTGTTCACGTCATAGCACACGGGATCAATTTCTACTCGATATCTACCCAGTCGCCCTCGGATCTACTTTGTCTCTTCAGTGATATGTGGTATCCAAGTGATTATTTACCGGATTTCGTTTTCTGGTGTTTTCAAACAATAACTGGAATCACAGGAGTTATCCTGACGTTTAATATCATTACACTGTGAGTTGGAACGAATAGTTTTAAATCGTGTTTGCAACTGACAAGTAAAGCTCTGGTTTGCTGCAAGCCTTCGAGGAATCAACCGACTGGGCTCTGCTTACGTGAATTTGCGATGACTCGGGCTTGCACATATCTATACTGAAGTAATTAGTCTCCACCAAGGTGACGCTGTCGAATTAATCAACAAATTGAAATCGATTTCGCGCAACTCTACGCGCCCTCAGTCCTGTAACCTTATTCAGATAGAACGCGCTAGTAACTGCTTTGTCTGAAAAGAGTTCTGAGGCAGTTTTGATTCTAACAGGATATTGGTGATGTCGCTCCCGTACTTTTCAAACGTACAATTTCACATATGATAGAAATAAATGCTATACTCTTACTCTTTGTGTAGGTACGTCTTTGCATCTCAGTATGCCCGACGCCTGATTTTCATATGGTTTCAGTGGACTCATAAAATTGGTTTCACGTTGCTATACTTTTTCAGCGTCTTGCACGGAAGTGGTACTCTTATCTCAGTAAGTGGTGTTTCTGTTACAAATTACAATTTCAGATGGATAGTTCTATCATTTTTTTAAACTTTTGTGAATATAGAAAAGCTATGAGTCCTCTGAAGTTTCTCACCACTTTCAGTCAGTAAATTCAAAGAAAACCATAAAACTTGTATCAGATCTTAGCAATCATGATGAGTGACAAGTTTTTCTCGGAAATCTCCAGTTCAAAAAGCATTTTTCCTCACGACTGACATTTTGCTTTTTAATGTGAAAGTGAAGATCGTGTGTACCACCAACAACTTTCAGTTTTATTTGAATAATTTTTGGTTTCGCGTTGGCAACGCCAATTCGTTTAAATACATACACAGTAACTTGGTCTTTCACATCGCAATTGAGTGACCACAAAAAAACAAGGTTTCTTTTTTCACTTTGTTTTTACTGTATTTAGTTGAAATATGGCATTGCCATATAAGCTACGGACCAGTGAGTACCCAGTTGGCGGCTCAAAGTTTTTACGAGCCCGTTCGTTGTGTAAATATCTTCATTTTCTGCTCCTCATCGGCATCGTACGTCGTGATGTGCCAAAATCGTAAATTTGAAGATTTTGATCAGAAATATGCAGGATGTTTCAAAAAATTTGTAATCATTCGAGATGTGTACATCTGTGTAACTGCAAACTCTAGGCGTATGAAATTAAACAGGCGAAGTGTTAAGGAGAACAAGAATTATTCTAAAAATTACATTTAGAAATTCAAACTTATGTCGATTTGTAAACGGTTTCAAAAGATGTTGGTCGTCCAGATCTATTTTCTCCAATCAAACAACCTTCCTCTTTGAACTTTTTCTTCCCATTTCTAAATTGTTACTGCAGCTGGTGATTTTTTTATGGAATACTCTTTCAAATGCACGCTGTACAGTCTTGTTTGACTGTGTTCGAGCATATTCTAACACACAAAACGCTTTTCCTATCGAAGTGAATGCCATTTATATATCTAAAAAGATAAACACATGAAACATAAGGAAGGGGGTAAACTCCCCCCTTGGCTTTTACAATGTAATTTTTCCTGTTAAGTTTTCAGTAGAAAAATATTTTTGTTTTAGCTTTGAAGTTGTAAAATGAAATTTCATCCCTGTTGGCCCCATGCCCCTCCCCAGGAAAAATGCTTTTGGCCACCACCTGGAAAAGTCCACTATTGCCCTCCCCACTGAAAAAAATTTCCGTCATTCATCGATTCCATTCATTTTTTTGGAGAAACATCAGTGCGAAAGTTTTTCAAAGTGTTTCAAGTCTTGAAAAACTTAAACAGCCTGGGGTCCACTGTTTTCGCCTTGGAGGTATATCCTTTTGCAAAAAATCAGTTTTTGCCTTACAAGCTTACATCCTCGTTCTCCACGTCCGGAATTTCGCTCATTTTCACTGTTTGCACGACGTTCCTGAAATTGAAACATGGACAAAAAGTATATAAACATACTACTTCTAAAACGATTTTTAGGCTTACATGATTTGTTTTTTACAAGCAAAATATTATATTCCATAAGTCTATACGACTGTTTCAATTAATTTTATTCCGTGCTAACATGAGTGTCAGATCATCTTTGTTAGCAAAAATCATGCATTTATTTATCAGTTGCAAAACAGTACTAAGCTTCATTGTTCACAAACATAAACGGCATGCACGATTTTCTTAAAAATAAACTTATGTCAGGGCGAGGTGCAATTTCCAACAGTGCTTATTGCACAAAAGATTTTTCATCGAAACTTGCTATCAGACAAAAGCAAGGTTTCAACTGCTGCACTCAAGAAAATTGAAACAAGGATAAAAAGCACACCAAATAAACAAAACATTTATAAACCATTTCTAACTTTTTTGTATTAAGTATGTTGTTGAGGCCACACCAGAAGCCACATGCCGTTGTCAATGCCGAAAATTTTACATGGTAAAATTTATATCGTGCTAGTTTCGTAGGTGGTAAGATACAATAGTAAGATGTGAGCAAATGAATGAATTATTAAATAGATGAGTGTTTATCGTTAAGCACTCAATCAAATTCTAAATAATACGTTTTCAAAAACCTTTTTTGGTATTGGTTTGTGATGGCAAATTTTTCCCTTTTTCAGCAAGTTGAAAAATGTGATTAAAGGTTTTAAAAACAAAAATAGTGTAATTATTCGGTTTCCATTTTCTGTTGTCTAAAAGCAAGTACCCTAATGCTCTTCTTGAGGTCGATCGCAAACATTGACATCTGTTAGGAAGTTAGAAATATACCGGTCGTTCTAAAAAGTACAACAGCAATATACCAGTAATTAGTTGATTATCGGTATATTTGTTCAAAACAAGACCGTACTTCTCCAATGTTCAAAGTATGAATAGAACATCGCAAAGCTTATGGTAAGCTGTATTGCTACTTGGCAGTCATCTTGGCGTAATCCGTATTCTTTGAGCAGTTGCTACAGTTAATACCTTCACCTTCGACAAGATTTTTCCTAAACTGCTGTACATGTTTCCACTTTCTACCCATGCGTGAGTTGCAGTAAAAAGTTAAGTCACGTCTACCTCGCAATGCATGCTTGTTGGGATTTTGAACAAAACTCGTGTGATGCTGGGCGTAAACGTACAGAATGTTGCACGGAAAGCGTATGTTGTCATCATCTGCGTAAAAAGTAATTTGTCACTTGCCGTAAATCACAATCGCTGTTGGGTTTTCCGCAAATAAAACCTAAACAAATTCTGGGCCGAATAAAAGCGCTGAGGAAACATCTGTAAAATCACATAAAACGAACCTTTCTAAATATTAAGAAAGCGTTTTGGAAAATCTTTGATAAAATTTTACTTAGCATATATGAATGATTCTATCGTACTACTTGCCACTCATAGCTTTACTGTAATGCATGAACTTCATCTGGGCATGTAACACTGCCCAAGGGGACAATAAAACTTACAGAAAGCACGAACATTTGGCATTATTCCCATTTTCTCAGGTTTTACACTGCGGAGTTTGTTTTCTCCCAGAAAATGTTATGGAAGACATAATGTACACTTTTTTAATCCAATACTATCTGAGAAAACATTGTTTCCTTTCTGTGAAAAAGATAGTATTTTGTTTAAAAAGAGTATGCTTTTCAAAAGTCTATTAGGAGTTTCACAAATGCTTGGTGCAACAGTGTGAACAACCCAGCATTTCTAAAAATTCAGATTTGTTTCTGTGTAAAATGTCTTCCTCGAAACTCTTTTACCAGATGCCGCAATTCTACTACTATTTTCTTCCTTTCGGAACCTGGTACGTCGTTGACCGATTGTACAGTACAAGCCGCAGAAAAGCAGAAATATCCGTTGTTAAGGCGGAACTTCTTCCGTCGAACGTCCTAAATCTTATTTTCAAACGACCAAGCAACTTTGACTACAGAGCTGGACAATGGGTAAGTAAGCTGCGCTTAAAACCTGAAAAAACGCCTCAAGTGAAATAAGAACCAACTACACTGGTGCTTTGATTACGATCAGCGAAAAGGTATGCAGGTTTTTTACTAAATTGTAAAAGTACTCAGCATTTGCTGAGCCTGAGCATTCTTGTTTTTATTCCCAATAAACTTCTTGTCTGCACAGGTTCGCATCGCTTGTCTCGCGCAATCTCGAACGGAGTATCATCCTTTTACTCTTTCGTCCGCGCCCCACGAAGAGCATCTTTCACTTCATATTCGAGCTGTTGGGCCATGGACAACAAACTTGAGAAACATCTACAACCCTGACGTTTTGCGTGACGCTCCTTATCCAAAGGTTTGTAACATGCAATTAATGCCTAAGCCAGCGCAACTACTAATACTACTCTGCAAAAAATTATTACCAACAGTGCAATAATTGTTGCGTTAATCGAAGAAATAGTTGCTTGATTTTTTTCCTATCCATAGTTTTTTTCCTATCCACAGTTTCGAAGTACCATTTCACTAACTAGACCTAAATGCTTGTGTTTGCACTTGATCAAAAAGAAGAAATTGGTTTTGCATTCTTCCCTCACACCTGGTCTTTCCCGTTTTCAACTGCTTGTTAGATCGTCTTAAAGAGGCATTGAAAAATAGACGTTGCGAATCGGAAAAATTGTGTTGGGGGCACGAACGGGAATTCGGTGCCCCATGCAGTTTGTGCCACAGGAAGTGGAACTACTGGTAGTTTGTTTTCCAGGAAAAAGCTAATTGCAAATTATTGATTGAAAAAAAACATTTAAATTAGAGATAGACGGATATATCGGCCTGGCCGATATAATCGGCAGATATTTGGGTTTTGCTGATATATCGGTATCGTCCAAAACGGCTGATTTTATCGGCTTCAGTAGGTGTTGACAAAACGCTGTTATATTCCTCACGCATCCAGACAACTTGCACAAGGAAGCACAACGAACCAAGTCAAGACAATTATCTTGCACCAACGCTGGCAGGTGCGTTTTCATAAACAAGCAGACAAGAGGAATCATGAAACACGCGTCGGCCATCGCAGCCGAAACAAAAGGATCATCATTAATCAGATTAATTAAAAATCATAGCAAAATATTGAAATTCCTACAATTTGAAAATTTTTAACTCATAAATCCTGATTTTTAAATTTTTTCAAAAAAGGGTAAGGCATAGAATACATAATATTTTTGATAATGAAGCAGAAAACAGCATTTAAAATTTTTGGGAATATCGGCTATCGGTCCATGAATAGCCGATATATCGACATCGGCCCCAAAAAAGCCATATCGGTCGATCTCTAATTTAAATTCACACTTTCTACTGAAAACATTATTCGAATTACAACTAAATACATGCGACATTCTAGAAGTTCCAAGAACTGTATCAAGGTCGTGTCACGAAAAGAATGGTTTACTACCTCTATCACCAATGAAACGCCGGAAGGCATCGATGAATATATCCGTTGGTAAGGTACGCGCCACCTCGATGTGGAGAGCCCTCGGTGGTAGGCAAGTAAAACACACCCAAACCTTTTTACCGTACTGCGCCCTTGCCTAACAAGCACTGAACCAAAATGCAGTAATCCACCCCAATCGCTGAGAACGATGTTTTTTTCGGTTGAACTGGAACCTCTGGCAGTTTCTGCCATAATCCGTTGACCGAGAAAAGCGTTTATCTTCCTAAAAAATACGCAGTTGCCAAGAACTTTACGCACGGCTGCACCGCCCCGGATTACCCAAAACCCAGCCGCAAGGAGCTCCATACATACCCCATGCCGAAATGTCCAACTTGGTGGTGGTGTTGAAAAATACCAAGTCAGTGAAATGGTGGTTGTTGGATAAGATGATCGGATGTTTCGCATCTTGGCGTATCGAAGCCTTGTTGTGCCTTCCGACTTTTAAAACACCATCGTCTGAAAACGCACTAAACTTGTTCATTGCGGGCCTTTTGTCAAAGCAAGGCTCACCTCCAGACAGTTAAGATCAAACCTGGAAAAGTACTCCTTTGAACATACGAAATCAGTTGGTTGAAGCTCTGCAGCATTCAAGGAACAATTTTAAGTCTTACTCCAGGCCGTAAATCCGCTTTCAGCAGCAAAAATGCCTTAAATCGAAGCATCCAAGCAGTAGCCTTCTTTGAAGTATAAAGGGAGTAAAATCGCTTAATTAACCGGTCCATCGCTTCTTTGATAACGAAGACTGGAAAACTTTTGGTAGTGTGACAGTGGCAGACAGTTCATTCCAAGCGAGATAAAGAACATACGTTCATTGGTGCAACTCGAGCTTTAGCTGTTTCGGGCCAATTTTTTTACCGGAACATTAACATTACCAGACGATTTGACGGTAGCTTACGTTAAACGCGTTCTCCCATGCGCAGCTGTTCTCAATACTTCGCTGCCTCACCTTCCTGTGGCAAACAAACTAACTCAAGGTTGCCCTTTCTAGCCATTTCATTCAAATTTCCATGAATATCTTGACGAGGACGTTTTTCAACAAGCTCATTGCTTCGCGTTGGCGTTGTTCATCTTCACGCTGACGTTCTTCCTACGCTGCTCTTCTGCACAACGACACAAGCTGCGTTCTTGTCGTCAGTCAAATAGCTACGATGTTCTGACTTCTGAGCTTATGTTCTGATTTATTCATTTTAGTCTTGAGTTTGTTTGCTTTCTCTGCTCTAACTTTAACCTTTCAATTTTTCACCCCTAAAATTGCTTGCAAATTTCAGGACCGAGGATGCGTAATTTTACGTGATTTCGATAGTCGATTAAAAATTTGATGATCGATTCCTTGCTTATTCCCAGTGGCGCAGCAAGGCCGGGCGTGGTGGTTCCGGTCCCCGGACGGTACCTTCTGGGGGGCGGCAAGTTGTTTAGTAGAAATTAATTTTTGACAGTACTTTCAACTTTTTTAGTTTTATGCCTAGAATCCCTAGCCTGAAAGCTTTGGAAACGTGGTGGAGGATTGAGCAAAGTGATAAAATGATTACTCAAAAATCTGTATCAACTACAGGGTGCTGAAATACCCCTCCGTTTGTCTTGAAATGCAATTGCACCCCAGTCAAAAGCCATTTGAGCAAAAGTTAGAGATGACATTTGATCGCAGGCTAGCAAAGTTTACTGGTCCGGTAGTTCGAGGTTAAAATTGCCCCTCCACTCAAATCTGATGAAGAAAGGCCGTGCTTGAAACCAAGGTAAGTCAAAGCTATCCTTTATCTCCTATCGTTCGACGTTCTATACTTAGCAACGCCCTAACGGCACATCATTACATTTCCTGACATCCATCGGCATTAACAAAGAACATTTCTTACCACGTCTTATGCTATTTTTAATGTTCAGTGGGAGATTTTCAATAAGCATGCAAGTGCCACAAGCTGTAGCCTAGTCATTATGTGGACTTATCAACATTAAATTTTGGCGGGTGAAGTGAATAGCTCTGCAAAGGTAAACTTGCTCAGTTTCAACAGAACTGATGTTTTCTGTATGACGTAATGGTGGCGGAAAATGAAGTTCTTGAAGCGAGAAAATGATGTTGCCTGTTGATGTTATTGCGTGGGTAATTTCTAGCGCAGATTGTAGGCTTGAACTGCAAGTACGGTAGAGTGACTCAGTGCCAGCCGATAGGCTATGTGGGTTTCGTAAGAGGATTGACTCCTGTGCTCAACGATAGACTTAACATTTGCAGTCATAGAAAAAGTCGTTTCAACAAGAAAAACCTGGAAAAGATATTGTTCTCATTTTGATAAATTACTGGCAATGAACCATAGTCTGAAAACCTATATCAAGGACAAACGATATGTTTACTTATGATTGTGGCGAACGCGTTATCAACACGAAATTTGAGGAGTTGTATAAAACTAAATTTAATGAATAATTTAGACATAAATGGTTGACGAATATTTATCGAACTGATCATATGCCGGCAACTCACTCTATGCGCACCACAATTTGTTGGAGGCCCCTTTGGATCTTGAGGCCCATAGGCTTGAGCTTATGTAGCCTATTGGTAAATCCGGCCCTGACTATACATTTTTCTTAGTGGTACGGAAACTTATGCTAAAATTTGTGCGTAATTTTAAAGTTTTTTGTAGGTTGTGTTTGGTTTTCATTAATAGGTTTGGTGATCAAATATTGTTTTAATGATGTTTTAGTTATATTTGGATGGACCTTTTGGTGAAGGACATCAAGACTGGTATAAATTCGATGTTGCTGTGCTTGTGGGAGGAGGAATTGGTGTTACACCATTTGCTTCTATTCTAAAGGATCTCGTAAATAAAACGCAGAGTGGATCAGGCGTTCGTTGCGAAGCAGTAAGTTGACGATCCTTTACTGGTCTTTTAGACTGAAATGCATATGAAATCCTCACTTTGTATTTGTCATTTCTCGATGAGGCATTTTTTGGGAAACCAATTCAAACAGCTTTTTTTGAGAGTGGTAAAAAAGTTTTTTTTTGCATTCTGTCGTGTTCGTCTCACATACAGCACTCGTTCACGAAGGCAAAAGCCACGAAAAAAGATATATGTGCCCAAAACATGCACACTTACGCGAACAAACAATCAACGGTCTGATCGCACGAAAGACCTTCAATGACATTTGTAGCCATTCATACTGTATTTGGTCTCTTGTGATCCATAAAAGACCTTCAATGACAATTTCAAACCCCGGCGGCAGACACTTCGTCTAGCGCAGGGGCTCCCAACCTGTGGTACGCGTACCGCTAGTGGTACGGGAAGGTCTTCCAGGTGGTATGCAAGCATCCATTTTTTCCCAAAAACCTGAATTCACAACTTTCTAGTTTACGTATCGGGCTTTCTTTCTAAACACATAAATTTTCCTGTAGCCTGCTATTCGTAGGCTGTTGCATCGTATTCGTAACATTATGACTTTCGATGTGCTGTTAGCAAATTTACGCCACGCATTGACCAATTGGTGGAAGGTAAGCACAAACAAAAATCCCATTAAGTTTAATTGTGTTCTATTGTTGTTCTTTTAATGTATATTATTCCTCTGAAGAAACTAAGATTCGATCCAATTAGTTGTTCTGGAAGAAGTGTCACGCGTTGACAATACGGGTGCCCAGGTGGTTCGAGATCGTAAGAAGGTTGGGAATCCCTGGTCTAGCGATTTCTTACTGATCACAAAAAAATTTACACCTTTCGGTATGTTGTTACTTATCGCTCAAATTGCTATATTTTTATTCACAAAAATAATCTCTTTTCGTCAGGGCCGTAACCAATTGATATTTTCGGGGGGGCAAAATGATGTAACTTATTGCTGTACGTAAGAACTGAACGTGTTTTTGAATTTTTTTTAAATTTTCGCTCCCCCTGTTTGCGGCCATGCTTATCCTCCGGAGAATAGTGAATTGCGCAAAGCAATGTCTATCGAAAGAAATCCTTTTCCAGCAGAGAATCAAACACTAAGATCTTACTGAGTATAAATTTCGCCTACGAAGTAGGCATCATCAGGTCTTCGCGCAAAACAAATTTGTTCACTTTCATACACAAGGTAAAGACACCATGGTATCGATTTCATTGCGGCTGTTCAAATGAAGTGATTATTATCGTAATATTGCTGGAGGAACTTGATGTCCTTATGCCGTTAAAGTGCAAAAAGCTCTGTGAAGTATCGGATTGTCTGTTAGGCAAACTTATTTTAGTCTAGTGTTGGCGTCATTTTCGGCATGGAAAAGCTCTTTATTTTTTATTTCGTCATTTTCAGGTTTATTTCATGTGGATCACAAGAGACCAAAAACAGTATGAATGGCTTACAGACATAATCCGTGACGTGGAAGCGAAAGACACTAAGCTTGTTCTAAACACCCACATCTTCATCACACAACTTCCGCACAAATTTGATTTGAGGACCACAATGCTGGTAAGTGTGCTTGTTATCGGGGAAGAAAACTAGATCTGCGGACCTTTTCGGCTGCGAACTAAAGGTTCTTTTTGCAAAAGAAAACAAAAACCTTGGAAGATTCCAACGTTGGTATAATTTATCTCTTTTGTTTTTCAAAACTCGTCATTCTGGCCAGAGTTGCATTGCGGCAACGAAGATACTTTGCTCGGATGCTAAGCTTTTGAAACTAAAAATATTTTTATAAACCTAAGATATATTTTAATTTCAGCTTTGTCATAATGTGCAATAGAGGTTGGGAAGAGAAACCTGGAACTCAATCGTTTTCCTGAGAAATGCATCCATTGCAAGACACATCATCCACTCGTTAGTTTAATTTCTCCAAAAGAAGCTTATCCTAATAAAAAAAACATTCAACTGTCCATCGAAGCTCATTTAGAAACATTTTTCTTGACTTGAGGTCTTCAAAAGTTTCTTTAATTTAGTTGCAAATGGGGAAATCTAGCTTTCATTACCTTGAGTATCTTCCAAACCAGTACTGCTGTAAAATTTAGTTTCAAAGGATTGGATAGATTTACTTCAACTGCAATATAACCTCTTAGTTTCAACTTTCAACTGCTTAGGACTTAGGCGAACATATGACAAGCTGCAATGACATAGACTGCCATTTAGCGTATGTATTGTGACGTACAGAAGCCTACCGTTCCACAACCGCCCAAAGTACCCGACGAGGTTTGTCGATGTTAATTGTTGGACTCTGAATAGACAGCATTTTATTTTCAAAAAATTTCCTTTTGTGATGGAGCACTTGGTCTTCAGTATAGTGCCTTGTAAATTGCCTGCATTTCGTTTGTCCATATATTGCGTACGCTTTCTGTTTTTGATCAAAGTGTACACAAGCCATCACATGAATTGTGGAAACGGTTGATGCGTTTTAATGTAACAGCCTTACTATCTTTGTCAAATGACCGTTTCAGAACACGTATCAATCATAAGCAGTTTACGCTTTGGCTGAATCTTATTTTTTAACGGATCAAAGGCTATGCTACCACAAGAATAATGTTTGCTGGCTTAGTGGCTTTTAAAACCCCACACACATTCATGATTGTTGGAGAAAAATAATGTACAATGAACAGTTGTGTACATGAACGATAATCGTAGAAAAAATCGCATATCCGGCTTTTCAATGATCAGCGATAAAGCTGCAGGAAATAGACAAAAAAGGCTGACGATACATTTTTGTTTCAATGACGGATTTCTGTTACTTTATGCAACAAGCCTAACCAAACATTTCTAAAAAGGCAACTATGAAACGACCGTTCGCAAAAGTTTTTTCTGTATTGTTTTTCAAGTTTTGCATAGTTGTGCAGTTGCGGATCATCGGGCGTCAGCAAAAGTATACAATAAGGTGACTGACTTGTTTTCATAGCCGTGGTAAATTTCACTTGAATAAGTGCAGCTTGATTGTGGATCGTGTTGGACTTCCGATCGCCAGCAAAGGTCGAACGACACAACGCTACCATTTATCAAGTTTGGAGATATATTGCTTCAAGTACAGAAGCGGTCGCGATCTCATTTCGTTTATTTTCGGTCTGAGCAAGTATTGTTTTGCAACACATGCGCGTCCGTCACATAAGGTCTAGGCCAGTGGTTCACAAACTTTCATGAGCCGTGGCCCCTTCTACGTTTAACTGGCGAATACTTAATATATCGTGACACTTGGGTTATGCAATATCACGGCAAAGCTACCAAGTGAAGGCCTCTGCTCGTGGCCCCCAGAGAACCGCTCCGTGGCCCCCAAAGTGGGCCGAGGGCTCCGTTTCAGAAACCCTGGTCTAGGCGCACTTTAATGAAAGGCTTTTTGTTGATGAAAAATATGTCACAAAGGGGTGGAAATGAAAAATCTCTCCAATTATATACACGTGAATTTGTTTCATGAAAATTTTCATGATGTTTTGATATAAACCTGTTGAGAAACCTGTTTTACACGGTTTCTTTTTCGAGCTGCACTTGAAAATGTTTTTTACATAACTGCAGCAGGTAAACTGCGATTGCAAAGTTTCGTGTTAATAAATATTAATTTGGTGCATAACATCAAGATATCTCACCAAAGTAAGTGAAGTTTGCATTTTTGCCAATGTATTTATTTCCCTATGAAACAGATTTTCTTTCATTACATTGTGTGTTTTACGCTAGGAAAAATTTTTCTTATTTTTGTATCGGTAACTCAGTTGTTGAAATATCATGCTTCTGCATAAAGAAAGATGTGTGGAGGTCTGCTTCTCCAGCAAAAACTTTATTTCGTCTCAGTTTTTCCTTCTTGTGCAACAGGTATCATTTACTTAACCTTCTACTTATTTCGTTTTTCCCCTTATGCAAGTTTGTAACATTTACGGAGACTTTTGTGTTTTTTAGTACATCTGCGAAAAGCATTTTCAGAAGATAGCGGGCAAGTCGCTGTTTACAGGATTACGAGCCGTTACTCATTTTGGTCGTCCTGACTTTGTTCATTTTTTCAACTCTTTAACTGAAGAACACCCACAGGTATTTAGCGTTGCAATTTGCACATACGTTTGAAACAGGGGTTCTTGACCTGGGATCCGTGAACTTTTAAAGGTATTCGTGAATGTGATTTTACAGGCTTTGGAGACATTTCGATTACTGCTACGATGATTGAAACTTAATTTCGATTATTTATAGTAATGTTTCTTCTTGAGGGGTCCGCAACCTTCATTGGGATGTATTAGGGGTCTGTGACCCACAATTGTTTAAGAAACGCTGATTTAAACAGACTCAATCTCATAAACAAGCATGCACTGTTAGTATATCAGCATTCTTAGTTACAAATAGTCCAGCGAATAAGAAACTTTTTTATTCTTTTATTTCTTATCATTCTACAATATTTCCTTACTGTGAAGTAAGGATATATGACTTTAATTTCTTGCTTGGACTTAAATCAGTGGTTCTTAATCTGGGTTCGATCGAACCCCTAGGGTTCGACCGAGCCGTTTCAGGGGTTCGAGGAAGGTCATCTGAAATATGACTAAAAGCGTGGTTATATCACATCAAGCTAAACATGGTCACCTTTGTATACCATTAATTCATTTTTACTTTGTGTTATATTGGGCAAAACTGGGGTTCGACAAAAGCTTGGAAAATTATGAAAGGGTTCGGCGTGTTTGTAAAGGTTAACAACCACTGACTAAAATCATCACCCAAGCGCCTATTCATGAGGTAGTCGTTTTCTGAAAAACAGAGTATTGACGCAAAAGCGCTCTTTTCACTTTTCCCTATTTTTTGTCGAAACAGTGTCGCGGCCTTGAGCATTTTTTCTAGTTGCACATATCTGCTGCAGTTTCACTAAATAGGTCTGGATACATTCTATGCTAATAACTGATTACTCATCCAAAAACGTTTTCCACACAAAATATATGATTTTTTCCACAAAAGGCGCAAAACGCATTATATCAACGATTTACCGAACTTTCCGAGTCAGTCTTCGAATATCTACTTATCTTTTTAGCTTAGGTTGTATTGATTGCATTCAACTTTAATTGGGTTTGATCTGTGGTTCTTAACCTTTTCTCCACACACCCCCTTTAAGTAATTGCCCTCTGTTTCAAGCTTCCCTGGCAATAAACGAATTGCATAAGCACGTGTATTTATTGGTTAATTTATAAATCAAACTTTCCATGTTGCAGACCGCATAAGGGCTCACGCCCCCCTTGAAATCTGTTGACCCCCCACTGGGAAGGCGCGCCCCTCAGGTCAAGAACCACTGATTTTGATATACCAAGCCGAGTCCACATGTAACCAACTGTTGGTTAAACCTGAATTTGGTCCTTTTATATTTAGATTTGCAATCCAGCCCTTAGTAAATAATCTTTTTATGAACATCCGTAGTACAAGCACATTTCAACAGTAGAGATCATACAATTCACAGCTGACCCTCACATACTAACAGATGACTGTCCGCTTACGCCTGCATTTATACACAAAAAATAACTTTTACACATCGTTTGTTATTTTTATTATAACTTTAATTATTCGAAGACCTACTACATGTTATTGTGTATTAGCGAATGTACTAGTTTTATTGTTGTTGACCTTCTTCAAACCCTTGTATTAAAAACTAAACCCGTACTTTCCTGCTTAAATTTCCTTGTCTATACTGATTTCTGCACACGTAAGCATTGTCCTGTCATAAAATTATTTTGCACTCCACCAACGAAAAGTTTGACACTCTTGCAAAGTTGCGCGTCCCAGCATTCCACATCTATGTTAGTTTTACTCATTCCCCGACACAGTTGCGACTTGTTTACATGCTCAGGTCAAGAGTTTTGGAGTGTTCAGCTGCGGACCAGCTCCAATGACCATCAGCACAGACAAAGCTTGTTCAAAGCTCAACAAATTCGAGGAAGCCACATTCCATCACCATTTTGAAAACTTTTAATTTGCGTCGAATGATTTATTTTCATGCGTGTTGTAAAACATATTCTTTTCTAACAGAGATTCCTTGTCAGTTTAACTGATCTTCTTGTCTTTGCATGAGTTTACTTTCGTCCTTGCCATCTGTTTACGTAAGTTGATGGTGGTTTGAAGGTGGACTATCGCAGCACCTGGACTTGTAACAAACATCGAGAACTGGTATAGGTACTCTTCCATCCACTTGATTCAAAATGGGCACATAACTCTTTCAAACCGTTGCTGCTCTCTACCACCGATGAATGTAGAGAGTTCTGTGAAACCATGACTTTTTCCGTGTGTACAGTATTTACTACAGAAGTTGGAGACTAATTTGCCTTCTTATATTTTAAAGTTCTGACACCGCTAGTGCAACACCAGTAAAGAGTAGATATAGGCCTTTTGGATTTGACTACGCAGCAGAGGTGAGCGGATCCTGATCCATATCCGAAAAAATTTTCCATATCCGTATACAAACCTTATCCGAAAATTTCAGAAATTTGATATCCGATATCCATCCGTATCCGAATGCGACTCTGGCTTAATACAAAATAAACAGGCAGTGGTTATAGTTCCACCAGTGGACCTTCATTTTTGAAAACTTATTCATCCATCGCCTGCAACATGACACTAATCTATGACAAGTATGCAGGAGACTGCACTACACTTGGTAGAAACATAGTAAACCTAAACCAAATGCATAAACCCAAGTCCTAAGCCTAACGCCTAAACCTAAATCGCAAATCTGAACACAAAAGCTTGGAAACTTTTGAATAAAGTAAATAAAAACCGGTACCATGAAAAGTGAAACCACTACTACCAAAACGAAATGTGCCCGATCATGGCAAGAAACGCGAAAATCACCCACACACACTAAGACACATCTACTTGACTACAATGACAATGCTGTTAATGTGACAAACTCCGTGTTTTATTCTACTGTAACTGTATCGCCACTAGCGGACCTATAGCCACTTCCAAACAAAAAAGCCCTGTCAATGTGTGACACAATCCATAAAAATAACATCGCATGTTGTGCACTTTCAATGGGAAAATCAGAAAAGTAGTGTGTATTTTGCCGCCAAAGGTAAAGCTTTGCTGTGGTAGGCCTATAGCTCCGCTCTGGTTATTTTTCCATTTGAACTGCAGTGTATCCGGCTTTGTCCACTTATTACACTGAGTTCGCGGCACTCGCACTTGGTACGATGTACTTTGTCGATTGGGGTATTCTTGCTGTGCGAGTGGTCGTCGTTTGGGCTCTCAGCATTGTTGTTTTGGTTCGGCTAATAGAGACGACTCGTTTTATGGGAAAAGTTTTGATGTAAGCTACAGTACTCTTTCAACAAGTTTTGAAAACCAGACACAAGTTTACAATTTGGGTTAGGGTTTTAGGTTACATCGCAAAGACGATCCGATAATACAAGGATATGGTCCTTGTCATATGATCAATTCAAAAAATCTAGTTCAGCTAATGGCAAAAGAGCTCCATCATTCAATCAAATGGTAAAATAAAGCAAATAGATTTTGTAACGCTGAGAGTAGATCACAGTATAAAATATAGTAAAACTACGTAGCTTACAAAAACTACAAACTCAAACTGTTTATTAGCAAAGGTTGACTGTATAAAACTTGAGGAAGAATTTTCAAAATTCTAACCAAAAGAAATATAGCTTAAACACTGAAATAGATCAGAGGGACCAACAGGTTGACTGCATCGACCAGTCGATCTCCCAATGTCAGCTGGTCGATCATGCCTGATTTTGCATTGAATTGACAAGCAGTGCCGTATCAGCCCAATTCTGCCCCCCCCCAAAATGCTTCCAAGGGCCCCCCTGATGGTGATGTACAAAAAAAATTTCGACGTTATGCTACATCTCGAAGCCGAATAAACTTCAAAACAAAATATTCTAATTGCAGACACAATTTTGGCAAAACCAGGCCCGTAGCCAGGTTTTGAGGTTTGGGGGGCAAAATACATTTTTATGGGGGAAGATTTTAAATTTTATCATATGTTTGACACAAATTTTTCTGAGCACAACAAAATTTGGGGGCACAAAAAAGATTTGGGGGTAACTGCCCCCGAATGCCCCCCGTGTCTGCAGGCCTGGGCAGCACCGTCGCCAGAAAGTCTGGCGATTTGAGGTACCAAATATTATTAATCTAAACATGTGCCATGCACCCAGAGATTCACAGTCCAGACATCAGCAAGGTTTATGCACGCGTATTTCGGTCAGTAAAAAGCCCAACGCGCACGCTTTATTAGCATATTTCACTTAAGCTCATGTAAAGTTTATCAATTTGCGCTATATGAAAGAAAACGTTCATCGCGGCGCACAGGCTTTGACCGACCTCATGTTTGCTCCTTCGGTAATAATGCTTTGATAACTGAATGACAGGATTGATTCTGATTTCCTGCACATTTTTTACATATGCATTTCATCACTACATCTCTAAATAATCGCCGTCAATTAAATGACAATGATTTACCACCCAATTCCTTTTGTTAAGCTGGTTAAAAAATTTTTGGTTGGAAACTACGAGCCTATTATGCGTATTTGCGGGAAAATATTTACAAATAATTTGCACAATGGGGCTAGACATTCTGAAAATTTATTTTTAATTTACAACATGAACAGCATTTGCACATGTTTAGATTAATAATATTTGGTACCTCAAATCGCCTAAATGTTAACAAATATGGACTAAGGCCTACGTGGAAGCAGCGGTTAGCATCCATAACCCACTAACTGCACTCAGTGGATTAACTTGCGGGGGGGACAAGCGGGCGAGCCGCCCCCACTGGCAAGCTAAACCTAGAAGTTGGGCCCCTCTAGTTGACATTTTGATATTTGGTTTTCTTTAGGTTGTTGTTTTTTGCGTTTTTCGGGGTGTTTTCGTTTTTTTTAGCTAGTATAGACATCCACGACATCCAGAGATTCACTATCATTTCTTAAGTTTTTTTGAGTTTTGGCTAGTGGGTCCCCTTCAGCTAAGCTTTTTCCCCCAAGCTCAAACCTCTAGTTACGCCACTGACTGCACTACTCTGTTTTGGGACACCCCACAAAATAGACATCCAACTACACAATTAACTCTATCTGGCTGGCCAAATGTGCAGCTTTGGTCGTAAACAGCAAAATTATCTTGTTGCTATGCAGTACAAGCTAAGAGAAGACTACCTGGTCTAGACATAGTATATTTTTTACAACAATCACTACACAAAATACGTTGATCAAGTGGAAATCTGACTTCTGGACGTATACAACTAGGCATGTAGGCAGGGCCGGATAAATG
>JGI24158J21664_10004470_pt1 | contig 18024 bp, 9 predicted proteins | sample Ectturendosymbi3_FD_21664 | JGI IMG/M metagenome (IMG submission 21664)
AACAATTATCACAGTAAATTAAAATTTGCGAGAAACTAACAAGTCATAAGTCGTTGAGCACTTTCGCCCCCTTTGTGTTTTTTCGCCCCCTTGCGCATAAAAATCGCCCCCAAGGGGGCGATTTCGCCCACTTTGAGAAACACTGATGTAGATTTTGCGTTTTTTTGCAGCTAGCTTTATAAATTTTTGAAGGAAGCATTTTAGGCTGTGTTGTAAACACGGAACGCGGGATAATATTATGTGTTATAGCAGGTTTTTTTCAAGGAAAATTTTAGGTACCCGGTATGGACCTGTAGGGACTCGATTTCTCTGATTCTAGGGACCCGATTTTCTCTGATTCTAGGGACCCGATGATAATTTTCTCTGATTCTAGAGACCCGATTTTCAATTCTAAGGACCCGAATTGGGTCCCTAAAACACCTTTAAAAAACCCTGATTATAGTCTAGTCTACCCTGCCTGTTTGGCTATGATACGTTTCTGGGTTAAAAACACTTAAACTTAACAAACTCGTACTTAGGGATGACCTGATTATTCCCAACGGTATAGCAGTTAAAATGGTTCTTACCACGCCTCCCTTGAGCAATTGTCCTGTGTTTCAAGTCCCCGCGACTTTACATGAGTAAATTGGACGGGACATTTTCCTATTCAAAACTTCCCATGTTGTGAAACGCGTAGGGGTTTGCACCCCCCTGGAAATCGGTTGACGCCCACTGGGGAGGCGTGCTCCCCGGTTAAGAACTACTGAGTTTGAAAATGAGGAATTTTACCAATTACAAAAACTAGAATATCGCACTCGTTTATGCTGTATTCTGAGTGTCGATCGACGAACTTACAGTAGTGGATATAGCCGAAATCTATATCTGCTGTATTGCTGGGACCTGCTTGCTTATACCCTCTTCAAAATTCATAAGGGCTAACTGACGGGATAGAAAAAGTTTGAAATTTCGGTAAAAGCAAGGGTTTTATTTCTATCACCGTTTATTTCTATGTATTAGTCTCATATTACTTGATATTTGCAATCAATATGGTGCGCTTACGCTAGTAGAAACACAGAACAAAACCGTTACTATCAAACCAAAAAGGTGACAGGAGTGCTTAAAAATACTGCTGAGAAAAAAAACACGATTTACTGTACGAACTGCGATATCATATCACCTTTGGATAACAACACACAGATCATAAGTTAACAAACCAAAACACGACTACAACATAGGCATGGCCAGGGGAGCGAAGGGCCATGCCCCTTTCAAGTTTCTGACATATCTTGTTGTTTTGTGCTTCGAGAAACGTTGTCCCAAACCAAATACTGTTGCTCGCTTAAAGCCAAAATATTTGGCACCCCCTTGGACTACAATCAAAATACAATCGCCCTTTTGGAATGATATAATTGTATTTCCGGTTTTCTCAACTTCAAGTAAATTCAGTTAGCGCTTTAATTTGGTTAAAACTTACCAAGAGCTTGGTTCGCACCAACTGTCAACGACAAAATCATCTCAAAGTTCACGTCATCGTCCCAAACACATTTCTCACCATTAGTGCAAGAGCCATACTTGCTTTTCCGAATGTAGTCTGGTCGTCTTACGTGTCTTAATATATGTCTTAATAGATTCTATTTGAATAAGCTGATGACGCCTGCTTATTAGGCGAAATATATACTCTGTAAGATCCTGATTCTTTGCCGGAAAAGCATTCCTTTCGATAGACCAGGGGTCTAAAACACGCGGCCCGTGATGCTTTTTGGGAATCTTCAAATAATTAACATTTAAGTCATTTAGTTTATTCAGGGGTTTTTAAAAGAGCTCGGCCAGGGAGTGAACAAGTTTCTTTTAAACGAACGTAGATACGGCTAAAAATGATTTGCCTATATCTCACGATGTCTTTCGCAGGAAAGATGTAAAAGCTGTTTGTAGTAAGGTTCAGGTACCGCCGTTGCTGCGTCAGCGTCATAATGCGGCCATCGGGTTACTTTATAAGTCCTCATTTGGCTCTCGGAGCAATTTGAGTTTGAGACCCCTGCGATAGACAGCCTTAATATATGTTTTGTTCTTTTCGTTTCAGTTGCTTTCTAATCTTTTTTCTCGCGATTTGCGTAAGAAAACTTTTTTTGAGGACGCAAAACCCACGTGTTTGAGCGAAGCCACCGTGATAGACATCACACCGTGATAGTTTTCACGGTAGCCTCAGTTTGAGAAAGGCCTCCTAGAGAATAAACTGAAGTTTCAAGCTTTTTCTATCTTATATTTAGGAGGCATTGGTTTGAGTGGCCGACCCATCAACGCAACACCGCGTCATCCTTTTTCTCTCTGTACAGCTGGTGTGCAGAGAAGAGTTGTGTGACGTCACGAGTACAGTGTATTAGGTCTTAAAGTTCTTGTTGGCTTGTTTCTCGTGACTGCCAAAAGAGATTTGATTCATTCATGTGCTTTCCGATCACTTGCAATAACGCCATTTCCAGCGCCTTCCTACTTTTGCGATCGGAAATCCCGAGCGGCATGTGCGCAAAGCTTCGCACCGTGGCAGCAAGTATGGGGTGCCGTTCGTAAAAATATTATATCTGACAGATTTAGCACAAAAACTGCTATCTCTGCGCATATTTAGCTATCTCTGCGCAGAGATAGCAATCTCTGCATGCATTTAGCTATCTCTGCGCAGGATAGCTAAATCCGCCCAGAGATAGCTATCTCTGCGCAGAGATAGCTAAATGCGCGCAGAGATAGCTATCTCTGCGCAGAGATAACTAAATGCGCGCAGAGTTAGCTATCTCTGCGCGTATTTAGCTATCTCTGCGCAGAGACAGCTAAATATGCGCAGAGATAGCAGTTTTTGTGTTAAATCTGTCAGATATAATATTTTTACGAACGACACCCCATAAAATGCGTGCAGAGATAGCTATCTCTGCGCAGAGATAACTAAATGCGTGCAGAGATAGCTATATCTGCGCAGAAATAGCTAAATATGTGCAGAGATAGCTATATCTGCGCAGAGATAGCTAAATGCGTGCAGAGATAGCTATCTCTGTGCAGAGATAGCTAAATGCGCGCAAAGATAGCTATCTCTGCGCAGAGATAGCTAAATACGCGCAGAGATGGCTATCTCTGCGCAGAGATAACTAAATGCGCGCAGAGATAGCTATCTCTGTGCAGAGATAGCTAAATACGCGCAGAGGTAGCTAAATCCGCCCAGAGATAGCTATCTCTGCGCAGAGATAGCTAAATACGCGCAGAGTTAGCTATCTCTGCGCAGAGATAGCTAAATATGCGCAGAGATAGCTAAATCCGCCCAGAGATAGCTATCTCTGCGCAGAGATAGCTAAATACGTGCAGAGATAGCTATCTCTGCGCAAAGATAGCTAAATATGCGCAGAGATAGCAGTTTTTGTGCTAAATCTGTCAGATATAATATTTTTACGAACGGCGCCCCATAAGCAAGCAACAATAGAGTTCACACGCCGCGGTCACTCTATATTGCTTGTGCGGGCCGCATATATATATTATTGTTCTTCGCGCACATCCCGTTCGTGGTGAACCACACATTCAATGTAACGCCACCGGAGAGGTTGCAACATTACACATGATGAACAGATTTCAAAATCAATCATATGCCACACGCACGACAACTAAATTGCGGTACAAAAGTTAAACGCATCGTTTCAACGTGCGCGTCATTCGATTTTCCCTGTCTGCGTATCGTTGTTATCAGCACACTAAAATTTACCTCAAGCTATTGAAAGCCTTCGAAGTTCGAATCCTAACTGCAATGATAAAAACCATTTGGCACATCTAATCACTTCTCGACTGTGATGTCATAGGCAGGCTTAGTGCAAATGGAACAACAGGGGAATATCAGTAAACTAGAAATCAGTTTCGCTGATGCCACGCCCAGCGACTGTTCACTAGATCTAGTGATATTTAGGCTGACCTAGTGATCTAGTTGTGTTTCACTGAAATCTAGTGATTTTTTGCAGATGTATGTGTTTGAAGAAGATCGGTTGTCATTTTTCTATTTTTCAGCCCTTTTTAACCCGTAAACAACTGATTACGTGAATCGTTGTTTTAAGATTTGCACCAACAGAATGAACAAGTGTTTCTGATTTGAGTTTCTTTTTGTTTTCAGTTCCATTCATTGTTGCAATGTTGGCCATGAGGTATTTTCATTTCTTTGCAGGAACACTGCAGCAGAAATAATTAATTCAATGTTAGTGATTTGATTCTTTTGAAATACTCCGTGAGTGGTGTTGTTTTCAGCTCTTGAAACAAGCCTAAAGATTGTTGGTATGAGACTTTCCAGGCTTCAGCATGATCGAACTTGCAAATGACCAAACGCTTTTTGGGTGATAAAGCAAATAACTAAATCATTTCAAGCACTGCGAATTTCGACACGAAAAGTTTAAATCTAGCTGTTTTTTTAGATCTAGTGAATTTTTGGATAATTTAGTGATTTTTGAAGAGAAGCCTGTGGCAGCACTGATCAGTTTTGCATCGAGGTGTCAGTAGACACATGGGTGTCTGCTCGTGCGCAGTATGGACATGATAAAGTGGCACTGTGGAACGTTGCATAAAAATTACCAAAATTAAGTTTATCAAATTTAAAGCCGGTTGTCATTGCACTCTACATCCACAACGAAAACCTTTTACTGGACCGCAGAAAACTTTCGACTGGGCCGCGGAGCGAAGGATGCAGATAACTACTCTAGAACTTGCGCTTCTAAATGTGCTTTGTATAACATTCCGAAACCGCGTCTACTGAAGTTGGCTTCTCCCGTAGAAAACTTACTTATTTCAGAAATTTCATTTGTGCAGGCCGAAAAACGAAAACAGCGATTAAGTCAATTGGAAGATGTCTACTTAGCGGGAAACCACTTCAAAAAAGAAGATTCCACCAACTGCAAAAGGAACAAGGAAACTCGACCTTTACCACCATTCCCTGGCGCTAACTGCAGACCTGCTGCAGAACCACCACTGTCAGCAACTTTTCACAAAGACAGGCCGCCCATTCCACCTCCGGAGGCAGAAAAAGTAAATTACTATTCAACTATTCAGCCGATCCCTGAGGAGGGCGAAATTACTCCAGCCTACATGGCAATCACTGCATCGCAAGATGGCAGCTTCCAACGCGAAAATGTCCCTGAAGTGGCTCAGTACCAGTCATCCAATGAGTTACACCGACCGGTAGCTGCCGTGCTTGAAGAAGAAACGGTTCGCCCAGCTTACTCATCAATCAACGAGCTTTCTCAAAACAGCCAAGTCACAACAAGTGTACATGCTACACCGTCGAACACTGCAGTTGCGCAGTATATGTCCACTGAGGAAGTGCACCGACAAGCTTCGAGAGAATCTGGAACATTAGAGAGCAAATCCAACTTTAGAAAAAATAAAAAAATTAGTGGAAACAAGAAGGAAAGCCAGACATTTGAGCAGCAAACTTTGCTGCTCCCTGCGATGGATAAAGACGGGTATTTATCAATGACTTCGTCCGAAAATCTGCATATGTCAAACGAAGCGATGAACTGGAAGAATCAGCTTGGTACAGCCGCCGACGAATACGTGAGCACTGACTCTACCTCGCAGCAAGATGTTCGACGCCATTTTGCCCCGAGAAAAAAGTTTTCAACGCCGCACGCTCACGCCTTCGCGGGGTCTATGCCCGATTTGCTAAGTCAAAAAAAGCAGCTCCAAAATGAATTTTTGTTGCCGTCAAAACAAGTAAGCGCCGACCTGCTGGCCAAACCCATGCTGCATCAGTACAAGCAGCCCAGACCATCCGCTCCGGACATTTTCATACAGTGCGCGTACACGTCAAATAATGATTTGTCGCACATACGACAGCGGCTCGAAAGAGCAGCAGACAAAAGTTTATTGCAAAGCAGAGGCACGCCGAGCGACTGCTCTAGCGCAATCGCTGGAGGAGGTAGTGCAGAGAGCGACCTTTCAAATATGTATGACCGGCCGGCGCTTCACGGTTCAAACAACAGCTGGGGAAGTTCGCAACCTGCATTTTACGACTCCCCACGTCCTTCTCTTCCCTCCCTTTTTACGGAAGATTTTCAGAAAAGGTTCTGAAAGCAAAGCTCTATTGGGCGAGTTTTTGATATGGTGGTTTGTTCTTGGCGCTTTAATGGTCTTGTAGCGCCACGACTGAGTTTGTACAATTTCTGGTTTCATTTCACTCGGTTTGTTTTTGTGTTCTGGGTGTGTTCCCTGCAGCTTCTCCGCGCACCGTACGCTTGGTAAGAAGGCTACAGTGCCAATTTACAAGTTCTTGGCAAGACCAGCACCGAAGCGGACGCACTTACCACGAGATCACGGGCTGGTTAATGGGCGATGTCACAAGACCAATTTTAGTGCAGAATTTAAGCGCGGACAAGCAGCTAAATGTTGCTTCGATTGTCACTGCGTCTTTTTTAACGTCACAGAGCACTTCAGAGTGATCCTAATTTCGATTTAATGCGAAACCCCTTAGAATTACAAAAAGTTAAACCACGAATTTCCAAAAACAGTTGCTAGTAATGTTGATATACGTTTAACGCAAAAGATGTCTATTATTGAAGTTGTTTTTCATAAGCCTAATAGGCTAAACCCCACGCCCTTAAACTTTCAAGAGAAAGAATGCTACTACGGCTCTGGTCCATGTGTTTATCGCTTGACCTCGTCTATAAATTTGCAACGTCATTATCTTTTTTGCAGCCTTTGGAAATCCGATTTGCTTTTTAGACCTCTGCCTCGCGTGATTCAGGGATTATTTCATCACATTTCAGCATCGCTAGTAGTAATTTGATGACCAGTTTTTTAATCTTCATAATGTGAACGGACCAGCGATTACGACAGTTGGAGAAAAACACTAAAGATGTTACACATACGTGGGGCACTCAGGATCACGTAAGATTGATTTTGAGTAAGTTGTAGCTTTTCCTTACTCGCCTGCTTCGACCAAGCAAACCTAAAGGGGCGTTTTTTTGCAGAGAGTTTAGACTTCACCAAACTACAATAAATCTGTTTTCTTCTGCATCGTTGTGTTATTGACGTTAGCCGTATCTCAAAGCCTGCCCTAGCACCTCAGTGAAAAGGGATCTATTTATGTGTTCCGAACGACCAACTGTATTATATCTGATGTTGAAACTGGACATCCTTTTACATTTGTTCGTTTTTTCAAAGACAATTTCTGAACTAGCTGTCAGTGCATTTTTTAAGAATTGGGCATTAAAGAAAACATTGTAAAAAATGTTGTGATCAAATTGTTTTCAAAATCTTGTTGGATAAAGACATTAGATCAGGGATCACCAACATGGTGCCCGCGGGCGCCAGGTCGCCAGCAGGGACCACGTTTGTCGCCCGTGGGCCTGTTTTGAAAATGGCATTAAGATGATAAGTATCGTCACATAGATTAACATCATTAACAATAACATGATTAAAGGTAAATTGAACAAAATGTTGATTTCAGAAGTGTGTAACTATCAAACTACAGTAGTAGCCCTTAAGGTTAATCGGTNCCTCAGAAGTAGTTCTCAGTTTAATGTTGGTGACCCCTGCATTAGATTATATCCTTGAAAGTGCTCTGAATGTTTAGAAAANCAGTATATTATTCGAAGGCAGTGGCCTATCAAAGGACGGCCTGGAAGATCTGGGCCCCGGCCGGCACTTTCTGGGTACGGGAATCTGTTTGTTGAAAATTAATTTTCAGAAGTATTTCGAGTTCTTCAGTTTTGCGTTTAGAAATCCTAGACCGCTAGCTGAAAAAACAGGAAATGTGGTTGTGAAGTGAACAAATTTATAAAATGTAAAGGTATTGGGTCAAATCCAGTGTACCAAGTACTTCTGTGTTTGTCTTGAAATCAGGGCTTTGTCAACATACTTACTTGGGGGCAATTGTGAAATGAACTCCGCAAAGTTAAAGTTGTTCAGTTTCAATAGAACTGATATTTTTCTGTAAAATGTAACGGCATCGAAAAATCATGTTCTCGAAGCGAGATAGTGCAATTGGTGTGCTAGCGTAGGTAATTTCAAGTTCATATTGTAGGCTTGAACTACAAGTAGAGTGAATAAGTGCCCGACGATATAGGCAATGTGAGCTTCGTACGTTTGACTCCTTTGTTCAACGGTAAATTTACCATTTGCAGTCACAGAAAATAAATTTCTACAAGAAAGCTACAAAAGTTGTTACTCTCACACTGCTGACAGTGTTGTCACTCTGTTGTTGCAGAAAAGTACTTAATTTCATGACAAAAAAAACACTAGATTCACAAAAAACATTGGATTACAAAAGCAACCTTACACACAGTAAAAGTGCCCAAAAAATACGTTCCAATGCCAACCATAGACATTGTGAAACTCACTGTAAACCAGAGACAAAGTAAATGGGAGATAGCAGCAACGCTTAATGTGTTTGTTTGTACACGTCACTGAAACTTTTAACAGATGACCAAGTGCCTTCACAGCGGTTTAACTCAAAATGTATAATACCGCCTTGTGTAATTTGATATAATTAGGTAGAATTTTTAGCAAATTACAATTGCACTAAATCAAAAGGTCTCAACATAGGGGCACGGGAGTGCCTATTTTTGGGGATGCAAAAAAATTCTGCTCAAATGTGGTCTTGTTTTTCCCAAATAACGTATAAAAAAGTCTTAATGTTAAGACTAGAGCGTACCACTGAAAGCAAATCAAGGTGTCTGCATGTCTAATTACCGTGCAATCATCGAATGTCGGCACCAAATCAATTTGTGCTTTGAGTCGTGCTCCTGCAATTTTTCATGTAGCCTACAAATTAAATTCAAGTCGGCAACATATTGCCATGCAAGCTTGTTGATGTGGGTATCTCCATCTCGTTGATGAATTACAAACTGACGGATTTCTCAGATCTGAGTTTGAAATTACTATTGTTTATGCACGTCTATGTTATCATATCATATAAATACCGAGCCGAGGTAATGCAATTTTGAAGAGTGTGTTACTATGGGGATCAAAGCCTTATGCCCACAACTGACCATCATTATTTTTCATTAGGCCTACAGCTGCTAATCAAGACTTTGCAACTTCTAAAGTCACGTTATGAAAACCAAAAAGCACTCCAGTTTAGACAGTAGAATGTGCACTGAACATAGCATGCGAAGAAAAATAGCAATATAGAACTGATTCAGACATCAATACTGCAGCCTATATAATCAAGTACCAAGGAATGTGTACAAAAGCAAATTTCCAATAACAAATGACTTATAAGCTCAACAAGAATATTTTATAAAAATAGCAGTACTTCACTGGATTGCATTAATGAATTATGCTGTGCAATAGATAGTACAGTTGCCACTGTTCATAAAAACTTCACTTTACAGCATCAAATTGAAACTTTAAAATTTAGCAGGATGCAACAGGTGAAATTCATTAGATGAAACAAAACGGAAAATATGAAAACCTAAACAGTATGAAATCACAGCTACAATATTACCACACAAAACATTGCGGCTGCAGTTACTTGATCAATTGTACAGTATTTGTATGAATACTTCAGAGCAACAGATTCACACTTGTAAATCTCACAACATCAAGCAAATTTGAAACACGAAAACTCTACACTATCATATCACAGCTACACCACATGATTACCACAAAACAACTTGCATCTGCAAACTGATTAAGTACTACTTCCAACAATGATAACTTCACAGTATTGAATCAAACCTGCATTATTATAAAAAAAAGCAATCCACAGCTGCTTTAAGCAGGCCTATAAAAGCATAGCATCAACAAATGGAGCCTTGAAAACTTCACAGCATGAAACAAACCTGACACATGAAAACTTCACAGTATCGACTTACATCTTTTACAGCTACATTTTTGTTGTTATAGCTGAAAAGCACTTACCAGCATCACCAAGTTGATATTCACAAAAGTTAGGATTAGTTTCGAAGTATACCCAAATTTCAATGAGGTTGTTTCAATTTTAAACCCAAATTTGATTTGGGCTGTTGCAAATTTACCCAAATGTTTACACAAATGCAAATCTGAATGAACCTTTTATACTTTACCCAGATCCTTCCAATAGTACCCAATTTTGAATGAAACTGTTTCAATTACCCAAACTTGATTGAGGTTGTTGAAATTTACCCAAATAATTCTAATTTTGTCTGCATTTGATCAAAACTTTTATAATTCACTCAGGTGTTTGTAAATGTATTCGAATTTCACTGGAGCATTTCTATATAGCCCAACTTTGAATATGAGTATTTGAAGCTATCCACAATTGAATGAAGCTGTTACAAACTGCAAATTTGATTTGGTTGATGGACTTTACCCAGTTATTTCCAATCTATGTAGCCTAAATGTTTTTAATTTCATCCTTATTTGTATAAACCTTTTCTTATTTGCCGAGATTTAATTGAAGTTGTTGGACCATACCCAAATGTTCCTAATTTACCCAAATGTTTCTAATTTTACCCAAAACCTGAATGACGTTTTTAATTAGCCCAAATTTGATGAAGGCTGTTGGAATTCCCAAATAATTCTAGTTCACTTGAAGGAAGTAACTATTTTGCCATCAGGCAGTGTCTCTTTTGCCATTAGAGGCAAAATAGTCTCAACATAGCTTTTGCCATTTTGATGAACTGTGAAAAAGTGGGTTATTTTTGACGAATTGGGGTAATTCAATTGGAAAAATACTCCAAAATCAAGGGTAACGTTTACCTTTGCCCAAATATGGTGAGGTATTGCATGGAACGTACCCCAAACCAAAAATGTTTGCAAGAACCCCACTTAGGGTAATTTCAGAGTATTTGGGGTAATTCTTCTTATAGCCCAAAGGTATGTTGGGTGATGCATCTTTGTTACCCACGAACATGAACTGTAGCAACTTAGACACAGCCTCAGTTAAATGTGAATTTAGTTGTACAATTTGTCCAAATTTTCAAAAATTTTGCCCGATGAATGGCTAATTTTCCAGCATTGGGGATGCGACCGCATCCCCTGCATCCCCTTGCCGTACGCGTATGGGTCTCAATTACAGTTACATTTACACAAAATTGTGCAATTAATTACATACAGCTCATTCATAAAAAACACTAGATAACCATAGAAAAAACACTAGAACACTAGATGAAATGAAAAAACATTGGATCTATGGATCTAGTGGAAAAACACTAGGAGTGGCCACCACTGACTGCTGAGCACAAAATAGGTGGATGGATTTGGTAGTATAGTTTGCGAAATGGACGTCTATTGTTAACTCACACGGTAAGGAATGACACTATGAATGCATAAGTGGCAGAAGCTCAACCGAACAGCTAGACCAGGTTTACAGCCTACAGGTCACCATGATGGAGGCTGTAAACCAACACTTGTCAGCCAGGGACGGTTTTAAGCCTATATTTGACCTATTTTATCAAAATGGGTCCCGCACCCTAAAAGCGCAAGTGGCGACTGAATTAACTTTTGAAGCTTTTGGTATATTTTATGAGAAATAAACCACTACTGAAACATGAAGTGAGCAATGAAACATTCTTCACATAACTGAGAATAGATTATTATTAAATTTGATTAATATAGCATACTATATGCAGTAAATAAACTTTGTTTTAGTTAAAGACGGAGATACTACACGAAATATTAGCATGCATAAAAGTTTACATCTGCAAAGTAGGCATGCCACCATCATTTCTCTCAATTTTTTGTTTTTTGTTTGAACCCCTGGAATGAGTAAACGATAAACGCTAAGTGGTCCGGCTTTCCGCAGACTTAAATTCAACAAGGAAGAAAATTTAAACGAAATATGCCTGGTCCATGGGTGTATATGTGAAGAAGGCAGAGAAAACAAGAAGAGCAACGACGAGAAAGGTGGCGAACAAACAGAAAAAGACCATTGATCTATTTATACGCTGTGGTGCAGCCATTTATTCTGGAGGGTGTCACATGGCTTTGATATACACGGGCATCACCATAGAAACTGCAACGAACCATGTGAATTATTACGTCACACGCGTTGCAAATTCCTGCGCGTCGCGCCAAGCAAGTGTAGACAGAAATTACGCCACGACGATCGTGGCAACTCTCGGCACGTCCTCAGTGTAGACTGGCCTTTAATTTTTAATTTAATTTAATTTATTTGTTTGTGAGCAGACATGAAGTCCAAAGTATGAACACACACATTCTGCGGAACGCAGGTCGATAAAAACAGACAAAACAGCACGTGGTACAAGGCATTGAAGCCGGCGGAATCACAGGGTTACAGACACCTTTTGCAACTGCATTGAAAACAGAACCATAGGGTTACAGACACATTCTTAACACTAAAGTTAGCTAACACGTAACACTTGTTACCGCCATCGGCGCAATTTGGTGGGGGACGCGGGGGACGTGTCCCCCCCACTTTTTTCTCTTTAGGTTTTGCATTTGGAGAGGTTTCAAGAATAAAAGTGATGTTTTCCACGTTTTGTGTGAAGAGCTTTTCATGTTAGATGGTAGGCCACACATAACCAAGTTGATGTTGAAACAGAGTTTAGTGTGGCATCACTGATTCTGTTAGTTTATCAATTTTAGCTTCGATAAAATAATGTTTAACATTTTTCAAGTTTCTAGAGACCTTGAAAGACGTTTAACTGCTTCTGTCCGACATTTTCCCCTGCGTAGTTTACTGTTTGAAAGTTTTTTTTCTTGTAACAGTGAGAGTATTACAGCTTGTTTACATCCAAAAAGTTAATGGTGCTAGTGCATACTGTATAATGTTAGAAAGTAAGATTTTCAGGCAAATCTCTGCGAAGCTTTTGCCGAAGACAAAAAGCAACACTAATGTGGAGACTTAGTTTTGGGATGGGGAGTTTAGCAAAAGACTGTGTTCAACCTTTAGTGAACAGGATTTCAATCAAAACCTTGGAGATGTAGCCTACAGTATTTACCTAGCTGTATATTGACCTATAGCTCAAAACGTAGGGACTTGACTCGGAAATAAGGATAAAATATACAATTATCCTAACTTCTTGTAATGTCGCGACAATGATGACCAACGAATCCAAAAGATATTTTTCCTTGACTCTTACACTTTGTGCTTCTGCTGAATGCATTGGTTCGTAAGTCATCTGATTTACTTCAGTTTAACCAAACCCACAATGCAGCAATGTTTTCATCCAAGTGCGAAACATTTGCTGCACAGATACATCACACCTAGTTTTGTTGGACATTATTTTCGTGTTGAAGGTGAAACTTGGTACTTTTTTGCCAATTCGCCGTTGTGCATTTTGGTTTAATCTCAAATATATTTTGGTGTCGTTATGCAAGTAGAACTCTTAGAATGAAACTTTTGACATGGTGCAGAGTTATAACTCTGGCAGAGCTTTTCGGGTCGGGCCGGGCCCGGGCTTAAGTTTTTCAAAATATTTCGAGTCTGCATACAAAACTTTTTTGTAACATTAAGAGTAACAACTTTTTTTTTTCGTGGCATAGATTTGTTGTGCTCACTGCGGCAACTTCTGTGAGTGAAGTGATTGTTATTTTTCTTCAGCTAATTCTGTTTGCAAACACAGCTGCTTTCTTTTATTCTCTCCTGGGATTAGTCTCCCACTGTTTTTGAGAAGGTGACAACGGTGAGGAAATTAGCTGGTGTTGGTGTTGCGTCGAAAAGACCAATCACTCACGCGATTATTGGCTTGTTTTAAGAATCCTATAAGCCGTCTTTTCATATCCATAGATCTATCCTAGAAAGTTTCTTTACGCCTATACCGCCATCGTAGATAGTTTCGTGATGGTTTCTTTTTTTCTTGAGAAACATTATTTTCCGCAGTATTATCGTTGACTAACATGCTATGTTTGTTCCAGATTATACCAATGTTTTGTTCAAGATGGTTGCTATTTTCGGTGTGATAAACCGTGTACCTGCAACTACACCAGCACACAACGGTTTTTGTTACTCCGCAGTTGCGCATATCTTGACTCCCTCGGTAAATTTGGCTTTCAGGCCTAAACCGGGCTTCAAAAATAAATGACGGGCTCGAGCCGGGTTTGGGCTCGGGCCGGGTTCAGGCTTCAAAATGAGGCCGTTTCACAACTCTGCGTGGGTATGTAAGCAGGTACCAACAAGGGGAGATTGAAAGGATACCTCTTACACCCACCTACAGTAAACATAGAGTGAAATCATTTTGTGAAGTAGGCTACACTAATTTTAGGCCAAATGTTTTTGCTGCTGGTAAGAGGGTATCAATAGAGATTTTGGTAGGGGTGGGGCTGCATGCACGATGCCTAGTAGCATTAAAAAGAATTGCACCTTTTTCAAAAAACGGAAATGTGCAAGTAAAATAGTTATCCTCTTTGTAACGTTAAAGCGACTTGAACAAGACATCAAATCGCGCTGTAACCCACACATAAAATGCATGAAAACTGAAGTGTTCTACTGTAAGGGTTATATTTAGTTATAGTGTAGAGAGAACAGCTGGTTGAAGAAATTAGTAAACGTTTGTTGCTCTGATTATTAAGTTATATGGAAGCAAAATGCGATGCATACAAATTTAAGCCGCTAGAAGAAAATGCTGAACTTAGCCACATAAAATGTTGCTCTTTCCGCATTTATCATAAATACTGAGTGATAACTGGAGATGGAAATGTGTCATGACAATTGCGGCCTAGTGCAGCGCTGCAATCTGCGTAAGAAAATTTAACAAGCTGAGAACGAGGTGTACAATCGCTCTTAAGGGAAATGGATTTTCAGTCGGTATGATGACTCACACATGGGATCGGAAATTCGTCCATTGCACGGTAGATGTACACCGTTTGCAATGTTCGTGGTGCGATTGGAAACACAAGACACGTCACTGCATTATACAAGCGTCTAATGCAATGGTTCTCAACCTCTTTGTCGCCACGGACCGCTTTGACTGCACCCAAAACCGCAGCGGAACCCTTCATTTTATCAACGCATTTTCGATTGCTGAGAAATTAGATTTGGTCGCTTTTCAGCGTGAACAATGTGTACAGTACTGTGTGCAGTGCATCGATTCGCCACAGAGAATACACCCAACCAAACAAAATACAAATAAAACATACGTTAAGCTTCAAATTACAAGGTTTACGCGCGGACCACTTGAAAGTAGTTCACAACCCCCTGGGGATTCGCGTACCCCCGGTTGAGAACCACTCGTGTGGCCTAATGCAAAAAAAGTGGCCCAGATGAACGCAAGAAGAAAAATTAAGCAGGAGGCAACAGCAATGCACGCAGAATCACTACCCTTGGGTAATGCACACATACCAGGAAAACAATGAATGCCAACAATTTTACCAGTATTCTTTTGTTCATTCCTAGTTATATTGCATAAAGTCTTCACTCCCACGCGCAACATGCAACACAGCAGACATGTATGGCAGAAACAAGGAACACGCAAATACGTGAAAGAACACGAAGATAGATATATGGCGGTAGCAGAAAGTCATACGCTTGATGGCGCTAACACAATCACTTTGATAATACACAATCATAGATGGGTGGTACTAGTAAAGAGCTTGCGTATGGATGGCGCCATCACGGTTGTTATAATATAGCGCTGCGATGAATTCCAAAAAGTGCATGGAGGGGAGTTTGAGGTTGCGGAAGACCAGGGGTAATTTACTCTGCAGACTTTTCTAGGGCAAGGCTACTTGTAGTGTAAAAGGAAGTTTATAGCAGGAACTAAAAGTTTGTTTCTCCGAGTACAAGGTTTAATATGCGCAGTGCGGTTGTATGTTTTATGGAAACGAAACGCTTTGCAGGCAAGGTTAAAACGCCAGAAGAAATTTGTTTAACGTTGCTGCATAAAACGTTTGCTGTTTTCACATATTTTGGAAATATTCGTGCTATAGCTAAAGAGGAAATGTGTAGACAGTTATCGGCTGGTGGAGCGCTGCAATGGTGTAACAGAATTTAAGCAGGTTGAGAACAAGGCGTCCAATCATGTGTTTGGGAAATGCAATTTCAGTCGATGCGATGAATCATGCATGGGAACGGAAACTCGTTTCATGTTCAGCAGAAACATTATTCGCTTTGCAACTGGAGACTAAAGGCGTCCCACAAATTTATACACGAGTTTAGTTTAATGCGACAAATTTTAGTGAACACAGCAAAAACCAAATTGAGTAAGATGTAACAGCGATACCACACGATTCGACTATTTTCAAAGTAACAGCGTTAAATAATTAAATCAATGCACCTGTAGACAACAAAAAAGAATATTGAAAATGTTTCTAGAAACCGAATAACACATCTTTATACGGAATTGTAAAAAGTTTCAAACACTTTCTAGTTTTTATTTCTAAAGGAGTTTGTTCCTAGATTTTTATTACACTAAACTTCCACATATTTGTATTTAAGTTTGAATGTGCGTTCGTTTAACGCAAATTGCCGAGTTTTAGTTCGCGTCTTATTATACGGATGAACATCTGTGATGAGGTTGAAATAATCGCTAAAGGTATTTGCAAAGTGCTCAGGCTTCAGCGGTTTAATATCAAAAACATTTTACACGCACTTTGTTTAGAAAAGTCTCTTGCCGATATTTCAATATCCTGATAGCTCTATGTAAAGGAAATGCAGGCTGAATGAGCTTTCCTTGCTAAATATTCTAAAGCTAACATAAACTCGCCATACAGACTCGGTTAGAATACTCTTGCAGTACATCATCAGAATAACACGAAAATGAAGATATATTCGCACTGGCTGAGTATCAATCGATTTGGAAAATTCTGACTTTCTAAAAAGTCTTTCCATAATTGCTGTTTTGTTCATTTTAGCGGATGTTTGAAACTTCTGAAATAAAGCTGGCGTTTAGCAAGAAAAATTTCTAATTGACTTTACTAAAAGGACTGCATCCCCATTGAAAGCGAGGTAAAACGATTTTATAAAAAGTATTATAACTGAGAATGTCTCATTCTGGTAAGTTCAGGTTTTAATCATCTAGTCTATAGAAATAAGAAAAAAGCGGCTATATGCAGGTTAATCGCAAACTGTAAATTTCTTTACGGAACAGGACGAGTGTTTTTAGGACGAGAGGACTAACTTGAAAAACACATATTGTCGGATTACAATATCCGAGTGCGACCGAAAATATACAACTTTTGAAACAAGTGGAAACTCTGGGCGTTCACTCAGGTTTCATTTGGAGTAACAAATCCAGTTAGCTCTTTCCAGGGGCAAATAGACCATTTGGTAGCTGAGAAAGGATTGGACACAACTTTTCTTTTTCTTGACAACATTATAGGAGAAACGCACACGCGAAAAGAAGACAACGGAAACGTTAATCGGCTACAAAGAGAATTCGGAACACTAGTGGCGTTGCAAGAGGGGGCGGGACGGGGGGCCCAGGGCCCCGGGCGGAACCTTCTGGGGGGCGGCACTTTGTTGATTAAAAATTAATTTTAAGGAGTTTAAAAATGTAACTTTTCTTTTTTATTTTTAAATCAATTTTTTAAAGTTTTAAAAGTTCTGATTCTTTTAAGTTTTTTGTCTTAGAAGCCCAAGACTGGAAGGCTAGCCTAGAAAAAACAAGAAATGTGCTAGTGGAATGAGCAACTTGATGAAATGTTTTTGTCTAAAAATCTGGATAAAATCTAATGTGCTAAGCCTCAGTGTTATTTTTGAAATCAGCGCTTTTTTAACACACTTACCGAGAGGCAATTTTTCCCAGGTCCCTACACTTGTTCTCTAGGCAAGCGCTTTCCCCCATCCCAACAACAGGTCTTTTGAACAAACGAAAGAGGTGACAATCAACCGCAGACAAGCGAACATTACTGGTCTGTTAGTCCGAGACTTATATTACCCCTCCTCTCAAAATCTGATAAAAAGGGCCCTGCATGAAATCACGGTAGTCAAGCGTATCTTAATCTTTTTCTCCTATCGTTTGATTCTTAGCAATGCCCCAAACGGCACATCATTACATCACCTGACACCTAATGGTCAATGGTCAATGGTTTATTGTTTCATATGACTCAGACAACAAGCAGAAGCATCATAAAAGCCATCGCATGCAGTAAGCCAACCATTAGCGAACATTAGAGCAAATGAAAACACAATGGCACAATAGTTGATCA
>JGI24158J21664_10004472_pt1 | contig 18012 bp, 11 predicted proteins | sample Ectturendosymbi3_FD_21664 | JGI IMG/M metagenome (IMG submission 21664)
CGTCCTCATTTTCTTTCATGTATATGTGTTTTTTCATTTCTCTTTACTGCGATGCATGTTAAAAGTCTAGCGTTTTGCGTGTGGGAGTGGAGACGTTACTCAATACAATACAATAATATTGCCTTGGGCATGTAGATAAATAGAATCGAAAATACGTATTTTCACTCTGGTTCGTTCAGCGCAGTCTAATGCACTCAGGCCAGTAGCGTAGCCAGCTCAAAAATTGAGTGGGGGGAATGTTTGATTTTAGGCGAATAACGCTATTTTGCTTCGGATATCGCCTCTCAAAGCACAAAATGACTATATGTCCTGAAAAATGGGGGGAGCATGCACCCCTAGCCCTCCTGGCTACGACTATGGCTCAGGCCACCAAATATCTTAAGCAACCAGTCGCTCACTCCGTCTGTTGTGTTTTGAAATTGCAAGGGGGATCGATTTGTAGTAAGCTTCCGCTGAGCAGTGGCGTATCCAGGGTATGGCACATGCCATGGGGGGCGCAAAAGATGCTTGGCAAAAATTAAAATCTTTATTTAAAGTTTGTTAACCTCTATTTTGCGCCCCATGCATTCATAAACTGCAAAGTTGCATCAACACTGCGCCCTTACCTAAAGCATTAAGTCGGGCATGTTACGCAAGTACCACTAGGCATTATGAAAAAAACTGGTGTAGTGCAGTGCCGGATTAAGGTAGCGCGGGGCCTGTAGCATTTCAAAAGCGTGGTGCTCCAAGTTTCAAAAACATCGCAACACCTGCTAAATCATGAAGGTTGTGGGCAAGGCGTCCGTGTTACAAGCTTTACTCTCTGCATGCTGTCTCCAGTTCGCATCGTGACATGACAGTCTGAGTGTATGACTCGTGCTGACTGGCGACCACAATCGTAGAACTATGCCAGGCAATCTCAAACTTTTCAAGCCCAATTGATGAACAAACAGAGGGTCCGTGGCCCTTCTACTGTACAACTTCTCCAGTGCCACAACCGTTGCACATGCACAGAGCTGAATTAGAAGCAGCTAAAAACAATTTTTAATAACACGTGTACCGCAATCAAATGCAAAAGCTGAGCCTGTTTGTTAGGAGCATATATATTCGAAGGTCAGGTCAGGAGGATTTGTGGCAAAAACGTAGGTATTTTGCCTAGTTAGAAGAATAGATATTTTGCCAAGAGTTCCAACCAGTGGCGTAACTGGAGGTTTGAGCTATGGAGGAAACTTAGCTAAAGGGGACCCACTGGCCACTGTAGGGGCCCGCTAGTCAACATTCAGATAAAAAATTGAGACATGATAGTGAATTCGACTTTGGACAAAATACTCTGAAAATCGCAAAAAACAACAATCTACTGAAAATCAAAAGAAGACTACAACCGAAATAAAAGTTGATGACCGATTTTTACATTTGCCTGTCCAAGGAGGGCGCTTCGTCGCCTTGTCCCGTCAGTTACGCTACTGGTTCCAACGCTGGAACAGCGGTCGTGAGGGGGGAAATAAAAGAGTTGAGGGCAATGGAAACATTTAAAAGCAAAAAAACTGTTACCAATCATATACATGTTTCCGTTCAGCAGCAATAATGTTGACCTCAAAAGTAATAACAGAAATTGTAGAAAACCATTCTGAATTTTCCGTGTGAACGAATAGCTGCAATACATTGTTTAAGTCGATCTTGATAAACCGCGAAATTACTTGTGATACTGTTATCACAAGACACTCCACTCCCGTTGCCCCCTTTTGAAATGTCAGGGGGCNATGCCCGCGTCATGCNTCCGGTCTCCTGCGTCTCTGGAGTTCGCGGTGTGACACTTCGCGACAAAACGCGCAGTTGTGANTTTGCAAAGCTCTGAATTGTAACCATTTCTCTTCCGAATCGAGAGATCCTAGCTACCCGATTCGGCCATCTCTCCAGAATGTCCAGGAAAAATTTGCAAGCCCTGTTGGCTATACCCACGGGAAAGTGGCCAAGAGTTCGCCCAAGGACCAGGTGGAGAGATTGTATCTCTGACCTTGCTTGGTTCCGTCTTGGTGTGGAGAGCAGAGCTATCTAAGATTGCTGTTGAGCGTGAGGTATTTTGATTCCTCCTAGGGCTGCTTCATCCGCGACCCTCCCCAGAGGAAAAACGGTCACGGAAGTGAATAAAAAATAAATATTCGAGGATGAATACGTAATAATGCAGAGATCAAGTTATGTTCCACTTTAAGCCAGGTTTCAGATTTCGTTTTCATGGCAACAAGAGTCTCCTGTTTGCCTCAAAATGCCTTCAGTAACTGCATGTTTTGCACAATGTGGCAGGCTATGTGAAAATTTCCATGTTGCAACAATTTCTGACACATAATGGCAAGAGAGTATTGTGACGTTTGTTGCTGAAGAGCTGCCTACGTTTTCGGTTAAAACATTTAAAGCGTTCAACTTAAATAGCTTACCCTACTCAATTTCAGTAATATCAGGCCGTGGTCCCTTAAATATTCTTCCGTGGCCCACAGTTTGAGAAACCCTGAGCAACGCCATTTGTTACGTAACGTAACCAGTCCCTACAGGGATGCTTTTGGGGGTTTGGCTCCCTCAAACAAAGCTCCAAGCCCCCCAAATTGAATTATGAAGCACTATAAATCGGTGGAGTTTTTAGCAAATTTCAAAATGTCAAGCACACCTGGCTAAACGAAAACTGAAAGCTTTCTGACGACGGTTCTGAGCATAACTGTAAAAAAAAAATAAAAAAAGAATTTCTGGACACAGACAGTGTTCAATTGAAAACCTTCGCTTACTACTTATGGCAAATGTAGCAAAATACTGACTTCTTAGATTGAAAAAATCTTCTATATAATGCAATAAATAGCATTTATTACTGAAGACCGCTGAGCCCCCAAAAGCGCGGGGCCCGTAGCAATTGCTACATTTGCTACTATTCTTAATCCGGCACTGGTCTGGGTGGCTGTATAGTCCTAGAACCGCTTTAAAAGTGACGATCTTCCACACGTTGCTTCTTTGCTTACCCTTTGATAGAAGATGAGTTAACAGTAGCCCGGTGAAAGCAATGTGCTCATTTGTTTCTGCAGAGAGTCAAATTCGGTATCGCACTTGCATGAAACCTGTGTCTTGCGGTAACTATACCTAGCTTCTAAGAAAGTTTTTCAATGTAAGAATACAGACATTATTTCAATATGAACCACCCTACTTTTGATACTCTTGTGACGCGATTTTCTGGCTTCCTGATTTTTGTTCAAGCTCTTCTCTATGCTTTCGTTCAAGCGCTGTATCTAGGCTAACCTTTGTATTGATTCGAATTCTAAGTTGTGTTATTGTGTTAGGCAACCAATGCGGACACTTGATGTTGCTGAATTTTCTTCGACGTTTAGGGTCATGACAAAGGCCTAGTCGTGACCCCCAATAAAACTGAGTTTACTTCTAGGCCCTATAGTTCAGGGGTTTTCAACCTTTCAGCTCATGGCTCATTCAACTAGGAAAGATATTGGTGGAGGCCGAAAGCTTTTCATCTCATAGATTTAACACTTCTATAAATTTAGCTTAGTATTAGCTGCTGTACCGTAACAATTGCAATGCTATGCAACAGCAAAGCAATTCTCGTAAATACAGCTTCAGCTAGGACTGTTAAAGTAGGAGTTACGTCACAAACGTAACATTCAGGTCAATTTTTTTGCTTTTTGTACGTATTATTTGATCATTATAATGACATCATTATACAGGTCTCATAATGCTTTCATTCTGATTTATGCTAAGGTCTGTGGCCCAGTGGAAAAAGCGTCAAGGCCTACCACTAGGCCATGGACCACCGGTTGAAAAGCACTGCCATAGTTCGTTGAACATGACAGTTTTGCCAGTAGTGGCAACTGTTAGAGGCGTTAGGATGTGTTCAGGAACGTAAGTTAGTGGCAGACCTTTCAAAACCCATTGGAATTTAATCAAAACACGTGATGTTTTCGTGTTTACAAACTCGAAATGATTTGTTCTGACTGACAGGTCACTCTTAATAACTGGACAGGTCACGTCTTACTTGCCGTCTCTGCAGTGCCGTAACTAGAGGTTCGAGCCAGGGCGGAAAGCTTAGTTGAAAGAGGCCCACTGGCCACTGTAGGGGGCCTACTAGCCAAAAAAACTTATAAATGATGGTGAATGGCTGTACTAAAAACCTAAATCACCGGAAAATACTCCGAAAAATGCAAAAACCAACAATCTACTGAAAACCAAAAGCGAAATATAAGCTACGTGGGGGCCGGTTTTTATATTTAGCTTGCCATGGGGCAGTTTGCACTCCTGCCCCCATCAGCTACGCTACTGCGTCTCTATAGGAGATGAAGTTCCCATTAATGGGTGAACCGGGAATATGAGCATCGGAAGAATTTTTCCCAGGGATTGGTCAATGGTAGATTTTTCCTGGAGTGGCCAAGAGGGTTTTTACAGGGAGGGTAAGAGTGGTGAAACTTTGTTCTACCAAATTCAAAACTATGAGAAAAATATTTTTCTGCGAAAAAGGTAATAGCAAAATACTACATTTTAAAATTCCGGGCACCTTGGCTCCCCCTGCCCCACTTCCAACACACATAAGCGGGAAATACCTGCGTGACTATAGTTATGAACCTATCATAAGTTTGTAAATTTGTATTAATAGACAAACCAAAACTAAATTAGTGCACCGCTTCCTTTTCGTGGAATCCGCTCCCTTTTCGTGAAACTCACAAGCTTTATCTTGTGAGTTTGGGAGAAAATTCAAGGTTTTTGAAAAATTGAAACTGGTCTACATTTGATTAATAATCCTATGTAGAGGCTTAGCTACCAGAATTTAGCTTGAAGTGTAGGATCTTCAGCAGGGGCGGATCCAGCCAGTAAGTTTAGGGGGGGCGATTTCAGTGGATATTTGGCAGTCAAGTCTCATTACGGGTTCACTACTGTAAGAGAGATGAAGTATACTTCACAGCATTGCTGTGACAAAACAATGGACGACAAAATGACCTTATATCGCGAATGCTGTTTTCCGAATTGTGCAAAATCATGGTGAAAAAGGTTACTTTCATAGGTTTTAGGGAGGGCGATCGCCCCAATCACCCCCCCTGGATCCGTCCCTGATCTTCAGTCGAACCATTTTTGCAATCAAAGAAAATGAAATTCAATAAACTTTCATAATTTGTTGCAAGANGATAGGTTTCCCAAATTGAGATTTGCTCTAAATAGCAGTCAGAGTTTATCAGCGCATATATTTTTTAGAGTATGTGCCTACATCAATCAAGAAACAAGTAAAATATAAAAATATTAATCGAATAACTAACGAAAAACTGGACTCTTGCCTCCGACTTGCTAATATTAACAGTGATAATAATATAAAGGTGTTAGCATCTGAGAAACCTCGAGTAGAAATGTCCCTCTATAGTAGCTAAACAATTTAAGTGAAAAAAGCAAACTTTTTCATTTGTTTTAGTTAGCATTTTTGCAATATTTCAATATCTATCAAAATTTAAAAACAATATTTGTTATTTCGTCTATCTATCCGTTTGAATGTGTTGACCCGCAAACGGTTAAGGTTTTGGTAACGTGGCTGGTAGAGCAAAAGAAATTGAATGATACTGATTTGAATAGCAGACCAATCTAAATGCAATGAATCAGATATATGAACCGTTGCAGGTACATTAAGGGCCACCAATGACAAAAGTTATTCCATAACAGCTACCAGTTTTCTTTATCGCCACTTCCGCTGAAAAATCCACCAGTAAACAAGTGGCTGAAGTGAAGTCATGACAAAAATTACAAGAAAACACAATTGTCCATGTTACGCATGGAAAAGAGTTGTGTCACCTGATGGCGTAGCTAGACCAAAATTTGGGGGAGAATTTCTTTATTTTAGATATTTTGTTTGGGATACCGATTGTGAAAGCACAAAATGACTAGACTAAAACTTTGGGGGAGCATGGCCCCCTGGCTCCCCTGGCTACGCCTATGGTGGCACCTGTTCGTATTTTACGATTTGATACGTTTTTTACATGACAATCAAAAACTTTAGGTTTGCTGCAAGCTTTTGAGGAACCAACCGGCTTTGCGATGATGCGGACTTGCACATATTTGTGTTCAAGTAACCATGGTCTTCACACAGTCTCCGGTCGTCACCAGCAAAGATAAGAAATTAACAAATTTTCTGATTGATTCGACTGAGTCACCTTTGTGGAGACTAAATGTTCTTACATGTTATTTTAGTTTTTTTTTTTCAAAAAGCATTTGCTGCAACTTTTTGGGCAAAGAAACACATTTACCATTTGGGTGCTCATCTGGTCCCTATGAGATAAATTCCCAGCTATTATTTCATTTTTATTCATTTGTTTGTCGAACAACGAAAGTTTACAGACCCTTTTATACAAAAAATATAAAATTCATATTTTCCAGTTTTATAAACGGAAAAAAAGTAGAAAATGTGAGTGGAATGAGTAAAACTCGTAATCTAAAATGTTCTCAAATAAGTCTAAAATTGTTGTCTGGTGCAAAGGCATCTAAACTTAAATACAGCGAAAAATTCACTGTTAAAAACGAAAGAATATTTTCAAAACAATCGGACTAATAGAAAAGTAACTTGGGCATAACATGCGATTTTGTTCTGGCGCCAGTAAGCTTAAAACACAAACCTGTTATTTGCAAGGTGCAAACTTGACAGCTTTGTCAAATCGGAGAAGCGCCCTGGAAGTTGACTTAAATAATTGTTGCTGAGAGCTAAAGCTTGCAGGTGATGAAGGTCGCATACTTCTTCCGGAATGACTGAAAGTTCGTTTGTATCAAGTACAAGTGTTTTGAGGTTTTGCAGTTTTCCGATGTCCTTCGGCAATGCGGGTAATTTATACTGACAAACAGAAAAATCTCTATTTGCATTTTGCACTACTTTTTATGTATTTACTTAGAGAAGGCCTGCACAACTCAGAAAGGTCGAAGGGCCAAATTGATCAACATAAGTTTTCCGGATGCTGCAGAAGTCTAGGTCGCTGTACAGTGGTCTAGGAAAAATTCTGGAACGACAATTAATCATAACCAAAGTCGGGCTTTTGCAACATTTTTTGCAATTGAGATTCTCACGGGCCAAAAAATCTCTCGCGGGCCGTACGCTGTGCAGGCCTGACTTGCGGTAAAAACCTAATGCAATATCACACTGCTCATAAGAAAACACTTAAACAAACTAAAATGACGTTTGTTAGTCTTGCTTGACCATTTCTATCATGGTTACAAACAGATGGTTCAACAAACTAAACAAACTTTGTTGTTTCTGAAAATAGTCTTAATATACAAAATTTTTAGTGAGTTTTCAATTAAGTTTGGTTTTCATAGTTTATTACATGAACTAACAACTTACAAAATGGTTTTCCCATGCTTCTCACTGATCTCTGAAGCAGTTGTGCTCAACAAGTTTGAAAAACACATTTCACAGGATAAACTGTTTCTAACTTGCATAGTATGTGAACAGGGGCGTACCGATGACGTTAGATGATGCTCGGGGCAAGATATAAGTTCGGCGCCTCCATGTTCGAAACTAAGGTCTTTCGGAGCAAATGTACTGTATTAAAGAAAGCACTTGCGACATTGTTGAGACTTTGGCGCCCCCCAGTGATTCGGCGCCCGGAGCATTATGGCCCCCTTGCCCCCATCGTTACGCCTCTCTTTGTAAATATATACTACGGTGAGCACTACCCACCTCCAAGCAGGATTCTCTTTCTGGACTCAGAAACAAAGCTTCCAAATCTTTTCGAAGGAATAGTCCTTTAGGGAGCGCAATGAGCTGCAGACCACGGAGTTTCAAAGACTTCTGAGGAGGGCGCTTGCTTTGGCCAAATCTGTTTTGTGATTCAGCAGTGCCTGAACAACTTGCGGACATGTCGACTTGCGTCTCTGTTTCCGTGACTGTCGCATGGTGTTCAACCGCTGTTTTGCCGCCATAAGCGGCAAAGTATTTATGGCTGTTTGTAGAAGAAAGGTTATTTGCACTGTGGATAATTTTCTTTTGCAAAGAGCAATTTTGTTCGTTCTTGTAAACTGGTATTCGGCTTCCTTCCCACTTCAGGGGCGACAAGCCTTTTTTACTTTCACTATTTCCACAGTATAATTGAATTTGTGGTCTTGACAAAACAGGAATGCGACTGTTCCGACTTCGATGACCGTTGCTGTTTCTTGTGTTGGAATCAAATATTCTGAGAGTTTTGTGCTCTTGGTTGAAGCTGGAATTTGACGAACTGTTAGACAGACGTATTTTTGCCATGCTTCAAAAAAACTTTTTAATGACTTCAAAAATTATTTTTTCCACCTTTGCGTCTTGTAAGAGAATTTCGATTTTAAGTAGATACTAGCACGTGCAAGTCTTCGCAATTAAACTGATGTGCCATGATTACACCACCAACGTTTCTTTGAGACGTCACCTCCAAGCTTCAAGCCAACAAGGTTTGAATAAAGTGTGGTGGTACAGTTCTTAAAAAGTGAGAAATGTGCTCTAATTCTAAATACAGAAGGCAACCAACGAACCGACATCACAAAAGCATAATAGATTGGTCTGAAACTAAACAAAAAAAAACACAAAATTGATTCGGTTCTTTTTACGTGGTGTTTATCATGATTTATGTGTATACAAACATTCACACACCAAATCTCGAATGAATCGAATCAGTTTTAAAGGTCACGCAAAACTACATTTCGGGCGCACGTACTCACTAATCACGCCAGCCATTGTTGTTATGTTGGCGCAAAAGAACAACTTCGCACCGAAGTAACATAACACAATCAATGCAATAGGTGAAACGCAACTTTAAGATAGATTGCATATGTACTGTATGTATATATGGTCCAAAAAATCCATCATCACTGAACGTAGTTCGAAGGTTAACACTGCAGTTCTTACACCCAGCAGTGTATCATTGTGAGTAAAACTTCAGCAGGTTTTGCAGCCTCACCGACTTCCAAACTAATATCATATTTTTCTTAATTTTTTAATAATCATATTTTTAAATTTAATAATTTTTAAATTTTAATAATAAATAATTTTTGTTCTTGTAAATATAGGCAGATTTTTAAAGGATAGATTTAGGCAAACCATTGAATCCGTTCTTGCCATTTGAAATAATGCTTGAATTCCAACCGAAGGAGTATATCAGTGTTAAGAAAAACTTATTTAAATGTTGAAGAAATAGGCCCATGTGAATTTCAAGGTGCGCTTGACTGCGCTCAACGCAGATCGTATTAGCAGACCTTGGGCATTAAACCGGATCATGTAGCTTTGTCTTGAAACACGGTATTGGATATCCCTCGACATCTTAAAATTAATCAAGAAACACCTGGTAAAATAGCATACCAAAGGTAATATGCGCTTAATAAAATGTTAGATTAAGCAATAACGTTTCAACGAGACCAAAAAAGCTAACGGTCGATCCGGAAATAGGTGGCTGAAGACCACAACCTAAATCAAAAGAAAGTCAGCAATCAAATGTGCAACGCGTCCCATCATCCAAACAGTTTAGATCTATTCTGAGAATTCCAACAACTAACTAACCCCACTCTTTGATGCACTGGCAGAAAAGTGAGATCAACAATACTTTTCTGACCAAAAACGACATCCATTTTCTTTTGTGCGTTGTAAAATAAATATAATTATAAAATAAATTTAGCAATATTCCTTACATCATCATGCTATTTACCTAACAAAGGGCAAGCAAAACCTTTAATGTTTTGGCATTTGCATCTCATTCAAATTAATCTACACAAACAGTTTATCCTTCTGCTCCCGATCCGGCTTGAGGGAGTGTACGCGAAGAGGAGTCATCGTCAAACCGTTGTCCTTTTACCCTGTGCTGATTCATAACAGTTGCTTAGTTTCATGAATATTGTTGGTTCTGCTGGAGTTTAAGCATGTTAATCATGATGTCCAATTGTCCAAGTACTTGAAAAGTGGAACACTTTTTTGTAAATCATGGTGTCCAATTGTCCAAGTACTTGAAAATCTAAGAATGTCAAAGGTTGGTATTTGACACTAAGACATCTAATACAGCAGGCCGGAGCGCTTAACTTGCTGCTTCGCTGAAAATCCCGTCGTACGGAAATGATACTATTTGCTTGTCGTCATCTTATTTATGAAATCGTACTTTCATTTGTGTTCAATGCAAGTATGGGGCGCTCTACCAGACTATCGCAGTCAATTTGACCATGCGTTTTCCATCGCATTAACGTTTATTCAGTCAAGTGAATGTACTTAACACTACAAAAATATCTTTGATGTATTGCAACGTTTGGGTGAAGAGGTAGAACTTACATTGACTATTTTGCTAGAAAATGAGACAAGCCTAACGAGAGCTATTCTGGTAGCGTCTTGTTTGTAGTTGTATGAAAACCAACGAAATTTGCAGAGCATATTCTTTGAAAATTTTTTTAATCAAAGGCCAGTTTCAACTGACACACTCGATAGTAGATATTTTTATGCGCTTTTTCATGTTTTTATGGCAGTACTATGTATTTAATTCCGGTTTAAAGCTTCAGTAACGCACATGGCGTCATACGATGACACTGTAGTCTAAGAGAGATTAAAAGAATTTCCTGGTGTAGCTACATCAGCAGCGAAAGCACTGTTGTGACTCTTGTGGTATGTTTCAAGAAACTTCAAAAATGACCTTTGCTGATGAACATGTTCCAGAGAGAACAAAAGTTGCAAAAAAAACTCAGAAACTGCCCAACAGGGCTGGTTTGAGTTTTGCGCATTTAGAGATATATGTCACGTGCCGGGGCTGCCCAATGTTCTCGTTTGTGATAATAGTAAGGAAAAAGCCAAAATCTGTTTTCGAAAAACTTCCAACAAACAAGCTTGCATACGCTATCTACATGATATTGAAACTCGCTGTTGAAACTTTGGGATTAGTGCATGGTATTTCTTATTGCGAATTTGCACTCATACGATCATCTAACAACACCTTCACTGAAGATAAGAACAGCTACAGTAACTGCTGAAACATGCCAGGGGCTTACTGCAAATTCAATTCAACACTTACAAAAAACACTGATGCTTTTGCCCAAATCGTAGTAAGCGGTTTCGTTGGAAATTAAAGCTGAATAAGGCATGTCGCCACAATAAACTGTTGTTTTGTTGATTCCTGCGATGCAACTGTCAACTTTGTGCCATTGAGGTTTGTGTTTTCTGTTAGTCGCACAAACAGCTGGCACGACACAAAGAAGTTCCACATTTGGCGTTGTTGCAGATGACCAGGTAGGCAGCGCTCGTGTTGTTGATTTTGTCGCGAATTGTGCGCTTTCATCAGATTTACATGAAAATTTTAGTTGCGAACGCGCTTTAACGCTTGGTCAAGACAGTGGCTTTAAAGACTGGGTGTTCGCCGGTTAGAGCATCAGCTTTGTGTATTCTTTGTATTACATAATTGTGAGCTTACTCTTTCAAATTTTTAAAAAACAACATGAAAAACATTTCAACTTAAACAGAAACTTAATTGTGTGGCTACTTGCTCCGTTTGTAATAAGCAATATGTAGATCAGACGTTACGCAAATTCTCCACTCGCTGGAATGCACACCGCAGTACATGGAATTCTTTTCACGCTCATGCCGATTGACAAAACAGCCCTGGTAAAACATTTTTGCAAATATCATGATTTGACGGAAAAACCACCCGTATCGCAATGTTTTAAAGTTACGTTAGAAGAACAATCCAAAGCTATTTATCTCAATGAGTATGAGGATGAATGGTTTCATAAAAATTACGCGGAATTAACATTAAAAAATGACTTTTCCCCATACCAAGTAGTTGCGTTTTACCCAGTTCTGTTCTTCCTAAAGCGTGACTTCTCGCTCTGCGGTTTGACTTTACTATTTTCTTATCTAACCGCTGCAGAGCTGTAACTTGCTTTCCGATTCCTGGCGCTGATACCATACTGCGCTTCATCGCTGGTGATAGTTCAGCTCTGCTCCATGCAGAAAGGTCTACGCTTAGAACACTTTGCGTGATACTAGCATGCCGAGTCGGAACTCTTTAGTTTTTTTAGTAACTTGCCAGTTTGTTCATTGCCTTGCAGATTTTACGGTTTTACTTTTTATTTTGTGGAACTGACGATGCTCCTACGAGCGAAATTAAAGTTCCTGTTTTAATAAACTATGGCCTGATTTTTGCGGTAGACGTCGGTGAGTCTTAATGTGGAATTGTTGCAATACTTTTTCATATATTTGACCGAGATTCAGAAACATAAGCCGACGTATGTAATTGATAGATGCATTGCTTTGCAGTGAAGCTTTTGCAGAATTTGAAATATATAGGGACAGAGCTCAGACCAAGACAGAATGCGAAATAGAAGTAAAGCTTTTTTAATACGTTTTTCGAAGTAATGCAACCAAAGCCTAACAGGCTGATGCAACCAAAGCCTGACATGACTTTTGGGCCAATCTTCCAGGCAGTCCAATATTTTCAAAAATTTAAATTTAAATGAAGTCAAATGAAGCGCTAAGAACGCCGTTCTCTGTTCATGAACAGTCGGAGAATTAGTTTCCCGCGGTTCCCTCGACTATATTCTACTTCCTTGGTGCGTCCTAATTTATTGGCAATTATGATATGACTATTAAGATTCTACTGTATAATCCAATTGTTTACCTTCAACGAGATTTACGTTCCTAGCGTTAAGTGAAATAATTGTAAATCAGTATACGACGCAAGCTTGTTTTTGAAAAAGTAGTTCTAAGAAGTTGATCGCACAGCAGAAATTAGCAATTAGAACTGAGCAAAAGAACGTAGCACAACTTATAAAACTCCGAAGAGAGTGAAACAAGTATTTTTACTTTATTGATGAGCCATAGATTATTACCCTTATTGTCCAATGCTATCTACCCACTTTACAAGTACAGTAGAATTTATCTAATTCGTCATCGTTTAATTCGTCAATTCGAGTAATTCGTCACATTTTCGTCGGTCCCGGAAGAATTCCTATCTTTTGTGTGTATTTCTGTTCGTCTAATTCGCAATTCGCTCAATTCGTCACCTCTTTCTATCCCTGAGAAGCGCTTTGTTCGGCTAATCCGTCATTTGCAGTTTCGGTTTTGATGTTTAAGCAGTTAACACGTGTGGGAATTCAAACAAATTAAGAATCTTTCTATGAGAATTGTTGCACCTCGCAATTTGTTTATTGAATTTATGCACGAGGTGCGAAACGCGACCCGACTCCCCATTGAGAGAACGCAGAAAGTCTTTAAAGTTTATTAAAGATTTCAAAGGTGCTTGATTAAATGCAGGAGTCTAGATAGAGTAGAGGAATCAAAGACTTTAATTTAGTAAACAACCATAACGTCATAAAGTTGTATTTTACTGCAAATAAAAGTACTATGTATACAAGTTACTATGATAAAGTATACGAGCTGCTATGATAGAATTTTAACCTGTTTGCACAATTCGTCATTTCGCCTAGCCCTAAATTGTCACTTTTTTCTAATCGCCTTGAGGTGACGAATTAGGCATTCCACTGCACTAGCAATTGATGAATACCTGATATATACTGTAGCATGCTTTATATATACAGCGCCATATATGCGACCGGCTGGCCTCGGCTAAAGTGTTTTGTTAAAACTTTCGTGACTTTTCTACGTCTTTCACGAATCCACAGAGTAAATACAATGTACATTACATGAAATCCACAAATCATCGAAGTTATTTTTACACAAAATAAATCGTTTGTTTCTGCAAAATTAAAGAATATTGTAGTTCTGCTGTATTTGTTCAATTTGTTATAAACTATAGGTCTCAGGCCCCAATTATCCCACCTGTTTATCAACAAATGCTGGTCTGCTTGATGAAACCTTAAAAGAATGGATGGTGATGATCAGTGCCAGGGGGAAAACCTTTTCATCCCTGTTTTCCATAACGTCGTGACATTCGATCTGTAATTTCGTTTGAGAACTTGGCAACCGAATATAACCAGGTTTCTCTTTATGCACTGGCGGATTACGCTGCTGTTTGTTTCAATAGCTACAATGTACGCCAAGGTTCGATGGTGTTGAATTCACTGTAAACGATGGCGCTACGAAACTAAGGAGTGTGGCAAAGATTTTCATAAAAATAGAAAATGTTTAAAAAACCAACAGCAGTACCAGATATTCAGCAAGTCAATGTAAAGCAAAAATTAGTTGCGTCAAAGCTGACATAGACAATGGCGTAATCCAGGGGTTGGGAACCTGCGGCCCGCGAGAACATCTGGTATGGCTCGCATTAGAATTTTCCTTACCCGAGTTAGCACACAACATCGCGTCAAAGCGAAACTTCACGACTAGCAGACATGTAGACAGTAAATCAAGAGACGTCTCCCTCGCTCCTTGACATTTTTTCTCCTTACTTTCCTTTGGAAGATAAAGGTAGAATTTTAAGATAAAGCAAATTAACTTTTGCGGCCGGCCAGCGATATTCCACAATTCATGCGGCCCGTGATAGTAAATAGGTTCCCCATCCCTGGTGTAATCAGTTAAAGCAGTTTGATTCTGCATGAAGCTTTGGACGAACATTACAATCAAGATTGCCTTTAGGCAAAATCTTTTCAAGTTTGCAACACCTTTAAATGAATGATCATCCCGTCTCGACTCCTTCAAGCCAAATGTTTTGATGTTGATTTTGGCTGCTGATCGCTTTTGGAGCGCAGAAAGATTTACAATACGCCAGCTCAGCATGAGGTCCCTTGTGTCAACATGTGGCTTCGACTGGTGTACTGTTTGGACACGTTTCTTTCGCGTATTCAGACCCACTGTCAACATTATAACTTCGGCGCTCCTAGTGACGCTGTCCTTGTCGTTTATTAGTTACTAAAAACTTTTTCAATTGTGACAACATTATCGTGCCAAAGTAAAACACCTCTTCAAGATGAATTCAATTCCATCAGTCCTTCAATAAATAGTTGCAAAAACACTGTACCAGGCAAACTGGTGGCACACCCGTAGATTTGATGAGCTTATAGTTAAAAAGCAGCGGATATTGCGTAAAAGGTGCCTAACATTTGACTGCAACTCGCTTCTACTGCACTGTAGTTGATGCAAAGGTAATTAATAGCTTTCTGTCCTTGTTTTTCTTCCCGCAGCATAGGTCAAATGTCAAAGCTTCTTGCAAAAAATACCATCAACTCTATGGTTTTTACCTGATTTTTTTCGTAACAACTTTGTTGGTATTTGAGTTACATATTGTTTAACTTAGTCGAAGGTTACAGCCAATTGTGAAAACTCGGCGAATGCTTGATAAAAAATGTACTTTCATGCGTGGTCAACAAACAAAACCCGAAAACTACTCCCTCTCCATCTTTTGACCTGCTAGAGCAGGTTTTTTTAAGGTGTTTTAGGCACCCGATTCGGGTCCCTAGAATTGAAAATCGGGTCCCTAGAATTGAAAATCGGGTCCCTAGGATCAGAGAAAATCTGGTCCCTAGAATCAGAGAAATTGGGTCCCTACACGTCCATACCGTGTACCCAACATTTTCCTTAAAAAAACTGTGCTAGAGCAAATATTTGTTATGCACTGCAGGCTGCATGGCCAAGTGTTGATTAGAATCGAAAAGCCATTCTGGTGTACAGTACTCGCATATGGAGAGGGAACAGGAGGAGCACTGCAATATCAAATTGGTGCATTCAAATCCATTTCATAATTTATTAAAAAACTTTATAAGAAAACTGAACCACAGTAGTCGCTGTTATCATGTAATCGAAATTTCTAGAATGAAGTCAGGCGGAAAACAAAAGCTTCGCAAGATTTTGAACTGCATCAATGTCAACAATATTCATGACCTTCAAAGTGGCAACAAACAACTTAATTGCAAACCTGTAATGGCGTCATATGTTTGATGAAACTTTCCGTTAATGTAGGAAGGCGAAAATGGCCGTAAGGACCATTTGGGATAGCACCTTCTCCAAAAATCTGCAAACGGCTGAGAACAGACAATATTTTGCTATGCATTCACTTTTACGAAGCTGCAATAGAACCTTATAAGTCGTTCCGGATTCCTGCTTTAGTTCTTTCCCTGACAAGTATACGACTGAGATAACTTTACATTAGATGTTAGCGTGTTAAAAAGCACAATAAAAAGTTAGGATAAGCGGGTATGCTGCAGCATAAGTTGCCTCTGAAATCTTGTTAATTGGATAAAGGGTGACGCAACCGAAACTCTGCAAATCATTACAAAGCTCTACTCTTTCAAATATATCCACAGGAAAGCTCTATACAAAAAGCGCAAATCAATTTTCGTCTAAACGTATACTTTGTTGTTATCGGGAATAGCAAATCTCTAGTTAAAAGGATTTCCTGGGTGAAAAATTGCCTGATGGTATTGCGATCGATTTTGTGCCATTCGTAGAAACTTTTATCTTGTTAGTGCAGTCTTCAAAGCAAGCATTCTTGGCTTTTTTGGCAAAATGTCCTATTTCAAAACGCCTGATTCTTTTCAGACTGAAAATATCGTTGCTTCTACTCAGTGTTTAGGAAAATATAGGCCTATTTGCACTCGAGCGTAAGAATCTGCACCGGTTGGCGCTTATCTAAACAATTTCCTGAACTGAACTGTCGCAATTTTTGAGTTACATGCGCCGAACTAATTAAAACCTGACAGCTGTATAATAAATTGCTGCCGGTAGGCCGAAAATGTTTTCCGTTTTAGTAGGCCCTTTACGTCTCATTCGTCACGAAATGATGACGCATTTGCCAAACCAAGTAGCTCGAGTCTGGCTCGATAGTAAATCTGAACACTTCAACACTGTTACACCTTTTCTCTTGGGTAAGCAACAAGTTGTCGCTCAGCTTCAAATCCGGCATATCATTTTATAGTTCGTATATAATTCGACCGCTGGTACATCCGTCATGGATGTTGCCGGTGCTGAACTGCCAGTGGCGACTAGTTGAAAATCGAGCCGAGAGCCTCTACACGCGAAGCGATATGCGGACAGGTCTTGTTCGATCCGCCTTTTTCGCTGTAGAGAGTGAAACGAAACTCCAAACGTAAATAATTCTTGCTTAAATAACAGCGCACCGCATCTGCCCGTCAGCCGCGGTGACATGAGACACGCACAAACCTTATCCTTTCCTCCCTTTAATTCTGAGTTCACTGGGTAGTTCGTGACATGAAAAAGAGAACAGGCATTTGACGCTAGCAGAACCAAGACGTTCGTTTTTTATCTGCGACTGATTGAGTGTTTTTTTCGCTAGCATTGTAAATTCATTAGGTGTAATTGGTCACTGGTAGGACATCTTGTCATTGACAAATTTGTTGCTATCGCAGTGTCAAATTTAAGTTGTTGCTGATTTTTTTGCAATTCCTTCTGTTCTTTCGGTTGCTTCTCAGCCGCTACAACATATAATCTTCTGATCATCGTGTGAAGGAGTCAAACCTTTTGATTGTACAGTACCTACTTTAATCAATTAGCATCATTGTAATGGATAAAAAAGAGCGTTGCGTGCAGTTCTGAATTATTCAGAAATTTTTGTACATGCTTGCCTAACCTATTTGTGCTATGCAACCTAAACACTGATGGATTTGAAAAGCATTAAACCAATACTCCTCATGCAGATCTATACTTTTTTCTGTCTGTGCACAACGCACTGTTCTTTAAAAATTGAATAAGAGGACGTTCACTAAACCTCAAGCAAAAAACTAGATCACTTTTAATTCAACACTCCGCCTTTTGCAAAGGATTAGGATGAAACGTTAAGCCATATTTTTATAGAGCCCGAAAAAGAAAAACAATAGTCAAAACCGGACAAAAAAATTACGAAAAATGTGAGAAATCAACATATGAATCAATACTCAGAGGTGAAAGTAAGCCGGAACGCCGTTCCGGTAAAAGAATTACTGCCGGTACGGCGTTCCGCTTAGAGTTTCAAATGTGTTAATATGTATTTGTATTTTTGCTTTTGTTCAACTCACGTTTTTTTGCCATGTCGTTAACAAAACATTCTACAGAAGAACGAGCGTACGACCTCAGAAACTATGTGAAAAACTGTGTAGTGCCAAGGATTGAGATAAATCACAATGAGGATTCTCTTTTTATGGCGT
>JGI24158J21664_10004473_pt1 | contig 18004 bp, 5 predicted proteins | sample Ectturendosymbi3_FD_21664 | JGI IMG/M metagenome (IMG submission 21664)
GTACGTGGCTTACCGCTATCAGCATGTCACTGTCTTGCTGCATTAACTGCCAAGATGTGTGCGTTCAACAGTCTCATGCAACAAAACGCCTGCTACCGTAATATAAAGTGAACATTTGCAGATTTGTTGCCATGTTATTGTTACGCAATGAAGACTAAAAGTAGAACAATCCGCTCACGACTTTCGCAACCCGCCACTGCAGGCAAAGGAAGGGACATGTGTGAACAGCAAGCTCATCACTGCATGACACTATAACTGTGAACCTGACTCTTGTGCAGTGTGAGTTTCACACCGGTAAACAAACTGCCATTGCAAGAATCAAATCGATTAATCTGAATTAAGATGCCGACTTCAGATTTTTCCAAAAATATTTGGTTCCTAATCCCAATTTCCAGGGGGGCAAATTCCGTTTAGGCCCCCCGCGGACGCCCATGCAATCGTTGACTATTTCATATCAGGTTCTATAAACAAGGCCAGCTCATCTAATGAAACGAAGAAACGTTTCTGATTAATTGTTAGCATAAGTTAATTTTTAGCATGTTTAGTGATTAAGTAATGTGCAGTACAAAAATATTTTGGCGATGATTTTCAATGAAGTTAAGTGCCATGTCAACACCTCTTTAGGTCTGGTGGGGGGGTGCATCCCCTGCATCCCCCCACCCGTGTCCGCGCCTGCCTAAAATACTGATGTTTGTCGACTGCAGACAACGTATTGTCGGGACTCAACAAAACGAAATTGAATGTCTGCAGATGCATTTTCAACTAAGTCGCCATATTTTGTTTCATAGAATTGCGGGTTAAAGATGTGGCTAACAAGCAATGTTATTTTCTATCGTCTTCCAACAACTGTTGTGAGCTCGAAATGTGTTGCACGTGACGTGTGCCACAAATCGGTCACGAAACCGTAGCTCTAACACAATCGTTTTTCCTGCTTGGCGGGAAGAGTTCTTGCTGTGTATAGTTGCCGCATTTGTTTGGACTAGGTAGGACAACTTTGAATGCTGACCGTGCTTTTACTTTCATTTGCTACCGTGCCGTCACGTGCGCGCTACACCAACAAGCCTTTCGCCAGCAATTGGACGAAACGATCGCTTTCGCTGCAGAGTCAAAGCAAACGTCTACAGATTGTCTAGATTCTACCAGCCTTTTATTAAGCGGCATTTTTTGTCTCTCGGTCTTTTACTTGCCGTGCGTTGTTCGGCGTAACGTTCTGTCACTCACCAGCGACGTGTCAGTTGCGCTTGTGACAAGCCAAGACGAGACAATTGAATGCAACTTTGCACCTTTTTATGTGGCCAGCTTACGTAACAATGGTGATTTCAATTGCAGGATGTGTGAACAAAAGACACAGTTATACAGCAGTGGAAAATATTGCATATGTTTTCTTTTCAACTGAAACAAACATTGCTTGAGTGAACTAACCAAAGACCAGATATAAGAAGCTTTTTTTTCTGAAAACTCAGCGGTGATAGATATTTAGTCTAAGCTTGCATGAATGAAGAGTGAAAGCTAGCAGAAGCTAAATGTGTCGTTTCAAAAAGCTTACTTTTATTCAATAGGCGTGTGTCCGTTAACAAAGCTAAATAAATCCACTTGCCACAGCCTATTCTTACTCGATAGGATGTAGCTGAAAGCTAAGAAGGGGATTAGGAAAGGCAATGTTTTTTCATGATGGTGGAAACGTTCTGATATTTTGCAGCTTATTCAGTTTACTGGCAAAACGTTTCATGGGTATTTTGACGAGAAGTAAGTCTCAACCCAGTCATCATGATCGTGTCACATTAAATTTGAGATGCTCACGCTCGTCTTTTCTCCTTTCAAGCTGGTTTCGTGTTCTGAAGTAAACAATTTCCTTTCTAGGGAAAGGTCAGATGAAGACTGGCTCTATCTGCACAAAATCAAGGCATTTTCAAAACTGAATGTAAACTGTAGCCCATGTGGATCTCAACGTTTCCTGTTTATGCTGGCTAAGTGCGAAGTAACCTCGCGTATGCTGTTTTTACGTAAAGCAAGAACTTTAGGAACTCAATGTATTCGGAAGTCCGTGGGCAAAGGGGATGGTCCGAAGAAGCATTGTGTATTTTTGACAATTCTCGCTTGAAACAGCATTTTTGACCTACTTTTGCAGAAACTTTTGTCCAGCTTAAGTCATGCAAGTTCAAAAAATTCGAGCAGTGTGCCGATACACAACACGGTCGTAGTTTGCCTGCAGGTTGACGCGGCATTGCGAGATTCCGACGCTTGATCAAGCGAGAGAGGGCAGGTCATTGGTTATTGGTTATGCTACGCAATGGTAATGGTTTATTCATGCATTTTTGTGATTCAAATCACGAAGTAAATCAACAACACCAAAGAGAAGAAACTAATTTAATGCTGATGAGGTAAACATAAACATCAGCAACTTCATTTAAACTGGACTGTGAACTGGCTCTTTCTTGCGGTTCACCAGTGCACGGTGCTGTTGTAACATGTGTTGAGTTTACCGTGTATGAATTAAAAAATTAACGTTCTTCTCATTCCGTCTTGAGACGAAATGTTTCTGTTTTTTTCACGGGAAAAATGTAAGAATAGCAACAATTGTTGCAATTCTTACATTTTTCCAGTGAAAAAAACATTGATCAAATAGCGAATGCACACTGCAAAATTTAGATGGCAAACGAGCAGAATTACACCCGGCTGTCTTAAGGCTACCTATGGAGAATGTGCACTGTTTCAAATGCAGTGTTTTCGGCCTTTGTTCTTGTGCCTGAGAAGCAATAAATTTAGTTTAGAGTTGTGGCTATATTTGGTTGTTGTGGGCGATCACTGAGCGGAATGACATTTGTCTTCAACATTAGGCTACACAATACGCTGCGCAGTTGTGAACTGTGCGAATTGGGCATACGTCGTGAAACGCACCAGGAGTGGTTTTGCATAGTATTATGCCAGTGACACGTAGTGGTCTTCGTCTTCGCTGCTGTGAACATCCTTATTGTTGTATAATCGCAAGAGCTATGTTTGCAAACAACCTCTTCACCTTTTGGCGTAACAAAAAGTAACTTCAGGGAACAACACGCTACGACTTATTAAACTATAACGGACACAACTTCATATTCGAGCAACATAAAGCGTGAAGTACTGGGCTTAACTGTTTCTTTCTCATAACAGATGAATTTCAGGCTGAACTAGGCTTTAAGCCTACTGCAAAATGATAACAAGATTTATCCCCGCATGCATTACCAAAGTCCAATATGTCGGACGTCGGTGTTACCAATACACTTTGCCCCAGATAATTTTGATTCAAGGAAGCTTGAGTTTACTTACAATCGCAGTGCTTTAAACCACTCGAAGACTTTATTACCATTCGTTTTTTTTTCTTTTTTTTCAGCATTTCTACTTGACCCTGCTAAGAAATCTGTATAAATTATGTTGTATCACTGCGTAAATCGATTATGATATTTTTTGTCTTTTCGTATTTTATTTCACAATGCATTTTTCAAGATTTACACGGAAACTTAAAATTAAAAATCAGGTAAGCAGGAATAATAATTTCTTAATTTAAGTTTTGTGCTAAAACATTTCCACGCAACCTATGTTCAGCAAAATTTGTCATAAACAAGAAAAAATTCAAATCTCAAAACAAGATTTAAGTTTATCTTTTTTTGTATCTTTCATAAATCGTGGTTTTTATATTAACATATATTTGATATTCCAAATTTTTTCTTTTAACAGCGTATGTTCTTGTAGCAGGCAAAAAGATGCAGGTTTACTATTTTTCCGGGCAGAGAAGCCAAAACCCAGATGTTGCTTGTGCTTTTGTTATTTAGGCGTAATATATGCACGATAATTTCAAGGTAAGTTAACTCCTCAGCAAGTTAACTTACGGGGATGAGATGGCAGTGAACAAATGAGCTGAAAAGGATCCATCCAATTTTTGAATTGCAACCAATAACGTCGTGTGATTCTTTTGGCAAATGTATATTATCTCCGTGTGCAAGCGACACTGGAAAGGTCTTTTGCAAATCCAACTCAGCGAGACATGGAAACAGCAACATGAAAACGCTTCAATACGTTGAAACTGAAATTTTTATTTTTAAACTTCGAAATAGTGGGTGCAGTAACCTCACAAGCGCCGCAATGACACAGCTTTCAAATAACTAAGGACAAACTGGAAATGTCGGGCCGTGGACATCGCATTCTCTGAAAAAATTAAGACTCACTTCCCAGTTTGCTTGCCAGCTGCTCAACTTTATCTGACAACATCGGCAAAAGATACGGTATCAACAAAGTGTTGGCTAATATCCGAGGGTGGTGCAGTGCCTTGTTAGTAAAACCTTTTGTGTTTTCTTAATCCATTCACGGTAAAGTAATTTCTGTTTCCTTGCTGCAGAAGAGCCACAGACATAGGGCTAGAAAATACTATGCGGGCAGCGATTTCTTCTGCATTCAGCGGTTAACGCGCACGCCACACAAGGTCTTTTGGTCCTTGACGGCGACTGGGCAATGTCACCAAAAATGATGATCAGAATCAGATTGTTTGACGTGACAAAGAAAAAATGACCATGGAAGAATGTTTAGGTGACCGATGGGCGGGGCATGAGGGTTACGGATTACCGAAGCGCATCGAGCGGATGCGCGGAGCTTGATGCAACTGCTGTGAATTACAAATCGACATAGTTCTCGGCACGTACCAAGCTTAGTTTCTGCACATTTCTGTATTTTTGTTCAACTGTCAGCTGCAAACTGAAGGGCCAAAAGAAAGAGATTAGGCCTACTCCTGTTTTTACCGAGTGTTAGTGCACTACCTCTGTTTTCCGAGCATTTTTTGCCAAAATGGATGTTAGTTGCGAAAGATGTTATGAGGGCAAATAGATCACTTGCTTTGAGCGAAAATCTTATGCACCAGAGTTATTTCCCGAACATTTAATTTGTCAAACAAGATGCAGTTATCCGCCAATTAAAGGACAGTGCCCTCTGAAGTTAGCGAAAGCTCGGGTTGACAGCACTGTTGGTGCACATCGGGGCTGCTCAAAGGTTTTATATTTGCCCGTAAATTGCGAAGAGGCGATAACGTCCGCTGATATTGCCTTATCACCAATGATTCACTTACAGTAGTCTGACTGTCACGCAGTTGGGAGTCTTCAATGCTTTTTAGTCGTTCAGATGAGTTAGGTTACTTTTTTAGTCCAAGCTTTAAAAATGTCAACATGTAGTTGAGTCAGCAATTGAAAGTCTTTGATGCGGTGCACTGTAACAAATAGCGAGTATTTATATCTTTTAAGCTGTTCGTTCCAAAGCAAAACTTATTCAGAAGTCGCATGCACAATGTATATAAGCAATTAGTACGTTGCAAAAAGTCACAGCTCATTGGTGCTACGAACAAATAGGTTCTTGCCTCTGAAATCGGTAAAATATTAAGTTCGGTTTTTCGTTTAGATGTCCAGCAATTTTCGAAGCCCAAGAGCAAGACAGAGCATGTTTGACTCAATTTTGTGTCACTTTCAATTGTAAGCCTTCGCGAGTTCGCGTCTGAGCATATCAGTTTCAAGAATTTAGCCTCAGCATACCACCTGGAAGTTCCTGTTCTAAAAACGTTTTTGCTCGGGCATCTTTCTTGATAACCAGGCGAACGCCTATCAGTCGATTAGCCTATCGAGTTTCGGTGTGCAGTTTGCTCTGTTTGCCAAAGTCTGCAAGGGCTGTTTGTGCCAATTCATTGGGAGCGGTGCGTTTAAATGAGAAGCGTATCGATTCTTAAAGCATGTAACTGACAAACCAAGACGAATCCAATCACTGGTTGATGTAAGCAAAAAGTTTTGAACACAGACGCACAAATTGCCTCGGAAGATTGTTGTGTTTCGCTATTGAAGGTGAGTGTCCTCAGTCCACAGAAGCAATATGCAAGGGTCGAGAAACGATATTGCAATTTGAGATAATACCTCAAGTCATGTCGGAAGTGAGCGCTTTTCTTGAGTTCAGTAACAAAGTTTATCTCGGCATCGATCTTCAGCGTGCCTTGTTGAGCTCACCACACATCAGAACGTCTCCACGTACAAAGATTCCCGCGTGGAGAGTTTGTTGCAGCGTGGTAAACTGCATTCGCGTTCCTTTACCATAGTTCCAAATCTTCTTAGGACTATCGAAAACGCACTGAAACCAGAAAACGTTTGAAGCTATGCGTGGCCAGGCCCGTAACTAGCTTGGGACACCAGGAGGGGCGAAGAGTTTTCTGAGAGGGGCCCAAATTTTTTGAACTATGTCCAATATTTTTAAACCATATCCAACACATTTTTCCAGGGGAAGCGAAAATGTTTCTAGAGGGGCTTCGCCCTCCCTGCGCCCCCTTGGTTACGGGCCTGTGTGTGGACATCACCTGCGTACGAAGGTTACGAGTTGTTTTAATGTAGAAGCCTATTAAAAATGTTGCAAATGAAAAAGCATAACTTTCATCTGCTGAAAGGATGATAATCCGAAGTTGTCTGCGGTTTTAACTTGAAGAAGAAAGTTTGATCTGTTTTGATGAATCCTTGATCACCGCAACCTGTACAGAGTTTTGCTATGACCAGGGGTGTAATGGGGTGGGAGCGCGTTCCCACACCTTTTTGCACTAGATTACATTAAAACATAGCTGCGATCTCACAGATGTGCTAGCGACACACAGATTCGCACTGCTAGTCAAAAGTCTACAGTGAAATAGGAAAATCCAGTGTAGAAATTCTTGTAGGCGACTGCTCACTTTATTCGAACTGTTTGGTGCAGTCTTCCTTTTTATTTCGTGTGGGAACGGTGTTCCCACACCGAATAAAACCCCGTTCCCTTCTATTTTTTAGCACTACAGCCCTGCGTAAGACACTGATGCCCTTGCTGTTAAAGTTAGCTTTGCATTCGCCATTATCTTGACTATTCGATCATGTAAAGTTATCAAAGATTGATGTCCGTGCTTTCATTCCATTTGCAGAAACAGCTATTTGCTTGCTGTGCTGTTTTCGTCGAAGGCCGTGACTTGCCAATATCATCCTACAGACATCTTTTGCCGTGAAATAAAACGAAATCCAAAAAATCATATGTGCCGCGAAAACAGAAGCAGATGAATAATTTGGATTTTCCCCAAATTCAAAATTCCGTTTTTTTTGCAAAAAGTGGTTCTTCCTTTAACAACCGTTACTCGAAGAGAAGGTTTAATTAAAACAACTTCGCAGCTTTGGCCGACCTGCGTTCTGGGAATAACCGACGCGGGGGGCAGTTCGTTTCGCATTAAGGGGTGGATTAATGTTGGGCACCTTTCTGACACAAGGTTTCCTCGGCATACCTACTTCAATGGCGAACAATTACAATCGTTTAAATTACTGAGGCTGAAAAAAAGTATGACCTACTACGAGAGCCACAGTTCATGCATGATGGAGACATGGTTGACTGACAGATTGTCGCATGATTACTTATCAAGTCCACGTTGCGCGCTAAGAAACTATGTATTATTACCTAAAACTTAAATCGCATAAAGAGAAACATGTTTCACTGAGTATTTATGTTTCACTGACTTTCTTCTCAAGGTTGATATCTTGTGCCTCATTTCCAATCAGTATGTGATTTTATCGCCACTTCTGACACATAACGTTAAATCGGGGATACCTTAGAACCCAATAGTTTCATAAACGTGTTGGAAAGTTTTCGCGTATCAGAAAATGTAAGCGATGGGAAGAGCAGAGGGCAACGAGGTTAAAAAACACATTTTGCCGAAACGCCACAACAGGCAGTAATTTGCAACATGCTTGCCCTTAGGCCTGCGTGGTTGCCTGGCGACATTGACTACCGTTAGACAGCGAGGGATGAGCAAAAATGTTTCTCAAATACGTTTTATCAGTCTGGTAAAATGGGCTGACCGGGGATTTGCAAGGTCAATATTGGGTTCGTAAGGAAGACGGAAAGCAAAAGTAAACAAATACGGTACAAAGCCAGACCAGAGCACTTAAGCTTAGTTTAAACAAAACGTAACGCTTGTTTCATAGACGCAAATGTTGCAGTGTTTTCAGAATGCTTGCGTTGATGCAAGTCATTAACTAAAGAATGTTGTTTTCTTTGCGTGGCTCTGGCTTAAGAAAGTGCAACAGAATACAACATTACCGTCAATGAAACACGGTGAGCTGTAACGCCTGGCATTTGGTAAGCGTTCGTTGCCGATGTAGAGGCAAATGTCATTAGTCCCGGGAAGGTTGTAGTAGAAATAAAAAGTTGTTCTTCTGAAATGGTGGTATTAGTGGAAACAGGGGCGGAGCTAGGGGGGTGCCATGGGGGGCCACTGCCGCCCCAAAATTTTGCCTGGCCCTCCCAAAAGTTTTCAGGTCTCTTTCTGAAAGTCCTACACAGACCACTGACAGCCCCCTTGTTGCAAAACTGGCCCCTCCAGTGACCCCCCGAATGAAAATGTCTGGCTCCGCCCCTGAGCTCAAACCATGTTTAGCTGATATGTAGTGAGCGCGGAGCGTTTAAGTAGTTCTCGGTCCTCTTTTCATTGCGTTTGTTATCATATTACAAAGACTTCCTTCCTAATCATATTTTTACCAACAAAACAGTTGCAACATTGCGTCGTCTCAACTCCATCCTTAAAACAGAAGGAATCTTATCAGCACATAATTTCGCAAATTTTCAACAACGTTACTTTCTTTCGCAGAAAAGATGCAGGAAACGATTTTGAAAATTTAAAAATAGGTTTTACGCTGGGATGTGTAAAACTTCCGGAAATAAAACCGCTCTACGAAAAGAAAGTGCAGTCCTCGAAGATGATCAGACATGTGTTGGAATGAAATAGTACAAAGAGTTCTGCAAAGGTGTAGTTAGTTAAGATTTTTTACAAATTTAACTGCATTTATTATGTTTATCCAAAACGGAGCTTGATGCATTTTTTATCCAGGAACCTTTTCAGAGAATATTAAACGATGACATAAATTTCCGTAAAAAGCAGATCATGGTGCGCACCACAACTGTCGAACCTATCAGTTTTACATCATGCACTTTCTTTTGTTGCTTTATGTACTGTAGGCAACTTGGCTGATGGCAAGTTATGCATTAATTCATCTGACGATTGTGGCTGTACTGCTCATTAGGAACCTCGTTTGTGAATTCTTCACAAATTTTTTAAAGTAACATTTTGTTAGACGTGGAAAGTTATTCGGAATTGAGGCTTGTTGTAATTGCGGATGATCAAAGTGGTGGAATAAATCCGAGAAGCATGGCAGTGCCAATCATCAGACAACGAAAACAAAAAGCAATGCTTTCATTTGTTGGCTGTTGATCGCAGCATTGCGGCAACGCAGCAGTTCCTCTGCTTACCACAAGCAAGGGTTAGCTTATTGTTCGGAAAGATGCTCCTCAAAACAACTGTACTTGATATATTTATCTCTGTAATCTCGTGCTTTTGCCAGTGCATGCACATTACAAATATGCCACTGCCATCTTTTGAAAACGAAAGATTGAGTGGTAACTTAATGCTAATCACGTAAAGACGTCTTTCAACAGTGAATACCATAAATGTTCTGCAGGAAAAGGTTTCACTGACTTACGCTAAAGATACAAACAGTCGTTTATGAAACGTGCAACGTAGTTTCAAATCATCTGTTTTACGTTGCTGTTTCTGACACACAAGACCAGAAAAGTTCAAAAAAGTGGAAGAATTTTATTTAGTTAGCTTGCATTGAAGTCAACTTTTTCTCGTGAATTAGAAAGTCACGACCGCCGAATTGAAAAGGAAAGCGTCGATAGACTGCTGCAATGTTTTCTTAACATTTATCCTATTTCGTACGTTTACTGTATAATCAAGCCAAGCTGCACAGCTTGCATCACTCTCTACGGTAGTGGTCCTAAAACCTCTTCTCTACCATGCCCCTTTAAGTAATTGTCATTTGTTTCGAGGCCCCCTGACAATAGCCAAGTTGTATAAGCAAATGTATTTATTAGTTAATTTATTGATCAAACTTTCCATGTTGCAGAGTGCATAAGGGCTCGTGCCCCCTTCGAAATTTATTGACGCTCCCTGGGGAAGCGATGCCCCCCGGTTTTAGAACCACTGCTCTAGGGCATAGGGTTCCCAACCATTTTCGAAGCTGGCACCCTTTCACAAACATAAAGTGACGTTCGCGCCTCCTCATTTCAGACAAAGCGTAGAAATAACAAAAAACAGACCGATTTTGCAGCGTCTTCTTTTTTTAAATTACTACCCGTAATAAATAGGCCTGCTGACAAGACATCAGAAAACATTCAGTCCTACTTTTCAGGGTTTTGTTTGTGCTTCTCTGAGATTATGCGCTCATGTATCTTGGCACACAAAGCCACGTGAAAATCGTCGAGAGGTTCAAACGGTTTCGATACTTGTTTTTCAAATGAAGTAGAGTTCGCACCAGCGATATGTTCCGGCAAAGGGCAAGGTTGTATGAGATGTCGCGCATGGTGTCAGTTCTGGTGCTACCGATTTTAAATGGGTGCCAAACAGTCCTCGTTTTTGGTGTTATATGATGAAGATGCGGCAATTTCGGGCACTTACTATTGGTTAGCTGTTAAAAGATTTCATAAAACTAGCGAAAGAAGTCTCGCCACGTGATTTAACACTTTGCTGCTTGCGTTTCAGCGCCACTTTCCGTAAAAGGCTATCTTGCCCTACGTAATCGGTGCGGTAGCTGCAGGCGCCGCTGGTCTTAACTTCTCATCATAGAGCAATCGAAATCATAGCCGCCGAATACAGGAGCGGATCGTAATCGAAATCGCAGGCGGAGATTCAAGGATTGCAGAGCTGGCCAGTTCGTCAAGAAAGACGTTAGGTTTGTTCCGATACGCTTATACATTGCGAAAACAAGCTAAATTATTATAAAAAGTGCTGTGATCCAACGGCAGAAGCAAGACTTCTAATAACCAGACGTGTATGCCTTGGGGTTGTTAAGTTAGACTAAAAAGCAAATAAATGACAAAACGATTTGTATTAGCAGTTTGTTTGAACCTGGAGAGATGAGCAAAGAAGCAATCCCCAGTTTTTGCCTTGAATTTGTTTATTCGACGAGAGCCAATGTTAGTTTAGATGAAATATTGAATTGTAAATCCACGTCGCCCCACAACACATACTCAAATCAAGTGACATGTTAAAAGACAACCGAAACTGCAAAGTCTGCATGTGAAGCCAAAGCTATGAAGGCTGCTAGATTAAGACATGCAGATAACTCAGCCTTTTAGCGTCGCTTACATAAAGAACCTAAGGAATGTTGGAGCGGAGAATGATGACGAAGCTGAGTGTTTATTTTTTATCTTTTATTGGTCGTGACGTTATACGTGTATGTCCAACAAATTTTATGCTGCTACTGAATCAAGCTGAAAGCGCTTTTACTCAATGGTGTTCTACATCATTGCTACAACATAGTTTGCTCAGATCGCCAACCTCCAATTACGCTGACAATCCAAAAATCGATGCTTTTTAATTTAACACCAATCCATCTTGTTTAGGGTGTTTAGTGCAGTCATGCATAAAATTTGCTAGCAACACTGCTTATCGATAATCAACTATTTACCCTTAAATTTTTTTGAGAAAATTTGGCAAATGTTGTGCTAGACTGTTGAAAAGGTTTTCTGCAGTTACTGCTGCCTTTGTGCACTCACGACTTTTGAATTTTCCCAAGTGACTGATGAGGCTCAGTTTTGATACAGATGCATCATGAAAAAATTGAAAACAATTTACTCTTTGTATCTTTCTGATAAACCAGTGTTTTCTATACTGCCAATTCTTTTCCATGCTTGAATGTCACATGACATTGCAACTTATCATACCGTACTGTAAAGCTGAAAAGAAATTGACCAAAGTACGTCTTTCTGACTTTCCAATGCAGCCTTCAGTGCACTAGATATATGTACAAAGCAAGCCAGTTTGTTTCGCTCAGCAGGACATTTTTACCATCTGTTTGCCACTGCAGTATATGTAACTCGTGGGTTTCTTTTTTGTGCCTAAAAACTGGTGCACTTATTTTCTTATCTGACAATTTTTTGCCTACGTGATAGCATAGATTCGAGACTGCTTTATCAGTTTCTCACCTGTGTACTTTTTAGGCAATTTTTTTGCATAAGTAACGTTTACGCCGGGACAAGAAAAGTGACCCTTTTCATGATTCAGAGAAGCCCTGTTAATTTTTGTCTAACTGCTTATTTTAAGATTCGGTCTTGTGGTGCATTTGTTGATTCAAATTTCGCCTCACAAGTGCACATCAAATTGACTAAGAATTTCATAACTTTTCCAGAGCCGGCTGACATATTCATGAACGCAGAGGTCACAACATGACAAAAAGATAGCCATTTGAAAACAGTGGAAAATGTCGATTGTATAGCGAGTTTTTACCTTGGTGCCATGTTCTTCAGTTTATTGAATGCCATGGCCTAGTTTCACCTAGTTTGTAGAAGTTTATTTGTATCTGGCTCGGTTACCCGGGGACTATTGTGACACCTCTTAAATTGATACTTTTTATGAGAGTATTAGCTCAAGGAGGTTGCCTGAAGTCGTTTTTTCCCTTCATCATTACTAAGAGGTATGCAGTTCGACTATATGCATTCGGAGGATAAGACTTGATTTCAGAAAACGTATTTTCTTGCCAGTAAGTGCAGAATTACTTGAATTCTTGCCTTCTGGACCCAATGAGCGATAAAAATTTGCAAGTGCTACCCTTGGTATTTGCCGTCTTCACAAATTCCCTCGAGTCGCAAAGCATGTTTTAACTGCTAAGTTCCCATACGATAGTTCAACAGTGATGCAGTGAGGTGTTTACGTCGCAGCACCGGATCCTATCATCGTTGCACATGATAAAGACGGTGCTGCCTGCTGGTGTGAGTCTGCAAACCATATGGAGAAAGCTTGCCAGTGCGTTTGTGCTGCAGGTGTGGATATGTCCGTGAAGTGTACGAACAATTTTTGGAATGCAATGATTCTGTTTTGTTAGTCTTGTGGTTTTCGATAGGGTGCTCGAAAGATATTACTTGCCTGTGTCGTTCGACTTTGATGGTAAAACCTGTGTTTATCTCCAAAAAATTCAGCTGTGATGTTCAGAGAAAGTCACCCGGTCTCAGAAAAAGAACTTTTTTGACTATTTCATGCACCTCTCACTAACATATTTACTCCAGTACATTTGTAATATCAAAGTTAATCCCGGTGTTTTTCACATCAAGTGTTACACATGGAGCAGTGCCTCATGAAAGCTAAAACGTTCCTCAGTCCTTGTTGAAGAAGGCTTCAGTTGCAGTAAATATGAATCACCACCATAAGTTCAGCACTAGTTGTTCAGTTGTAGACAGTTGGGCACGGAGCTTGCTTTTACGCCGGAATGCTTTAACCTTTTGATGAGAAAAACATGGCGGACTAGGATCGTCTTTGCATTTGATTTCAATATCCTAACACAGTGCCTGCTGACATTTACATTCTGTCGTTGCGTTATTGGATCGAGCCCAATACAGGCATTTTGACATTTTGGACAAACCTTGAAGAGGCAGCTTAAGGCAACAGCCTGTTCGTTTTTGGATAATACCGACTTTTGGTTGCAGCGTAACTTGGCCGTGACTTCAAAATTCCTGTAACGACGAGAGAGTTGAGGCAGTTGCGGTTCGCTCGTTATCAGATTACTCTGAAATTATACCTCGCGTGAAGCTACCTGGTTTGGGCTCGCCGATCAGTGCATGTCCTGTCACATACTTCGACATTTGACGAAAGAGCCAAATCTGTTCAGCCAAATATAGCATATTTTTCGCGGTGAAAAGTTCATCCTTTACCTTGTTTACGATTGTTCTTAACCTACGCAAGATATTGGATCAAAAGCTATTTTTTTCTAAATATGTTTTAAATCAGCCAGAGTCGCATCGCCCAAGTTTTATATAGTGCACATAAAGTTTTTCTTTATAACTTTTTCAACGGTCAACAAAGATATTTTTTCGTCAAGGTCTTATGTTGACTCAAACTCATTCATCAGCACGTAAAATTAAAATATTTTATTTTAGTTAAGTAAGGTAGAGGGGAGACATTTTGTGAAAGGGCAAGATTTGTATGAAAATGGATGTTAATCTCATACAAGCCAAGTCTTAATATACAGTAATTGTACATATTAACAATTACTCAAATGTAAGATATGAATCAAAGTGTTGATTAAGGTATTGACGTGGTAATTACTGAACAAATATTACAGCACTATGACCATTTTGAACGCTCAACATAACTAAATCTTGTATTTGAAGTTATCATACATTAAAACCTGGCCTATACTGAAAACTACTAAACCATAGGATAGTTTGTATTTCTTGTTTGGGTACGAAGCAGTACTATTTTGCAAAAATCAAAAAAATGGATGAAATAGGCCTAAAAAATTCTGGTAAACAATGTATAGCGTACAAAAATCGAAGTTTACCTAACTGTAACCGCAAACAATGAGCGCACGTTGAGACAATCTTTTACAAACAATTGAGATTAAATGTGACCGACCATGTTGTCGAAGTTGTATAGTTTTGTTGCTTGATACGTCCAAAGTAGGTTCGCGTGCGTATGGTAAAAGAAATCAAATTATGCTTATTCCATATAAGGGTCTTGTCATTTTTCGTTGACAAGCTGTATTCTTACTTGCATATTTTAAAAAGTACCATCTCGTGTTCGCTGTGTTGTGAAATGAGTCCATTTCAATTTTTCTCGCGAAGGTTCGACAATTACATTTAATTATCGTGACGAGCTGGTCTTTCCCGTGTGAAAGGGGTTAGTTGTTAAAAAATTTATAGACCATCTCCAAGTAAAAGTTTATATCAGACATTGCGATTATTTCCGATGTGGCGTTCTCACGATTAGATGAAGCACAGAAACCTATCGAGTCAAATCAAAGCTGTTTTTTGCAGGAGTTTTGGTGAAGACGAAGCGAAGGTCTTTCAGAAAATCAGAACGTTGTTTGCTTCAGAGCAACAAACCGCGTTTAGTTTTAAGCCTACAAAAGATTCATTGGGAAATGGGAGTTTTTTGTTTTTTCTTTTCGTTAAGTTTAAGCTGAACAGAAAGCGATTTTCATGTTGAAATCTTTTAATTTCTACCTCACACTCTCTGAAATGCCCAAGAGTCAGTTTCAAACTTTCTAGTGAGGGTGTTCCTCGCGGGCCACACATACACCAGGGACAGAAGCAGTAGTTTGTCGTGAAGCGAAAATGAAAATCAGAACTGCTTACCAGAGCGGTGGAGGCGTCTTATGGAATAATAAAAAGCTTTAAAGCTTTTACCTGTAAAGGATAGCCAACGATCAGTGGTTGAAAGGCAGACGTTTATCCTAAATAAAAATTGCCCTACAGAATATGTGTTGCTTTCATCTGAAACTGCTTGTGTGTTATTGACATTCATTTATCCATTTCAGCTTCATCCAATGTAACGCTGTTCTCAATTAAGGAAGCAATCCAGACCAGGTAATATCTGTCAAAATTGAGTATCGCACGTGTAGGTTTTTGGAAGACATGAAGGTGGATGTACAAATATTTGTCTAGAGCAAATCTCTGGTTCCTTTGTTCTAAAAATAGACTCAAGTATTAACATTAAACGTATCAGGTTATTAATGTCTTGCCAAACACGTTAATATTACAAGTTACAATCTGAAACAACATTGAATTGAAGCAGAGGTCGTTTCAAAAAGCGTCGGAGTCCTTCAACTTCTACAGTGCTCTCGTCACTCCCTCTGTCAAACGGAGCAATTTCGCAAAAATACCAATACACTGCGGTTGTGAATCTGCCCACATGAAATCTTAGCAACGCTTTGCAAATGAATCGCATGACGCACGTAATACGTCACAAAAATCTGACCAATCTGTATGAGTCCACGCGCAGCAGGTAAAACAAGCATGAAACACAGCGGACAATCCGCACCAAAACAACAACTGATCAGCCGACACTCTACGTAAATAATTTATAGCGTGCCGTTCATTTAGCGTGTAACAACTTCTTCAACTTACGGCGTTGGCCAAATGAAGACGCCTCGCGGTACACTTTACGGACTGTGCGTTTTCGGTTCTCCGGTGAATTAATTAGAATTTATAGGCACGGTCGTGCAATGGATCTTCTCTTTGGTGCATGCCAACCGCTACACGCGTGAAACAGATACCGAGATCGATTTCCAACGAAGTTTAGTCTGGGAGTGAAGGAACTGCCCCATGTTTCTCAGAAATGCGGTGTCGAAAGACGAGGCGGAGGGTCTGTTTCTTTTGAGTTTCTCGCATTCCTAAAATGACAGGCGTTATCGAGAACAGCTGTGACAAGGGTGAAGTTCTTAATCACAGCAGTGCACTGTATCGACGCTGAGTTCAAATCTGCCTTCCAGGTTGAAATAACTGAAAATAGCTTGTAAGCGGGAAACGTTAGCAAAATTTCTCAAACCGCTTTTGCTTGAGGACTTTATTTATGCGTTTCTGTAAATCTGGAGCTATGAAACGTAACTATGGAGTTGAAAATCAGATGCATGATAATCTTTTAAACGTCTCCAAAGCTTTCATTAATTTTCACTGACACCTGCGTGAAAACTGACTTACCTGACACTGTTTTGTGGACGTGATGGTTTGTTCGCAAAAATGAACTTTTTTTCCCTCAACTACACTTCATCGAATTATCGCGGTCAGGAACACTTTCAACTGCGATTTCTAACATTCTTCCGTGCTCTGCAAAAAATCCAAATCAAATGAAGTTTAGTTGCATTCTTCTTTTAACTGACTATTCTGAAACGTTTTAATCAACGGGTGGAAAATAGTATTACCAATATTTTCTGTTTCGAGCAGATTCTGATCTCCATTAGCAAGCGTGAATTTAGCATGATTATAAGCTATATCAGTAGGGAAGCCAGCATTTCTTCCTGCGGCGCAAGCCTTCATTTAAAGCACGACTTACTTTTTATTGCTTGCAGGTACAGGTAGATTGTAGATATCAAATAAGCTCTACACAACTGCTCTTTGTGGTACGTTACAGCATCTATTGTGATTAAATATTTCTATTTGGAAGGAATCCGAAACGTTCACAAGACTGATAAGAACGCTTCTGGATGAAATCTGTGGAACTCGCGAAACTAACTCCAAGCTGATCCAATACTCTGCACTTTTTGTGTAAGTGTTATGAGTTTTCTTCGTTTTTTTCGAATGGTGTAGCTCGACAGAAGCATCATTTTGTTTCCGGGTTTCTGAAATCTTTTTAGTAACTTGCTGGAGAGGGAATGTCAAGAAAGTGACAGAGTTTTTTCGAAAAGACTACAAGGTTTAGGTACTGAAAGGCCACCGACTTTTTCTTGATTGTTTTATATCAGAGAAATCTTTTACGTTTGCCCAGAAATCACTGTTTAACTATTTCTTGTTTTGCTAGGCATAAAGGTACGATGTTTTGCAAGCGCTGTAATCAGAATCAAACCAAAGTCGAAGAAAAGCTTTTAGGGGATTTTGCATGATCAGAGTCTGCACAGCTGCTTTCGGATTTGCACACTTATAAATCACATGGGATGAAACTTGAAACGTGTCCCATGTCCCATAGCTATACATTTTACTTCATACAAGGAATTTTTTGAAGTTGAATATCATTATTGTCTGCTCACAGCACAGTAAATATTTTACGTGGAGACTCAGTGCCATGGGAGAGTGATGCGAGGCCCTCGAAAATAAGGGATTTGATCCCTTTTTTGGGTGGCAACTATAAAAAGGATCACCCAATTTTCATTGGTTCCCTTACTAGGAAATTTTGGGTGTATTTGTCACGGCTCTGTAAAAGCCATGCATGAGGCATGCACGTGATATAACGTACAGGGTGACACAAAAAACGGTCATCACCTAAACTTGAATAATTTTTGAAATAATTAATCAATTCTTTTTATGTTTGAGATTTACCAAGTAGAGTTAATGTTCTAAGAGTCTACCAAATTTGACCTTCGAGATGCCATGGACTACTGAACAAAAGATATTTATATTTGAGGCATATTTTCGGCAGAAGTCTATCCACGCAGCTCAATTACAATTCAAAGAACGGTTC
>JGI24158J21664_10004474_pt1 | contig 18004 bp, 15 predicted proteins | sample Ectturendosymbi3_FD_21664 | JGI IMG/M metagenome (IMG submission 21664)
CACTCGCGCCCAAACAGTAAAGGTAGCACGTTCACCAAACCTCGACAAATCGGTTAAAAACCGATTTCACCACCGTCCAGCTGGCCGCAACAAACGTTCAGCCACACAACACCACGATTACTGACACTGCCCCCACGCTTGCAATTCCGCCACTTAAAAACATGCAGGAGCCGCAGGCGCGCCATAATTAGAGGACTTGGGAATGCCCGCCACTGCGCGGCGAGTGACGTTGTCAATGAAGCATCACAATCTTGCCGTAACACTGACAAATTGTCCTTCAGTGATGTAGTCGAGACCGTAACCTTCGAGACCGAGACCTGGTTAAAATTTCGAGACCGTGACCAAGACTTCATCAAAAACTCCGAGACAGAGACTCCAGACTTGAAATTTGAGAGCGAGACAGAGAGTCGAGACTTCGAAATTTGTGCAATTTATCGAAATGTTTATAAGAAAATGTCATCACTTATGTCTTTAATTTTTTCAAATTTCTGGCATTTTTTTGACGTTTTTTGGTTGTTCCTGACCTGCAAACACAACAAACAAAAATCGTTGAATTATAGAAATTTTACTAAACCATTTCTTTGCAATATTCAAAGTCTCTAGACGTGAAACCTTCGAGACTGAGACCGAGACGAGACCTGAAACCTTCGAGACGGAGAACGGGACTCACACAAATGGGTCTCGAGACGAGTCTCTAGACCGAGACCAAGTCTCGAGACTCCATTACTGATGTCCTTGAAAAATTTTCAAGTGATCTGGCAACCCTACCTTTACCAAAACGTTTAACAGCGCATTGACCAACTTAATTCTTTTAAAGTTACAAGAAACATTAATATTGGCAGTTTAGCATAGCAACAAATTACTTGCTGGACGATGTTGCAGACTATACTTGAGAGAATCTTTACTGCATGAAAACCATATGTTGTTATTAAAATAGTATCACATACAAACACACTACCTCCCCCGACAACAATGGCTACAGACAATAAAATGAACTGACAACTTCATAATATTGGCTACAACGTTTTTTGTAGAGTCAGCACGAGATGAACGTGGGAAAGATATTCATTGAGCGCATACCTCGAATGACAGAAGTGTATAAGTCATATTGTCGTAACTACCACAAAGCCACTGCAATGCTGGAAAAACTTCAGAAGGACGCCAATCTTGTACAGCTAACAAAAGAATGTTTAGACAATGTAAAGTACGTGTTTTTAATAGTGTGTTTAGTCTTAGTCTAATAAAGAGGTAAGCGTTAATGGTTAGCCTAAAAGGCTGACCACTTTATTAGACTAAGGATAAATTTTACGCTGGATTTTTTATATTTGTGTTAACTATTCTGCCTAAATTTATGGTGTTTTCATCACAGCGTAGCGCTCAATATCTGCAGGAAATTACTCCTTTTAGGTGATATCACTTTCAATACATTGGAGCTAGTAGCGATTCTCCTCAACATGTTTAACATTGAATTGTTTTTTAGTAAGGTGACAGTTTGTTTGCTGGTTTTGTAAATAAACGTTTTATGATGTATAAGGATTAGCTATGAGATTTATAACGGCAAAGACACAAAAAAGTAAGTATTGAAACCTTTTCCGCCGTTATCAACGAAAACTGCTGCACTAGATTTTTGAAAAATTAATGATTATGTGCTGTTTTACTAATACTCATAAACAGTTTTTTTTTTACTAAACCTAAAACTAAGGAAAACAGGTAGTTTCACAAAATTTATATTGTTATTGAGAACGACTGCTATTTTCTCGGTTGTAGGATATACAATTGATGAACGCGAATCGTTGTTGTACTCTCACTTCAAAACGATTCTCGCAGTTGTGGAGTAAAACAACCATGAAGCATACCAGCCTCGGGAAGTCAAACTAGAAAAAATACTGTTTTTCCCATTACTTTGTCGGAGTAATTGTAATTCAAAATAGAAAATGTTGGAAGATTGGAAACCTAAGAGTACACATTATACTTCGTAACACAGACCTCTACTGGAAACAGCTGCAACTCATGTTTTAATCGGAGTCTGAATAAAGATGATCATCAGCATTTTCACCATCGTTATCATTTTATCCTGAAACCGATCTCCTTATTGACATTCCAACAACCACTTTCACAATCTTATGAAGTTTTTTCGAAAACTACAGGAGATGCTTATAAAGGGTACTTAAGTTTCAAACCTACACGCTGCTTTGTTAATTCAATGAGACTTTCCACTCCTTATTGCCATTAGCTAGAAAAGTCACAAGTTAATTTTGCTGCTTCTGAACGATGAAAAACCACTTAATTGTCAATGGAAATTATTGCTTCCGAGGTATCAAGAAAATTTATTCTGTTCTTTCATCACCGCGCATGTTTGTTCTCAGACTTAAAAAATATCCCTTTGGCATTGGGTCATTATTGTTCAAACCCGTGGAGCATATATTGCGGTACCCCCTGTTACTGGAAAAATTGTTGAAGTTGACAGAAATTCCAGAGGAAATGGTTGACACTAGTTGCTACAGCGATCTTATGAACGCCGTAAAACAAATCCGCGACGTCGCTGACGAGTTAAATGAAGAGAAAAGAAAAATGGATATTGGTAACTCTTTACTTCGTTGAATATTTTGTATTCATCATCCGGCAGAATCCTGAGATATTTTGCCGGTACTGTTTTACTTTGAGAAATTTCATAACAGTGCGTTTTCAAACAGCGATCAAATACTGCCCATTGCACACAAAATGTTTTGGTGAAACAAACAAGTCTTGCTGCATAATACGAAAGGTAAAAGTTAGCAAAACCAAAACATGTTGCCATCTTTGCTGTTACTGCCTACAGTACACCACACTTACCGTAAATCGAAAAAGTGTCAAGAGTTGTTCGTGTGTTGGTGGCATTTATTACAACGAATTGCATTTACTTCCACCAACAGCAACAAAATTGGGTTGTGTAAACTTTTGCAACTGAACTCTCGCGTGAACTCTTCCAGTATATAAAGCAAGGGCGTACGCAAGGGGGTTTGGGTTAACCTCCGCCATGAGTTTGATATGTTACAAAAACTTTACTACCTGCTCAAAGGAGATTAATTATTTTCGCATACTTTTTCCTTGTTAATTTGTCAACCTAATACAAGTACTATACCACGGAATGAATTTTCATGCAAATTCCAAGGAACATTGTAAATGAGCCAAAAAGCAATAATTAGGTTTTGTGGGAATGTGGATTATCGTCTGCATCCAGAAACCATCTCATCACTTTTTGCAGAACTTTTGTCCACTACACATGTTTAAGATTGTGCTCCGCGGAAGTTCACTTTATCCGAAACAATTGTCTTTATTTTATCTGCTAAGGCTGATCAGCGCAAGCCCTGACTGCATTAGCAACATTACCAAATTCTGCAGCATGATAGAACTGTTGCACGAGCTCAAAAACAGCAGTTGTTAACACGGAAGCATTCAGGTGTTTGATAATGTCTCAGCAATGTAAAAGGAAAACTAAAGGTTTGCTGAACCCTATACATCACAAATGAACGAAAGTTTTCTTGCGTATTCAATGCGCATTCTCAATTCTCGTGTAAATCAGCAAGATTCTATTTTGCAAACCAGGGTGTGCGCCAGCCAGTCCAGCCGCACACCTAAACTGGACTGCTCGTTTTCGACGAGACATTAGCGCAGCCTCATTTTGTAGTTGTAAATTGCTCTGACGAATTGATGAGTGTGGTTTACTCCCGTGTTTTAACGCGCATCCTGACATTTTTGCAGTTATAAACTGCTGTCTCGTAGCGTTGAGCTCATTTTCCTCCGATATCTTAACTTGGAGCGGCGTAAGTTTATATATTCAATGCAATGACACATAAAATGAGGAGAGTGCGTGAAGAAGAATATGCAAATTGTGTTAACAAACTTCGCCAAAACGTTGGTTCGAAAACATGATTATGACGTCGAATTGTGACGTCACAAACAGCGCACACCAAATACAAAATGACCACTGTATGCCACTGAAGGGAACCCCCTCATGAAAATTATCTACGTAAGTCATTGATATAAAGCATTTACTCCTTTTCCGGGAGCAACTACTTTGGATACTAAACCGTTTTTTCAGTTGTGTTTTGGGTGCTTTAAGTGTTTTTGACGAGCTTGTTTTCGTTTGCAGTTCGAAAATATACAAACCCTGATAAAAAGAAGGCTTCGCCTCGTTTTTTCCATGTCTCCGTAAATGCAATGAGACAGAGAGTGGAACAGACGATGGTGAAATTCATTCATGAAGGCGGAACGCACTTGACTGAAATAGAACAAGACAAGTTGAACGAGTTGGTGAAAAAGTGAGACACAATCGGAAAGAATTATTTTGTCGTTGTCACTTGCGCGATAAAGAGCTCAAGCGAATTTCATTACCAGTTGTAGCGATTCACTGCTGTGACTGAAAGGCAGTAACTTTGTTTGCAGCAGTGGAGTTAAGAGTTGTTGCAGCAGGCTTGGTGCGACACAACATAACTGCCGACTGCTAAAGGGTAAACACCAGCGATGACCTCGCCGCGATGAAATACAGTGATGAAATTATGTTTTCCACTGCAGTTCGAGTGATGCTTACGGCGTTAAAGCCAACTGGTATCTGACTTCACAGTTGTTTAACCGAAGCTTACAAGGAATAAACAAGAAAGCAAATATGAAACCACGAAAATATTTCAGTTACCTATCCTGGGGGTAAACTTAATGATGCGTTAGTGAGGAAACAAATCAGGGGGGAAATTTTATGGTATGGAAGCTGGCAAGGGGTAAATGGGAGAAAAAACGTAAAGAAACCCTACTTTAGGCAATGGTTCAATGTTATCTAAATTCATAAAATTACTTCGGCTAAAGGTAAAAAAATGTTAAAGGTTTTAACCGGCACTGTATTTCGTTGTTTACTCATTTTTACTCACAATGGTGCATAACTTCTTGTCTTCTGATAAACTCATGTCCTGTTGTTTTTTATTGTAAGGTTTGAGGCAATACAGCGATCCGTGATGAAGTTTCAGGAAAACTGCAACACTTATTTAGAGCATTACAGGGATTGTCTCCAGTCTGAACAGGCTTTCGCAAATACATTATCTGAACTTTTGGAAGAAAAGAAAGAAATTGATCTCTTAAAGTCATGTTTTGAACAAGTTAATGATCAACTCTTTCCTACTTTTGTAAGTGCGTGAGACGAAGTAAATTGCTTTTATGACAAAATTGTGTATACTTTTGTTATCTAATTCAAGCATGTTTGGCCATGATACAGTAACGTTTTCATTTCTCCGTGGTTTTGGTGCAGCACGACCAATGGCGATTACGTTCGTCGCAGTGCCAGCTACTAAAATAAACCTTTGAGTACTGTAAACAAAACATAAAGTCATTATTGAAACAAAATACTTTATGAAACATAAGGGTTTCATTTCAAAAATTACTCAAAATTTTTTAAACTGGGTTCACCAGTAATCTTACAAATAATTGACTATGTGAAGACAAAACACTGCAATTGATCATCTTTCAGATTCCATGAGTTTAAGCCCAGCTTTCCTGAATTACTTTGTTTACATGCATATTTATTTATTTAACGACGACGAGCGGCAGGCCGGAGCCTGAATGTACTCTTCGTCGCGTCATGTCGAGCGAATCAATTCAAGAATTACTTTGTTTTAAGTTGAGTAACCTATACATTGGTTAATAAAAAATTGAAAACACTTGAGTACAAATTTTTTGTTTTTTTCGTTAAATGCGACCGGACAACAATTATATAAGCTCCTTGTAAATACTGTAAAAGCATATGAAAATACCAAAACGTATAAATAATCCGTAGTCACCAAAACAGAATTTGTTTCTTTTTAGTGCCATCAGTTATATATCCGGGTTCTCTTTCCTCTTTCGACCTCACTTATTCGTTTCGAAATTCCTCAAGAGATCATCAATGAAAGTTTCAAAAAGTTGTCTGATTTTGAAAGCAGCAGAAGATGGTCTGATAACACAGAAGACATCAAGGTGGAAGTGAAAAACAGGCTAGATGTATTATTGCAGATCAACTGTCTTTTTGATTTCAAACAAACTATACTCCAAGTTCTACTGGCATAAAATGAAATCTTACGTGATGCCAAAGCGTTTTAAAAGTTTACCTAAGTTTTGATTCAAGGTCATTTACTACTTAAATGGATGTTCCAGATTTTCTGGTCAAACTTTTTCATTGATTACAAAATATTACCACAAAAATGCTTCGTGGGACAACGACGATGAAACATCTGAGGTAAAGGTACAGACATCAAGTTTTCCGAAAAAGAGCAAGTTCATCGTTTGTTTCAGTGTAGAGATTGACATATCTGGAGAAATAAAGGAAGTGTACAAACTGTGATCCAGTAAAAGGTCTATGTGAAGAAATAAACAAAGTATAATAAGTTTGTGAAATGTTTGGCAAAAGGAAAGTATAAACAAGCTTACCATATTTCGCAAACGTTTTCCCTTGTTTTGTTGACCATTTTTTGTTATGAGATATTGTCCTACTTGCTGTACTGTCCGCTTATGTAATCAAATTTTAGTTTAGAAACTTGTTTACAAGCAAACGGAAAAGCAGCAATGAGGCAAAATATTTTAAACACAAACTAAAGTCAGTTGCTCTTTCCGATATAAGGATTGCTATTAAAATTAATTACAGTTGATCACTTTTCTGCTCTACGCAGAGTTAAGTAATTTTCCACACTTTCCCTATGTGAATCGGTCTCTTTATTTCAGAAATGTTGTCAAGAAAATGTGATGTGATGCGTTAGTGAGTAGAATCTCCTTTCATTTTACTACCCATAAATGCTTCATTTCAAAATAAAGTGCTGTTCAGAGAAATTTGAAACATGCTGAAAACCGTGAGGGATTTCTGGTCTTGGGCAACCTTAGGGGGAGGAAAAGCGGGTGCAAAGTTTAATGAATTTCAAAACGTTGTGCCACTTTTCCCTGCGCAATGATGACGTGACTTCATCGGAGCTGCGAAACTCTATACCGCCCCGCAAATGAGTTTTTCCCCACTTGAAACAATTTTGCATCTATACTTTGCAGGAGCGACTGATTGCTAGATCAGTCCGTTCATTCTAAACTGCTGTAGTGTGTGATTCGAATACGTATCACAGAAGATATTTCACAACGAAAACGCTAACGATTTTTTCTTTTCTTCCTGCTTTGTATCCAGTCACATCCACCAGATTAACATTCAGAGGAGGTTTCTAGACCGCTAGTTACTGCAGCATAAACCATAGTCTGAAAAGCAGGGAAATCAACTAAAAATCTTCTTGCATCTAAAGCGATCTCATTTAGTACTAAAAAAGTGGGCAGACACCGATAGAAAGAATCCACGTGACAAATGCCTGGTCCATTCCAGAGTAATGTTTTTGTGGTCCGTCACTCTGGCTAGCGAAGTGTGCAGAGAACAAAAAATTCGGAAAAGTTGTAATTTTAGTTTTACACCGCAATTTCCAAATTCCAGTTGTGAGTCTTCATTAAAGCCCTTCTCATAACTTCATCTCTGCATAGACAACAGTGATACTACGACAATCTAGACAATGACTACAGTTAAACGCAGTCACGCTGATCCTCGCTTTAATCTTCAATATAGAGCAATTGTATTCTCGTTTTACAACGGCAAGCATACGAAAACCTCGAAAAAGGTACTCACATGCGAATGAACATCAACTCCAATCATCTCAACTACCACGTTTTCATGCTTCAAACTTTACCAAACTTTCACAGAAACAAAGTCTCTAACCATTACTTTCAAACATTAACATCCAAATGAACGTGCGCAATAAAATCTTCAATATTTAAAAGACAACTTCCGAACCCTACGAAAAAGTTACAATCTCTACAGCGAAATTTTCTGATTGGTTGAACCCTACTTTCTTTCCCACACAATTGTAAGTTGACCACTTTTCAATTTGAACAAATGTTTGTCTCCAAAATGTCTGACCCTAGTCCTGAAATTTGTCGTTTGGGTTTCTAACCAAATACGAACATATCTCAAACGTTTCCTATCGTTTAACATTCTCACAAGACTTTTTCATTTAACATCAAATTCGCAAAATAGGGGTTACGTAATTTCAGTTCAAAACATTGCACTGCACAGCCAAATACATGACGTTTAATTGGTTGGGCCAGCAGGACTCTTTTCACGGAGCACACCTACTGCTTTGCTACAGCTGAGACAATTCCAAACCAACGACGTATGGAGGCTATCGTACGTCCTCAAAACACGTTGGTACAACAATTGTTCAACTAGTAGACCCATCTTCTTCTGATTCGTAATTCGAATGAATCTTGTTGTCTCCTCCGTCGCATTGTATAGTTTGATTTCTGTCATTGTTTTATTGTGGTGCAATCCTCAGACACCTTTGCATGTCCGCATTTCCTGTTTTTGAGGTGCATTGCTTCATTGTTTATTTGTCACTCTGTTCTCTTGCGTCTTGGTCACGAGTGCGTGTCGCTTCCGGTGACTGGATGTTCCTTCAACTTTCTTTTTGGCATATGCGTTAGTTGCAGACATCCCTGCATGACTTGCACTTTGTCAAAGTGTTTCTTTTTTGTGTGTGATTTTCTCAAGGTGTTCTTCTTTTACGTGTGATTTTCTCAGAGTGTTCTTTTATGTGTGATTTTCTCGTAGCTTTTCTCCACACATCCTTTGTCCATCTTTTAAGTCACGTGAATTATAGTTCATTTGGCATGGCTTTGTCTTTCAAGTTATGTGAGTCAGGGTTCATTTGGCATGACTTTGTCAGGTTATGCGAATAAGTACAACGCTCAAAATAACGCAACAACAGGTGGGTGTTTTCTCAAATTTGTCACATCATTTTTCTATTAAGTAATAATTCGTTGCTTTTAGCCTACGCCATGTTAAGTAATGCTGGCATTGGGTATTTCATCAATAGCAATAAATTCTTTGATCAAGTCAGCATGATAAACGCTATTTTGTATTTTTTCTAGAGTAAGCATTTCATAACTTTTATGCTCATCCCAGTAATACCAAAATTTTCCAATCCGTTCTGGTGCTTCTCGTATATATCTTACATAGATTTTGCTGGCTTCAGTAATTAAATATGCCTCATAACTCCTTTACTTTTGTCAGCAGTTAGGCGTAACAAAACTCATGCCTGTCACCACTGTCCGTATTGCTTCTTGCCGGAAGCAATTCAGCCAAGGGCTGCGTAAAATCGTCATCGCCCTAAAGTCCACATGAGCGTAGCGTTCTTTTCACACTATTCTCGTAATATTATGCTTATCAAATTCAAGTTCATTTTATCTTCAATTACTTATTTTTTCTGCATGACACAACGTTATTTGTCGGCAGTGTCTTGCACGTTTCTTTTTGTCGTTGCCATGCATAATTACGACATCCTGATTATTGCATATTTATTTGTTCGCGTTTGTTTTGGTGTTGTTTACACCTTTTTCTGATTCCTTAATGACACAATCTTTCCATTGCTTTGCTCAGTACCGCCACTGAGACTCAACATTTCTTCAAATTTTCGTTTTCGAAATTATTCGACATCCCAATATGTGTTGCGTTATTCTCAATATAGTAAACATCAACTGCTCATTACATTGTTACATGTACAATAGCATGTCAATTAATTAATGCTCATATACGATACCAACAAGCACAAAACCACATCACTTTCCTTGCATTGGTATGATCGCTTGATAAATCCACAAGGTCCCCAGTCTATCTTATCACCGTTGCTTTACGGCTGTTTTGAAGTGTTTTATGAGCCAGTCATGTTATGGTCACTTATTACCATAACATCACTCCCTCATTCAAATGGAGTCTTCCCCATTTTTGAATAAGCATACAGTATGCTGAAATATCCTCTGAACGTTCTTTATTTTGTGTACACTTTTTTCTGCTTTTGGACATTTTTTTAAAGTTTTTTGGAGACGGTACCGTCATAGTTATGGCCATTTTCTTATTCTTTTTCGCACGTTTAATTCGGTGCAGGTGCTTTCCTTCGCAATTCGCGTGAAGGTCTCCAAGCGTCACCAAGGAACACTCCAGATCAGCCCATGCAGAACAGCGAGTGACCAGTTCGCTATCCACACAGCCACTGACTCAGCAGAAAAGCATCCCGTTAGCAAACTCTTTTTCTTGAAAAGGTTTTTACTATTTCAACGTTTTACCTGGGTGCGTCCACCCATAATTCCTTGCGTTCAGTCGTTCCATTGTCGGTTTTTCCTATTCATTACTAGGTTTGTCTGCTACAATGCTTATACTTAATCCTGCTTGTTTTCATACGGCTCTTCTAAAGTTTTTTCGTTTGGGTACTTTTATAGAGCCTTGGAGTACCTAGTTTAAACCCCTATTGTCATATAGACACTCATCTCTATTTCTTTATTCATTTGGGTGCACCCCTAATTGTGGTTTCTTTTAACCTAAATAAATTTTGCGCATATACAACCATACTTCATACAATCAATCATTCTTCATGCAAATGATTTCATGCGGATGACTTCATGCAAATGATTTCATGTAAGTGATTTCATGCCAATGATTTCATGTAAGGCTAAATGACAATGATGCATGCAAAGCTGTCAAACAAGAAACTCTCTTTTTGCAACTGGTGCGAATATTGCGGATCCCAAATTATTATGTGTAGTGGGCATAAGGCCACTACAATGAATTCGGCCAAGACTTCGACTAAAGTCCCGAACGCGTAGCAGTCTCCCGATGGTAAAGACACCTTCCACCAAGTAGCATGCGATAATAAAGCAGCGCTCTGTGAAGCTAGAAGTCTGAGCCATCGGAAGTACTAGACGCATGCGACGGGGCATCGCCAGATGAAAGTCCCTGGGAGGAAATAGAACATCGAAAGTCGAAGCATAAAATGCCTAGATCCGCAGAATCTAGGGAAGCGCTTCTTTAGATCAGTTGGTAAAGGCGTAGCCCAAATTATAAACTCGGGGGCTCCCCCACAGACTTCGCCCGATGGAGCGCAGCAAAATCGAGCCCCGTCATATGTAACTTAATTTTCTTGTCACTTACCTCCTTTTGCTTTCTTAAATAATCATGGCCACATACCATTGTTTTTTTGAACGATACTCTGTTACTTTTCATCTTATACCGTACTCCTTTCCTGGTGGTCGCTCCGCGTTGTCTTTTCCTATAATCTCCAGTGATAATGCAGATATCTCTTCTCCAGTTCCACCTTTTTATGGACCACCCTACAACGACTTTGTTAAATTTCTGCAAAACCATCACCTATCATTTGTCATCACTTGCCATTGTTTCTTAGCAAATTTTCTTGCCACTTATTCACCTAACTATCACTATGTACTCATTTTAGACAATACCTTTGAGCTGGCCAGGCCCTTTTGTACAATTTTGTTGTGATTACACACCACATTAAAATTGTTTCTACATCCCTGTTTATTGAGAGTGTCTCGGAATGCTTTGAAAGCATTCAATTTTCGGTTTTCTCGCGTCCAAGAAAGTTTATCATTTAGTTGACTCGCGCGTTACAATTATTGTTATTATACGACTATATAATCCTAAGTTTACTATTGTAACTGATAGGAACCTCGTAGGTCATAAAAAACGTTAGATTCCTCTTCCTTTCCTGCCCCAGTTCGGGTCATGGTTGACGTTAACATGTTTCTCAGTTTGTATATATGCTAACGTTTTCTAAGGCACTTTGCAGAATCAACATGAATTCCTAAAACATGCTAACAAGTGCATCAACTAGATTAGTACGCGTCTGTTGTGCCAGAACTGCCCGTTAGTGGTATTATTTTCATGGTCGATGTCTGTACAGTATAACAATACTTAGCAATATTTTTCATCCGTATCCACAATCGTACATAGGAACTATCCTTTTATTAATTTTTCTAATTTTTTACGCGACAATGCTCATAATTGCACTTACGCTATTCTTTTGACATATTCTATATTCGCAGTCTCTTATAATACACTTCCATTTCGATAAAACTTTTTCATGAATTTATCCACACACAATTATTACTTTACCTTAGGTTGGTTTGCACAATTCACAACATTCTACTTACAACATCACAGTACCAATTTCAGATACCAAGGCTCGCTAGTGGTTGGGGTCGATACTGTCCTGGCGGAGGGTGCAAGGTTAGGGTGTGTACGGAGCCCCGCGTTACCTTACGTTTAACGGCGGCAACACTCAAGAGCATTAATCAGTTCTGCTATCCGTCCCGCAGTTAACTTCTCTTTTCGTGCTCCTGAGATGCCGACTGCATCTTCACCCGCTTATGCTACAGGACTTCTCCTTGTAACCTTCTCCAGTCCTTCCACTAGTTACTTCAGCATCCTACACCCTAGTTAGACATGTCTTTGTTTCCTACAGGGTAAACCCTAGTGGTTTACCGGTGCGCACGTTAGACGCCTAAGTTTCCTTAGTGAACTTGCTAGGTCAGGAAGGGATTTACTCATAGCGTCTACACCTTACAGTAGACTTCGGGTCGGTCGGAATGCCGGCTAAAGCAATACCCAGACACCATGGATGTATCCTGCCATCACTAATCTAGTTCTTAGTGTCGTACTTCGAGATCTCTCCTACTTGTGGTTTCCCGCCTTTTCCACTCGGCAATCTCATTTTTCTACGTGGTTTCCCGCCTTTTCCACCCGGCAATCGTTTTCTTTTCGTATCCCTATCTCGTTTTTGCATACCTATCTCTTACCTACTTTCTTTTTGGAAGCACTAGACCTCCCTATCATTGTTTGACTACCATGATTACTTAGCTTACATCAGCATTTTTACCTGTATTTATTTCTTGGAGCCTTTGAAATTAGGCTTGCGCCAAGATTGCGCTTCTCCTTGCGTTTACTGCCAATAGTGGGTACGTGCCCAAGCTGGCACACGCACACCTTCTCTATCGCGCCTATGCATTTCCCACTTGTGACTTAGATAATCTTCTCAACCACAAGTTTGAGTGTCGAATAATTCCACTGGGTCTAGTTATCGTATGTCCCGGATTATAGCATGGCCTACACCATTCCTTAACTTTTTGTCAACTACTACGTTATCCCAAGTTAGATCTTCGCGCAATAACACCCAGTTAATCGCATCAGCGGGATTGCAACCTTCTGATATCGTGTGTTTGGTCATATATTATCCCGCTTTTATCACTTTTTTCATCTAACTCCCGTGTGAAGGTTCGCTTAATCCAGTTCCAAAATTCTGTTACTTGTACTTCAGGGTCCCTAGTGTTTGTTCTACCAAGGCAACTGCCTTGTCTTTAACAAGACTGCTAAATTCCACAGCCTGCACAATTAACCGCAATTGATCTCTCGGTTTTTGTCCTGGAAAACCAGTTTAACAGTTACCATCCAGCCCAAAATACTACCATAGCCGTGCCATTCTGGCAGCAATTGTGTCATTTCAGTAATGTTCGGTTGTTCTGACTTCTTTGACGCCATTTGTAATTCTTTTAGGGCCAGTGTTATCAAATCTTGATTCATGGAGTCGGTTATACCCTTCAAGTTATAAGTTAGTGTCATAATATTACTACATTTTGTTTTAACCGAATAGTGCCCTGTACACAATATGGTTTACGTTAAATTCACTGTATAGTAAACCTAAAAGTTTTTTTTTAAATATATGTGTTTGGCAGTCTATCTTATCACCGTTACTTTACGGCTGTTTTGAAGTGTTTTATGAGCCAGTCATGTTATGGTCACTTGTTACCATAACAATGTAAATGACCTAGATTGCCACGATTGTGTTAACTATTTAAAATGTGGCGGATGGAGGGGATGTAGGACGTTGTCTTGTGGTTTTCACTGCCATCCCAACCAAACACATTCTTCAGTTCAAAATTTCGTTTTGTAAATGCTCAACTTACAGCTCTGTGTGTCTGAATAGACAGTGACTTTGTGCGTGATGATGCAAAAGTTCTACAAAACCTGTGGATGACTGAGCGGGGCGGAATATGGAAATTATCATGAAAAAACCTGAAGGGCTTTGTGTTCGCCGGTATTGAGCAAGCAAATGTCTGACTCAGCTTAAGTTTTTTACCTGAAATTTAGAGACTATTTGTTAAGTTTCTGAAGTATTCGTAATTTTGATCAACAAAGGGTTTTTAACTTTTTAAAAATGCTTAAAAATGAATAANTTATGTCTAAACACCCNAGGAGTAAAGAGAAAGGAAATAAAGTTGCACTTTTGGGCATCGTCTCTCACATTCAAAATTTCACTCTTACTTTAAAAGACAACTGTGAGATTTTGAATGTGCAAACCATTTCTTGTGGCTAAAACACTATCTTAAATACACCTTTACAACAGTTGTGTTTTGCAAAAAGCGTTTCAGACAAATGATGGTCAAACTGTTGTATGCTTTATTATCAAACTTTTGTAACTTTTAAACTTTATTGCTACCAAGCGGCATTTATTGCATTTGTCTACTTCAGTTACAATTTGCGTTTGATAGTATTATTATAACCTTGTATTGTGTTATTTCACTATTATTTTATTATTACAAATTCGGCTTCGAATCAATCGTGTGAAATAAAATATCGAGAATTCTAATCTAAGCAATAAAATTAGTTTAACATAAACTCGAAATATGTATCATACGTGTGGCTGTCCTGAGGACCGCAAAAAATGCCCTCCGCGGGCTGTAGTCTGCCCATCCCTGCTTCAATCCAATGTTCGTTCAGAAGCAGAAAAATTATAATTGTAACTCCGTTTCTTTTTCAGTTGAAACGTGACATGGACAAAACTCTCAACAAACTGTTACTCGAAGAACTTCCCAAGTTGCTTCATTTATCTAATGAAGTGCTAGTGACATGCATAGCTACATTTATAGAACTTGTGAGAAAGTTTCAGTCCCAGTTGCTTCAGGTACGTTAAGTAAGTTTCGCGTAGATGTAGCTTCAAAGACGTGGATTTAAACAGTAAATTAAAAAAATTTTGTTATCTAGATCAAAGATATTTTTAACGTATTTCTTGAGACTAGTGTCAAACTTAATTGCATATTCAGAGTTTCACAGAAAGAAAACAAAGTTTCAGTGCATAGGCATAAAAACCTAAAGTAATGTCAACCATAACAAAAATTCCTCTGTGTGTGATTATGTTTCGCAGTGCAGACTTTATGGTAAATAGCAGCGCAGTTAAACTTTTTAAAAATGTAAAGAAGCATAAAAATAGAAAACCATCAACTATGCCTAAACGAGAAATACGTGAATACATTTGACAATATATTGGAACTGACAGTCAAAGATAAACTTAAGCAGATGTTTTGAGAAAACAAAATATCAAATATGCTCATGCCGCTAGATCCAGGGACCGAGTTTAAGGGGAGGACGGGGGCGACATGTCCCAGCCAACTTTTGGATAGGGGGCATAATATATTTTGTCCCCCCAATAGTTTTTGATAAAAAATAATGTAGTTGTGCAAATTTTGTGGTTACTTTACTGTTAGAAACGTTTCCCCACCATAAAGGCAGGGAATAAATAAGAAAAATGAACACTATCACTGTATAATCCGTGGACACAGCATACAGATTTACTATGTAAACTGAATTGTCATGATTGTTGAAAATTGTGTTGGTTATTTTGAATTACCGAATCTGTGTGCACCTAAACTGCGCTCAGTCACGAATTCCTGCACTGGGCTGTAGCCTGAAATCAGATACGGTTTCAGAATACCTCAAAAATCAGAATACCTCAAAAATAATAGCACAATTTATAGAAAATTATTCTGAATTTTCTGGGTACCCGAATAGCTGCAATAAATTTGTTTGAAATCGATCTTTATAAGCCATGAGATTGCCTATGATGCTGTAATAAAAGCAGTGGTGTTGGAGGTGTGGGTGCAGGGGGTGCAAGCGAACCCCCAAAAGTATGGATTTACTGAAAATCTGGGCAAATTCCCTAAAAATCCGGTAATAAATGGCGCCTAACGCTGTTTGGTTTCACTCAAGGTTTGTAGAAAAAGACATGAAGACCTTTTTTTGGAGGTCAAACCAAAAAAAGGTCTTCATAATCTTTGTGGGAGATAATTTGTCAGCAAAAATTGCACACAAACGTTTCGGGCAAGTTTGGGGAAATTCGGACAAAATTCCTTCGCACCCCCAAAAATTTGCCTGCTCCTACACCTATGATGAAAAGGCACCTCCGTCTCCATTGCTCCCATTATGAAAGGGCAGATGGGGAAATGCTACCGCCATGCCTACATTCTCCGGCGTCCCTGTGCATATTATTCTGCACTCTCTTTACTCGCTGTGGTAGGCTACAGTGTAACACTGTAATGAACATAAATTATCAGCGGTCTCCTAAGACAGAGCAGTTCGTACCTACAAAAATATCCGGCAACGCGTTATTACAGGGAGTAAAACACACTCAGTGCTACGTTAGGGCAGTTCACAACTGCAAAAATACAAGGATGCGCGAATTTCTTGTCCAATAGCAGTCGATCAGTAGGTATGCGGCTGGGATGGCGGACACCCAGGGTTGACAGTTTGAAACTTGCTAAACTACACAAGAAATGAGAATGTGCATAAAGTACGCAAGAAAACTTTCGTTTTATATTGCAGTATGTGACTGTTTTATATACAACTACTGGGAGGACAGAACAGATCTAAGCTGTCTACATCTAAGCTGTTTCTGATGTTGGACCATACCAAACCATACTTTGAAAAAATATACTAGGCCTATATAGATGTTGAACTAGCAGGGCATGTACACAAACTTGACGTGAAACTGCAGAGTTTGTGTGGGAGTGGCTTTTCTCTATTTGCTGTACGTGTTCTTGCCAAGCCTTACCACATTGGAGTGAATTGACCAACAACACTTTGCAAAAACAAAGATGGGTACATTTCTTTACACTCAAATTTTAATGGCATGATAGGTACAACAAGTTGTTATTGTGTAATTTTGAAAATGGTGATATTGCATGATGCAATGAAACCAATTCACATTGTTTTTTTTGTGCTTTTTTTCAAAAAAGAAAAAAGAACAAAAGCCTGTTTCTTGTATAAAAACAAAAAAAAAATTATTTATAAAACAGGTGGGTTGTTTTCTTTTCAAAAAAACGGGTTTTTCTCAACCCTGATCATCCTTCAATCCTTTTTTGCAATTTTCCCTTGATCGCACGGTATGGAACAAATCACGTCACTGTGAGTTTGTTTGGGTGTTCGCCGCACACTTAGAGTATAGGTCCCTGGTAATGAAGAAGCTGAGAATTACTGCTATTTGAATACGTAAAAGTAAGTGTTGACAAAAAACAAGTTTCGAAGAATTAAATCCATTCAGCATGTTTTAGTAGACCAAAAACAGGAAAAATCATCTAGTTACAGCATTTAAATTTTGTAATTTCACTCTCTGGATGCCCCCCTGCCTTGCATTCCCGGGGCCGGTGCCCCGTTCGCCCGCCCTCACGCCGCTGCGTGGGGGCACGGTATTTATGAAAAATAGGGGTCAGAGGCGACTGCCTTGTTACCCTTCCCTAATATCTATCCCTGAGCTTGGACTCTGTCTTGTTGGCAAAGCGCGTGTGACTTCATAATTCGAATTTCTTCCCATTAGGGCTTCAACGTCCGCCTGGTTGCATTGCTAATATTTACCAAAAGGTCTTATGGTTTGTTTTTGATTTGATCTAAGTGGTCTTGCGATTATTACTAGCAGCAAATTTATTTCAGAACTGACCAAATTTGAATTGATTATCACAATTTTTGAGCATAATTATGTCTATTTGAGCCCAACTCTCAGACTTAACTTGTTTTCATATTAAATGCAGTGCTAAGTGCTAAATATCTAGATATAGCACCACTGTATATATTACTAGTTGCTTCACTACCACCATGGGCGTAAACAGGGGGGCACTTGGACCATGTTCACCAAAATATACCAAGGGGGCACTTGGACCATGTTCACCAAAATATACCAGGGGGGCACTTGGATGTTCACCAAAATATAACAGGGGGGCACTTGGACCATGTTCACCAAAATATACCAATTCCATAATATTCCTCCCATTTTGCCAATTTTACCAAAAGGTCGTACTGCGGTTGAGTGAA
>JGI24158J21664_10004475_pt1 | contig 18003 bp, 13 predicted proteins | sample Ectturendosymbi3_FD_21664 | JGI IMG/M metagenome (IMG submission 21664)
TGTGGTTGTAATTTGAAATAAATAGCTTTTTAATCAAAGTCACAATTGAAATTTTCATGGGTACACATCTTTTTGGGTCACCCTGTACAAGATCGACACCAGCGACCGACCGAGATCGAGTTGCAGCCAAATGATGTTTTGACGTGACAGCAAGGACGATGGCGCAAACACCGCCCGGACAATAAGATCGGGAAATCCTTAGCCCGTTTAAGGGTTCATCAATTCAGGGGAACTGGAAGTGCTGCTCAAACAGAGGGCGTGGCATTCTGAAACCACTACATTTACAGTCCAGTGCACGAAAGTTATTGACATACTACGAGAACTCCTGTTGAAACGAAGAGTCTAACCTTCAGCACAGTTTAATAAGGTGAAAATATAGCGGCAGACACAAAGATCGAGTTTCGGGAGAGGACAGAAAACAAAGAAATTCTTCCAAACATGTCATGCAAATGCATGGCGCACGAGATTATGCGCACCAGCGTTATGCGATTAGCGAATCTAAATCAGATCACCCGAGCATTTTGATGTTGAATTCGATTTCAGCGCAATTCACCGCAAATGTGCCGACTTTATCTGTCAAAGGGTAGGGCCGTTTAACACGTCCGCAATTCGGAATGAATAGCATTCGCACGAATTACTGTCATGGTTCGACAAACACGCAATACACGGGCGAATGAGTGAAAACTCAACCTTCGGCAGCGATGCAAATAACTCGTGACCTGTAATTCTATTGCGGAAGCATTTCAAAAATATGAAGTGCGACAGTCCTTCATAACGTTTAACGAACGAACGAGAGCTTCGCAGATCTACCAACAGTTGCGCGCAGCGCACCACTGCGACTGGAAGCATTGCCGACGAACAGAGCGCGATACCGAGCGATCGCTTTGTCCCTTGCAGCGTTCTTCCGCTTTGCTATGGTTGTTCGTTAAAATTCAAACGAAATTCCTAAAGTATTACAGCCTCGTAATACATAAACAGCGCGAATGTGGACGCAGACACGCCATTCAAGCCGGTGGATGCTGGAGCGCTATAAACTTAGCAAATAAAATATCAAAATTAAATTTTGGCAAGAGACGCACGAACGCAAGTTTGGATGTTAGACTTGGTTAACGGGTTCGCGTTGCTGTGTATTTTCGGTTAAGACTTCTTGGTTGAATATCACAGTACCTATTCAAATAACTTGGAAGCTGTCTAGGCAACGAAACAGAAAACGTATGAATGCATCCTTGCTACTTTTTCCTCAGCATGTACGAATGCTAACCTAATCACCTTCCCATTTTATTAGACCCAAGTGGATTAACAGCACATCTCAAAATCGTGCTATCGTTACTATCATCAAGATTGACTTTCAAGCGCGTCCAAACCAAGAGTGTGGTCGCCATGGCAACGTGGAGCCTCTGTCGTTCACCGCTTTAGCTTCCGGGTGTCGATCGCTTTGGGAAACATGACAAGAAATTTAGCAAATATCGCCGTCGTACGCATCGGCGCGGTATCGAGACTGGCGCTGGAAACGCGCTGCGCAAGAATTACACAACAACAAGAGTGGGGGGCCGAAGGCCGGCTGGGTAAATACTCGACAAGCGAGCGAAATACCAATAATGTCATTTTGGTCGAGTAGCTCGACTCAACCCATTGCGCAAATGACTAAGAGTTATGACGAGCGGTTATGAAATCGTGTGAACCGCGAAAGCGACGACGACGGGCGAAAAAGAAAACGGCCGACGCTGAAGTCGGAGTCAATCAACTTTTCTTTGCCCGGACTCAGAGGATGACGTATTCGTTCCGTTGCTTTCTCCGTCGAGGAATTTGGATGCCAAGAAAAAAAGTGTCTAAACACTTGTTTAAACCCAACTTAATCGAAATAGTCAACACTGGACCTAACTCATACGTACGGTACTGGCGAGATTGCGCATTGGACAAATGTCGTCCAACCTTCTCGCCACAGCAGCAGTAACGCTACACGCACGACACATTTAACTCAGTTGTTCTCAACCTTTTTTAAGCTTGCGGCAAGAAATCAATTGTTTGTTCGCAGCACTTTGCACGCTAGACATAAAAATTTTACTTTCAACATTTTTATTTTGCAAATTTGATTTTACTGGGATGGCTGTGCCTATTTTTGAAAACAAACCAGGTTAACCTGTAAAATTAGCTATTTTAAGAAGCTAATGATATTAACCAGAATAAGCATTCCTGTCATTGCGCACTGTTCTTGATTGTGACGCTGCAAGTCGACGTAGTGAACTTCCTCAGAAGCATTCAGTGTTTATTATGACCTAACAATGGCGAAGTTCGGCCGGATCACCCAAACTAAACTGAAGGCACAGAGCAACAACCCGTCTTGTATTTGAAAAACACTAGTTACAAATATTTCAGAAGTTCGGCAGAACACCGGCACGCATGTTGGAGAACTGGTCTAATTATTTCCCTACAAAACGTCAGGCATTCTAAGTTCTGAGCAACAGTTACTCGGGACGACATCTTGTTTTTGGCAATGCAAGACCTCGTGCGAATTAGTTCGATTGAAAACGCGGTCAAAATTCAAATCATCATCCCAAAACCATGTAAACGCATTGAAGACTAGCCACTGCAACGGAGAACGATTTTATTTTTAATCAGACATCTTAAAAAATCGTGCGAATGGCATCGCGCGTCCACAGTCTGTCTTTTTCGGTCATTGGCCGAATTTTTTGTGAAATGACCGAAAAACTCACGTCAATTTGGTCATATCGCCTTTTCCAGCCATCAAAAACGTCAGATAACGAAAAAATGAAAGACGCTTTTAAGNTATTTCGGACAAAAAGNCGAAATGTCTTAGCGAAAAAAAACAGCAGTCCGCAGCGGCTGTGAATCGGACACGGTCGAACGCGTTCCGCATGCCTTGCAGCAGGCAGGCAGCCAATGAGATCGATTGGTAGCGTCAGTCGAAAACGCTCCAGTAAAACCTAATTCATTGTCCGCGTTATGATCATGAGCTTCGAGATTCAAAGCACGCACTTGTGTCGCGAATTCCTGTTTGCCCGCGGGGGAGGAGGGTTGGTCACAAGTCCTTGTAGGCGCGTAAAGAGCAGCGTGGCCGATATTAAATAGAACAAGAAGGGTCATAAAGCAATTCAAAACATAAAAAGCTGAAGGCGAGAGTGCTTAGTTTCTAACTCTGCAGACAGCCGTTCGAAAGGGAAACGCGTCCACTTCAGGACCAAAACAGGATGTTCCCAGAATATTCTGCTGTTAAGTGAGTAAACAATGACTATGCGTTGAGATTGGTGGAAACTTTTTTAATTCCTGTACTTTGTTGATGGGCACGAACATCTGATTCCGGGAATCGCATTCAAAATGAGGTCAAACAGTACTGATCAACAACTGTGATTAGAACAAGTCTTGACCAGAGATGTGTCTATGGATTACACACCAACAATTCGGTCAATCAAGACTAATTTTACATCAAGCATTCCCAGCTCACTGTAGCAACAATGGTTCTCAACCTGATCCCGTACCAATTCTTCTAGAACTTAGTTTAGTCAATGCTTTTGGTGTGGCCAAAACATGGAAATGAATTAACAACAAAAAAACAATTCAATTTGACGGCTGCAACTGTTTCTTCTCGACCAACTTGTCCAATGATAACCACAACCAGATCGAAAAATAAAAATATTTCAAAAAATTCATCAACAAATCGGACTGCCACATCAACAGCCTAATACTAGTTCCCAAATAAGAAAGAACGCCGGTAAATCCTGTCCAGTTGTGCGGCGAAGGTGAACAAAAAATCTGCCGTACTTTTTACTGCAAAATCTTTCACGATTTTTCTCTTGCTCTTCTTTGCACCAATAATTCCGCCGCAAGCGCAGAGGTCAATTTCGTAACTTCGTTCAGAACGGCAGCTGTTAAACTTAACCGTGGGTAACACTAGGGTGATTTAAAATTGCAAAGAGACGTTAAATTAATACTCCAAAAATATATTTCACGCTAACTCTATTTCACGCTAACTCTACGGGGAAGCTGGTCACGTAACACAGGTTGAGAACACGTGTATCACTGGGTTTGACGGGTTGCGCAACTGTCCGCAAACAAAAGTACCGGCAACAACCACATAGGATGGAACCCGGGCCGTGGAGTAGCAAAGCGATTTTTGTATTTGATTGAGTCTCGATTCGACACAATCCAAGTTAAAAGCGCTTGCGCTTACATTGAAACATTTGTTTGAAGCATTGCCTTAAATTACGATGGCTAGGTGGGACAACGATTTTCAGACAGGAACGCCAACTACTGCGGCACAGCAGCAAATCAACAGCTTCAGCCCTTTCCTGTTCGAGCGGAGAGACCGTTGATACAACAGAGCTTTTTTGCGAGCCTCACCAAATAGTAACGGTGAACGTGCTTGCGTATGGCCAGCGTCAGCTGGTTTTGCAGAGACGCGAGGAAAGCCAAGACAGTTGAGTTCTTGTCGTCACCGCACGGCAAGGCGAGTGTGCAGGTCCATGAAGGGTCCTGAATAAAACAAAGAAATTGGAAAAAATGAGCGCGAAAAGAACTGATGCCACAATTTTATCGCTCGACGCTCTGGGAACAACAGTCCACTTGCAAGGCGACGAACACAATAAATCTTCGCCTCGTTAAAATCGAAAAGCAATGTCGAAAACATTGCCACCGAAACTAGTTCATACACGAGCGTACTGCCCGTACACCTGGTATTATAAACAAACGTAAGCCCCGTAACCCTCAATGGGAGATTGATTCGCGTTTGCCTAAACTCAAATAATAATAAAACTCATAATAATATTGTGGGCGCCAATGTCTGAAACGTGACCGGCCATTATCCGGCCGTGAACTGGTAAAGATGTGTCCCATTGCGGTGCAGCTGAGGGGTAACTAGGGGTAACTACTGTGTTTATTTGTATTTCAACGGTTGTCACAGCAACCACGGTGTGTTTCCCCGCCCTTAAACTAACATTTCAATCAAATCTTCCTTCCCGGCGACAAACCCGAGATAAAAAGGCGCGGTGGGAAATCAACTCGTAGTTCCAAGCTGGAGCGCCGATTAACAACAACCCAAAAAACGAACACAAACCCGCACCCCTCAAACCTACCGTTTCGGCGAAAACTCCGCAGCCGAACTCGATCTCCTTGGACGTTTGCGGGCAGCGAAAGACGAACTTCTCGCACGCGGAATATTTCTCCTCCTCGGTCGCTTGCACGCTCAGCAACTCCTCCTCTTCGTCCGCTTCTTGACGCTGAGCTCGCTTGAAGCCGCTGGGATCGAGGCCTGCGCACAGCGAACGTTGCTGTGACAACAACACGCGTGCGTCGACGCGATCCCCCCAAGCTACACGCCTTGTTTATGGATTGTTCAGAGCTCAAAAACGACGAAACCCGTGATCGTGAACGCAAGCCCGGCGTTCACCGCCGTGTCGCACACAGAGCAGCAACAATGTCGTGCAAAATATGCGCGAGTTTGTCTGAAGCAGACGTTTCGGGCGTTCAGTTTTTTTTCGCGAGCACCTATGGCTCTATCCCACTTTCAACGACGAAATCGAGACACGAAAAGCAGGCAGGGCTCGAACGCCGAACACAACGCGACGCCATGGCGCCCTCGAACGGTCACAGCGAAACATATCGACAGGCGCGCACGGATTGCTGCAGAGAGAGAGAAAGAGACAATCCCTACCTAAGCACTGTGCAATAAGCGCGGCGTCGGTTCCGTCGATGGGATCGCACAGTCGAGTCACCACTGGGTGTATTTGCTGCGAGAGGTAATACTCGGCGTCCACCTGCACACAGTTGAACGACATTCAAACGTACGGGAAGGACGCCTCAGGAATGAGGTCAGCCGGCAGAACATACTGTACACTGTACCAGGGTTTTTTAAAGGAAAATGATAGGAACCCGATTTCTCTTATTCTAGGAACCCGATTTTCCCTGATTCCAGGAACCCGATGATAATTTTCTCTGATTCTAGGGACCCGAATCGGGTCCCTAAAACACCTTCAAAAAACCCTGCACTGTACAGTCCTGACGTTTTGTTTTCGGCCATAGACTGAAATGTTTTTGAAATGACCGAAAAAAATTAAGCCGTTTCGGTCAGAATGCATGAAAATATCGGCCAATGAACACTTGTTGCGGCAAATTTTGATACAACTGTGAAACGAATGACCGAAAAAAAAAAACAGGTATAGTTGGCCACAAACGGACCCCGCATGTTTTATGCGCTAAGCACGTTAAACGCTGTTTTCCCGTAGCGTGCATACCTTCAGCTTGTCGTTTTGTTGCTTGACCTCGTCAATGGTGTACGATCTGTGTGTCGCAGGAGCACTGGTCCCGTCCTGCAAGGAAGAACACTACTATTAAGGCAAAAGATTAGAAGCACCATCAACAGGCAGATGCCTCTCAAATAGCACTAAACTTTAATTCGAGAATATGCAAAGTTGGGCAAGGTTCTTCTTCGTAACGACGTGTATGTGCCCGCACGATGTCAGGATGCAGAACTGCAACTAATTCTTTTAAGCGACCGTGAAATTTGGTTAAACAAACCGCTGCTGTTCGCCACTAGAGCGCGCCAGCATCATCATCATTTCCTTCTGCGCGACCAACCTCGCATATAACATAGGAAACAATGTCGCCGGCCTTCAACCTCTTGCTCATGTTGCTGTTTACACGGAGAGCGACGCGAACATGCGGCAAGGCGTCCTTGCCCGGGTACAGGTGAGGATCCTTGGTCAGTTCCTGCAACAACAACAGCAACACTGCCGGCATGCGAGCGTGTCCATGATTTACTTGCATTCGCACAAAGCAAGAACGCTACGCAGCGCAAGTCTTTATGTCTACAAAACGAACTGTTGCTGTTTTCGTCGTTGGTTGCTAAGAAAGCAATGAGAACGTCGGTTTACACAGTAACAGAGCACACCAGTGTTTTTTTAAGTGTCTTGAATGACCGAACCGGTTTCTCAAATGCAGTAGAAACTCGCTTCACTAATTCCACCTAAATACGCTAAAACTTGGTTTACAAACATCTCGGTATCCAGGTACGTAGTCGCGGTCTCCCAAAGTGTCTTTGCGACCAGCATGTCCAAACATAAAAAAAATCCTGGAGCACACTACCAAAATATAGCGAATCGGACGTTTATTAGCGAGAATATGGCGTAAGACACTAAACAACCGCATGCCTGGTTTGAAAGGGTTTCTAGGTAATCGTACCGCAATCGCAGAGCGCGACTCGCGGTATTTGCTCCATCTTACACTTCACCAACCTTCCTGATTTCAAACATGTGCAGATCGTATCCGCCCTGCTTCACTTTCAGACCGATTTCTTGAAGGTTGCCGTGGATTTTATCAACAATGTCTTCACGCGTTTGCTCGGAGAGGATCTGGTTGACTGCGAAGCTGAAACCATATCATTTGTTTTCATTTGAATTTTCCGATCAAGCAGTCAGGTCAACCAATCAAATCTACGCAATATTAGCGTGTTACCACTTCACAGTAACTCTTAAAATCCCGTTGCATAAGTGGTTGCATGTCCCATCGAACTCTGGGGGTTGCGATTAAAAGAAATTTTTATTAAATTTACTACTGGTACGTAATAGGCCAGTGCTGCGAATATGCTACATACTGTCCTGCCATTCACTCTTTGTTACGTGAACTAGCCTTGAATCAAAATGGCTTCGCTAATGTGGCCTGGATTGGCCTCTGGCTCCACTTTGTGGCCGTAGCATCAAGTACGTCAGATGGATAAGCACGATCTGTGCTGAAATTATGTTTAGCGTTACGTCTGGCAAAAACAGAACGCCTTATTTAGTGAAAGGCTTATATTGCGCAACTGTTTGTAGTGAAGCCACAACTATACAACAATGGTGCTATGTTTGTCAACAATGGTGCTTATGTTTGTCAACAATGGTGCTTATGTTTTTCAGCAGTAGGCTGGAAATTTATGATTATTCTTTAAAAATCATTGACCTGCGCAAAATTACATTACAGTTGGTGATGATCTTTAAGCTTTTTGGTAATTGAATTCGAAATCTGATGAAGTATGCTTCTCTGGGTCAGTGAATACAAGTTTGGTTTCATTATTTCAATAAACCAGTTATTTTCTGGAAGCTGACAAATCAGCAGCATTTTTTAAAATCAATGCCTTAACTTTCTGTACGTTGCGGTCTTCAGTTGTGTGTTTTTTTTTTCAGGCAACACGTTGTCACACAGAAGGTATCTTTATCTGAATGTGCTCGGCGCTTTTGAAGATGGGGATGAAAGTGATGCTGGTGTGGAGGACAGTAGTCGTGATCGGTGCTCTCACTTTTAGGATTCATGTCCATAGATTGGAACTTTTGACCCTTTCTAGGGATTTTCGGAAAAGTATGAAAATGTGTAAAATGAACTATTTTAGTTTATTTTGCAAATCATATTTGGTTCTATTTTTAACATTTATCATGGCATTCCGATTTTATGCTGCACCACCACAGATCCAGGGGTTTTTTGGTGCTGTTTTAGGGATTTTTGGAGTTGCATTTGTGAGAGCCCTGGTCGTGAAGTGTATTGTTGCGGCCAGCGGTTTAATTGTGGCAAGTACGCACGGACTGGAAACAACGCATTGCAATAGGGGGCTGCTCATTGAGCCTTTCTGCTGGGCACAGAATCGAAACCGTTCGCTTTGCTATGTTTTTTTCTGTTCGCAGAGACGGATCCTTCGACTGTTCTTAGGACGTGATTTGTGGGAAATTTGTGAACAGAAGGTCGATATGTACCTGCTGCAGACATGAGTAGAAACAGGTTTCTGAACATTGTTGTTCTACTGCATTGTGGGAACAATCTAACTGCAACTGATTAACAAGAACGTGACGGGTATGGAAGTTCAGATCGTGGGTTGCTATGCTTCGCGATAACTGTCTTAAACTCGTGTCTGAAGAAGCCAATTCAATCCATGAACAAATAGTTCCACATAAAAGGGAAATCCAGTGGGATAAGGCCATATATGCAAAAACAATTCACATATATGGGGGTTCTAAGATACGGTGCAGATATGACCTTTTCGCCCTGCTGCTATATGTGTTTGCTGTCTGCCACGGACGTAGGACTGAATAACCAGAAGATATCAACGTCAAGCTGTGTTCTTCCAGCTGAAAAAGACTATAAAGCATTCGCTGGCAATTCCTTCACGAGCATTGATTTCGCATTGAAGCTGAAGGAACGCAGCACCAGGGATGGGATGGATCAAGAAAAATGGCAGAGGAAGCTTTGATCACAGCAGAAAAACTCATCAAATGTTTTGTCGGTTGGCATGACAACCGTGCTGTTACCTTAGCATCGTCTTATCTTGGTCCAGAACAAACAGATTTTGCAAGACGCTAGAACACGAGTAGAAAGGAATGTGTTTTGTGCTCCACAGCCTTTTGTTGTCGTCTCCCATTACAACGTGATGGGTGGGGTCGATTCAGTAGAACCTTTTCATTTCGAAGTACAGATACCTCGCAAGAACCAGGCGGCTGTATCTGCCGCTATTCTGGCACGCCACTACAACTGCTCTGTTCTCAGGCCCGTTACTTATTGCACAGAATTAGAGGTGCCTGAGAAAGAACAGGTAAATCAGCAGAAATTAAGCTGCTGTGGAAATTTCTCTGATTGTAGCTATCAACGTTCCTGTCCGACAGACGGGAAGGCTGAGTGGAGAAGGAAGACCCGGCAAATCTGACGATGTCAGTTGCCATGGCGTTGGACACTTGAAAATAAAGCTGACAAAACGTGGACGGGGGGGCGCCGTCTGTGGCTGCTTCGAACGCGGCACATGAAAAACGTTAACTTCGTTTCGGAGAAACGTGACTGCTACAAAAAATACCACAATGCATGAAGTAATGGGGAATAGTTATGGCTCCGTCAGAGTGTCGCTGTTGGAAGACAGCTTCTGAAACATGTTTGCATTACTTTCATTGAAACTGGTTGCCTGAACGAAACACAACAGACATTCCTGCGTGGTGTACTGCGAATATGCTAATTCAATTTTCTGTTAATTTTATTTTTCAGTTTGTGCGCATTTCAGCGAATGTCGATAAGCTTTCGTTTGAAGTCAAATTAGCAACATTGCCCTATATGGTAAATAATGGTCTCCTACAATAAGAAAGGACACATTCTGATGAATAAATGTTTGTTGGAATCCACATACGCCGTGCAGCATTTTTTTCCTTACTTTCGTACCGTGTCCGGGTGCTGCGCGGCTCGAATGAACAAAAAAATCATGTGCATGCAGCCATAGTTCTACGCAGCAACACGCAAGTACTGCGAGAGTGGAAATGGTCACGTTGCTCTTGCCCCGGTTTGACCCAGAAAAACAACAATCAGTGTCTTCTGGTTGTGGTAGGGCGGGTTCTGACGGCGTAACGGTTGCGCACACACAGCATTGAACGATATTAGGGAGACACAGCGCTTTTATCATGGGGAAGGCACTCGCGTATACTCCACGTTCAAACTAAGATTTTGTAAACGTCTTACTTGCCAGCCACCTTCGCCAAATCGCACCAGTCTCTTCGCACGATATCAAGACCTTTCAGTTCCTTGACAGTGGTGTAACTTCCGTCGGAGGCTCTGTATCGAACGAAACAACGGTTGGCGGAAGTGTTTGCGACGCAGTCTTGAAACCCACGAATTCATTCAGACCCTGTTATTTTTTTCGCGGAGACATTTCGGTCATTTGTCTCACAGTTGTGTTAAAACTCACCGTAACAGTGTTCATTGGCCGATATTTTCAGACATTTTGACCGAAATGACTTAAAAACAAAAAAAAATTCGTTCTATGACCGAAAAAAAACATTCAGACACAATCGGTTGTGTGGCTCATTTCCAAAAAACGATTTATGGCGAAGGTTCCTGTCGCCATGGAGTGAGAAAAAGCGATGTATTGGTTGAGAATTCCTTCCGAGGATGAAACGGGAAAAACGGTCGAAAAAAATTAATGTTATTTACGACACGCGACCTGAACATACTTTTGAATGCTGAGGGCGGCGTATTTCTTCTTCTTGAGCAACAAAAGCGACTTGTAAACTCCGTCGATGTCGATCTCCAGCAGGCGATAGAGTTTGTTCACTTCGGCCTTGACCTGTGATGGCAGCAGAGCAGATGCGCCGAAGTGTGTGGATGAACGAAAAACGCAAAAGCCTTGCAGCATACGTTAGCCGTCCAACGTTCGATTTATTTCTCGCATAGGCCNNNGCTACCGGAAAATACACTGGAGCAACGTGTGCTTTGAAGGTGACCTTCCTCTTGCACGCGGCAAAGCGATTCGTTTTCGCGTGACAGGTAGTCGCGCAGCGGTGGGATCGCCCACACAAAAACGCCAAGCATTGAAGCCAACGTTTGCCTCCTCTCATGCATTGCAAGCCGAGAATCCGAAAACGTGGTAACCGAGACGATAGGGTCTCGGTGCATTTATTGGTTAGTTCTCATTAAAAAAATCCTGCGTTTTGCGCTGCATATACGGGAACTGAGCAGAGAGCAGAAACCGTTGCTAAGCAAAGCGTTGTGAGAAGCTGCGTATCAAAAACAAGACACCCGAGACGGCTTGTAGCATGTAAATAAAACGCCAACCTGGTTTCCAAGTTTGAACGCGTTCTCCATGTCTGTGCTGTTCGTGTTGATCATGATAGAGTCGGTGTCGCCGTATATGACCTCCAGACCCATTTTCTGGGCCAGTTCTTTGGTATGCATTAGGATCTGGCGTTGAAGACAAAAAGGCCCGTAAAAGTAGTGCCAGCTGTAACGGCAACTCGCTACAACGCTTCTCTCGTGTTGTGCTTACTGTATTCTACACACAGGTGCCGAGAGCTCACGTGGCAGTCTCCGATGTTTTTTCCCTCCCCGATCCGATATTTTTCCCTCCCCGTCCAATGGCCGTGTCCGATATTTTTTCCCTCTCCGACCACTGCGCCCTCGACAGCTGGGCGTGTGCGCCTTTTGTTCGAACGTTTTCGCGTCCATCATACAAACAGTGGAACGCGCGCGCGTTTCCCAGCACTTCGCTAAGTCGGGCGTCGGCATTTCGCATTGATATCACGTTCGATCTACGCGCTAAATTGCAAAATACAACCCCAAGGAATCCAGGGCCACTCTTTCGCGCACATACATGTTACGTCATTAGCTGTGACTGATTTCATCAACCAGTCGTCACGTCACATGCTACATAAACTTACCTCTCTGCCTTGCCTGGTCACAAGCGCTGCGAGCGGCTTGGCGTAGAATCTNGAGTTGCCAAATCCCAGACATCCGTACATGCTGTTCGCGGTCAGCTTCAGCGCCTTCTGTCTGATGTCGTACTGTGGCNAAACACCAGATTTCATGCAAATAACTTCATCCGTTGCGGTACAGTTGGTTGAGCACCAAAGCTGGCAGGANGGGTTCGATGCCCGGCCGGGTCATACCGANGACTTGAAAAATGGTACTTCTGGTCTGTCCAGGGACGTAACAAGGTTAGATGGCGCCCGAGGCAAGGAGCAAGTTTGGCGCCACCCACCCATCTTCGAAACTGAGGTCTTTCGGAAGCAAATGTACTGTATTGAAGAAAGTGTTTGCGACATTGTTGGGACTTTTCCGTCCCCTGCAGTGATTTGGTGCCACCATACTGACTCGGCGCCTGGGGAATTGCGACCCCTTTGACTCCCCTCGTTACCCTCTAGGTCTGTCCAGCCTCGTGCTCAGCTTCAAATGGGTGGATGCAAGGAATGAGTTTACGCGCGATGCTGCCACTGAATCGCCACCAGTGCAGCATTGACTGTGAAAGCAGTCGGGTGGTCCACGGCGCAAGCGTAGATGGGCGCTGCAGACCACTCGTGACACTCCCGAAAATAGCACTAAAACGAGTACAAATGAAACTGAGCTAAAGGGACGGAAAACGTGCACGGAGTGAAAACAATGGATCAGAAGCAGGACTCGGATTGCATCAGAAGCAGGACTCGGCTTTACCTGGGTGTACTGGTCCTTCGAAAGGCCAGACTGCTTCATCAGCTGCTTGACTTGCTTCCGCCGCTCAACCAACTTCCTTATCTCGGTGGGGAGGACGCCAGCATCCAATCCCGTATCAGGTAGCTCCGGAATGTATGTCTCTAGATCCGCCTGCAGGTTAAGACAGCACACACATGTCCCGGTCATTCGCAAACAAAACTTTTCTTTTGTAATGAAGGTATTCGTGTGGAAAAAGAAGTTCAAAAGTAAAAGCGAAATTACTGGTAATTTCACTCGACAGGTTTGTTTACCATTTTTTCCAATCGGCGCATCAAAATAGACATTGCGCAAGTCATCAAAGTTTGAACTACAGAACGCGCCAAAGTTTGCAAAGAAATAAATAAACCTGTTAACGATGCCAAGCCCATCCAGGCCGGACCAAGAAACACCAAATTAAAAACCAATCGCCAATTAGTCTAAACGTGTCTTCCAGAAGGTGATAAACACGAGCTTTTGCGTGATTTGCAAGAACTTCAAACCAAAAAAACACCAAATACCAAATTTTCCGGAGGATGCTGGTCAATCGTTGTGAAGCAAATGTTGTATTCCTGGATGATGGACGGGTACAAGCTGTTGAAGTCGAGCAGCAGGATGTACTTGTCGTAGAAGCCCCGCTTCGGGTCGAGCACCAGGCCGCCTTCGTAGGCCGCTTTCTTTCTTTGCTTGCCGTGGTTGCCTGTGTGGCCGAGAAAAAGGCACTTGCGAAGTCGGGCTACAGTTGTCGGGCGCGAGGTTCAAAGCGAAAGTTACATCGCCTTGAAAACCGAGGCTGACGTCTCGTCAAGTCGTGACCGTTTTTTAAATGTCAAAAGCAACTAATTAAGAATCGCAAAATAACACACCAACGGTTGACAGACAACTATCTTACAAATTCCAGGTTGAAAAGGAAAAAGCTTGCTTTTTGTTGCCGAAATTCAAAGAACACGCACCTGTAGCTTCGTCAGAATTTCCACGGCCTGGCTGCTTCTTTTTGAATTCTGAAAAAAAGCACGCGCAATGGGTCAGGGGGGAAATCTACCGAACGCCTTGCTTAACCCCTAAATGTTCCAAATCGGCCTGGCCGATATTTGGATTTTGCCGATATATCGGTATCGTCGAAAACGGTTGATTTTATCGGCCTCAGCAGGTGTTGACAAACCGCTGTTTTATTCCTCACTCATCTAGACAACTTGCGCAAGAAAGCACAACGATAAACAAGCAGACAAGATGAACCATTGAGCACGTGTCAGCCGTCACAGCCAAAACGAAAGTATCATCATTAATCAGTTTAATTGAAAATCACAGCAAAATATTGAATTTGCAGCAATTTAAAAAATTTTAGCTCATAAATCCTGATTTTCGAAGTTTTTGAAAAAGAGGTAAGGCATAGAATACATTGTATTTTTTATAATGAAGCGGTATCGGCTATCAGTCCATGAATGGCCGATATATCAGAATCCGTATCGGCCCCAAAAAAGCCATATCGATCTCTAATATTTTATATGCAGATAGGGTTGCTTTTANTCATCTTTTCAGGAGTACCTCAACTCAAACTAATCTTCAGCAACTTTCGTGAACCTGTGCATCAATGTTTGTCAGCAGTCGCTGTTTCAGTTTATAAATTGATTTAATTCTTAGCTGGTATTTCTGCCAGACCTACTTCCTGGTACTTCAACGCATTTTGCCAACCTGTTCTAAGCACAGCGGGAAGAATGATTTAGCACGCTNTCTGTAAACCTNCTTCAAATAAAAAGGTTTTCATGGAACAGCAACCGCGAGGAAATTATGGTTTCATGTTAATCTAAAGGGTACGAGCTTGGACGTAGACAAAAATGCTTTCTTCAAAAAAATTTCCAACTTACGACAAAAAGAGAGAAAGAAAACAGTTGTTCGGCTGTCCACTAAGGAGCGGGAAAGGAAAAATTGCCCCTTATCTTCGCTGACTGTTACTATACGCCAAGGCACTCTCCTCGTGGTATAACACATGCTACTTTCCAGTCTACGGTTACCGTTTTCGAGGAGGCTGTTACATTGAAACAAAAAAGCTAACAGTTTGAAAAAACACTCAATGCTCCGTTGCGACGAAACGATGTAACACGCCACGAACTCCGGGGTCAACGAACAGTATAACACACGAGTCAGACGAGGGAGCTGTTTGAAGCAAGATGAGGCCCCTCGTCGCTCATGTACTACTCTCCGCATCCTTATTGAACATTTGCACAACAGGCAAAGGTCAACTCACGCTTGTCTGGCGGTATGAAGTCTTTCTCGTAAAATGCGTGCAAAAGAAGGAACTCGTTTCGTTCCGCTCGACCGCCCAGCATGGTCCGAGAGAGAACGTTCCCTGCGAACAAGAACATCGACATTTTTCACCACATCTCAAAGGTGCCCAAGTGCGCTGATAAGCTGTACTGCACACCGTAAGCCAGCGTTACGTCTGAAAAGGCTGGTTTAAGTTACGATGATGCGCTAGAAACTACAACAGAGTGAAGAGCAGTGGGTTGGAGTCCACGGATTTCGTTGCGCAATGGCGGTTATTCCCCTACCATGATACTGCATCTCCAATAGCAGCCCACGCCGACCGTTGAGCGTGCGTTGAGTCATAGGCGAAGTACTGAAAAGCGAATTCTTATGCTAGGAAGCGTTAGACACTGGATGCCGCAACATCTGCGCTGTTTACCAAAATATGTGAAAATGGCCTCTACAAAGCAACAGTTTGCACAAAAATAAAAAAGCACGTAATACTGCAACATCGATATCCTATTCATCTTTCATCGTACCAGCAATGTTGGTTATTTGCAGGGCCAGAGGGAGGGCATTGAGTTCGCAGGTTATGTCCAGCGCCAGTTGTGCGTCGATCAATGCGTGTTCAACCAACCACAGTAGACTCTCCGACGTTCTGTTCAAAACAAAACAAAAAAGAGCAGTGGGCAATCTTTCAACAATACAAAAGAACATCTAGTCATAAAAGGCTGCGCGGCTTCACATGAACTTGAACAACGCCTCAAAAAAGCCTCCACAACAGGGGGTGGATTATTTCTGGAGATTCACTGCGAAGCTTGTTGCCTCAAGAGGGAGGACTTAGTCGTCGCGTTTGTACGATTTGACAACAATAACAATCGTGGTTCGAATCAACGAGACAAGCGGGGGGGGGTGGCAATCACTGCGGTTGAAAAATGCGTTGCGATTCCGTAACCGATTGCCGCAAACGATCTAAATGCGTAAAAAAGTGGGTAGCTAACAGGAGAAAACATAGATTTTCTGTGACAGCACCCCGGACAAGCACGCATTGCCATAAAGAAGCGCGAAAAACAACTTGTAAAGCGACTGACGTGTACATGTTCTTCACTTGCTCGTTGGGCAGCTCCTTTCTCTGCCGATGCAAGACGTGCTCGGACAACGCGGTGAGGTCGTAGCTTTTGCACCGGATCAGCTCCTTGGCCGATATCTTGATGTCGCACGCGATCCTACCGCTCGTCAAGGATCGATCCATGAACCTGCCGCCCTGCGAGCAAAACCAGCGGTAAGCAATCGTGAGCCGGTTGGAAGTGCAAATAGTGGTGACGTGAAGTAAAAGACCAAGAGTCAAGCCGCCCCACAGCCATCTCAAATCATGTCCTGAGGCCGGATACACGAGCTTCTCCGTGGGTATCCCGTGGAATGGGACAGTGGTCTTAAAATTTGTCTCATATGCCCATCATTAGTAACTCAAACATCGTATAGCAGGAATTTTCCGAAGTCGAAAGCCATTATTATATGCTCACGGGGGAGTAAGTATTACACGTAGAGGTTCAGTGCCACGGCGCAGTGATGCGCAGCCCACGAAAATAAGGATGTTCAACCGTATTTAGTTACAAAAATATGTGTCACTCATATTTCCAACTCTAATATGGAAGATTTGGGATGTTTTAGTCCTGGCTCTGAAGACACTAGACATTAGATACGCGCATGATATAATGTACTTCGTATTTCTAGTTTCGTGTGAATCGTATGGGCTGGGGCCTGGTTTCTTTTTTTCGGTCATGGACCGAAACGTTTTTGAAATGACCGGAAAAAATCAAGTCATTTCGGTCAGAATGTCTGAAAATATAGGCTAATGAACACTTTCACAGCGAGTTTTGATACGACTGTAACACAAATGACCGAAATGTCTCAGTAAAAAAAATGACCGAAATGTTTCAGGGAAGAAAAAAAAAACAAGTTGGGACAGTCACAAGTTGCCATTGCTGGAATAGAAAATTATACCATGGCCATGACGGTGAATACCAAGACCCATTTGTAGCGTTTTGTGACCGCGGGCCTTTTCGGAATAGAGCTTTATACATCTTTACAAACGTCAGATCTTCCCTAAAATGCAAGAAAGAATATTTGACACTCACCATAAGCTTGGGCATGTTCAGTTTCTTTAGCCTGCCAATTCTCGACCAATGAGCGACCTTGCAAGCGGACAGTCGGTGAAGCATGACGTCCAGAATGAAGTCTTGCATGTCGTGACCGACAATTATGTCAGGATCGATCTGGGACAGCAAACCATATTGCGTTGGAGACAAAACGCTTAAAATGCACAAGTGCGTGCATTTCACTCCGAAGCAACAAACGAAGAAACCCTATAAGAGTTCGCAAGAATATAGAACCAATGGACTTGATTCAACACAATTTTGAAGTCAAGCGAGTTAAANAAAGGTTTGCATGTTGGGCAGATAACGACAACGGGTATCCGATAAAAATGAGCTGTACTGTCCAGGCATTCNATTCAGCTGAGATAATGTATGCGCTGCAGTGACTAAAAGCCTTGGCTGGAACACGTTTTGCGGTTAAACACGTTGCTTCTCCAGAAAGAGAGCACCCACAATGCCTGAAGGTTGTTACTTCGCTCCAACCATATTTCTTGGGTCCGGGCGCTTGAGCGCTGACAACCGGCTGCGATTTTTATCATGCAAAATATTCGTCCAGGGGTCAAATCATTATAATCCAACAAGAAATTGCAATTGTGTAACCCAATGTCACAAAAATGCCTCATTTTTTTATATAAGGTGCACCCACATGTAA
>JGI24158J21664_10004476_pt1 | contig 17998 bp, 15 predicted proteins | sample Ectturendosymbi3_FD_21664 | JGI IMG/M metagenome (IMG submission 21664)
TGGGTTTAGGTTTTGGGTTTAGGTTTTGGGTTTAGGTTTTGGGTTTAGGTTTTGGGTTTAGGTTTTGGGTTTAGGTTTTGGGTTTAGGTTTGGATTTAGGTTTTGGATTTATATTTTGGGTTTGGTTGTAGGTTAGGGTTTTAGGTCATGTTACAAGGACCTTACACTAATCCAACAGTATCATCCTTGTCATTTGACCAATCCAACCAATCGGATTATTCCTAATAGCAAAATAACTCCAGCAGTGCTTTTGTCTCTGATGGCAAAATACGCTTTGGAAATACCAAAAGGCTGTGTCTATTCTGTCTCATGATGCAGAAGCACTTCTGGAACTATTTTGCCTTCAACAAATCATGCTGAAGGCAAAATAGCTCAAGTAGTGGTTTTGCTTCATGAGGCAAAATAAAAACAAATAATTTTAGATGGGCGGATCAAGACTGGATTGGACTGATGAATTTCAAAAATTTCGCGGATCAGGACTGGATCGGATTTAATTTTAATTTTATCGGATCAGGACTGGACTCACTGAAAAATTTCACAGTCTGCTCATGTCTGCTGTACTCTATTCTCACTCTGGCCCCAGGATCACCTCTGATTAGTGGCTTCGTGATCATCTCTGACAACATAACATTTCTACTTTTCATTGCTTGAAACTGTTTTGTGAGAGTGTCTAACTTGTTTTTTCACTGCTCATGCTATTCTGGCCGTTGATTATTCTTAACTGTAACTTATGACTTGTTTGTAGAAAGTTATTGAAAAAATCCAATTTTAAAATTGATATTAGGCAGTTCATGAAAAGAAAAAGCATTTCTGATAGTCGAAGTGTAGAAAAAATTTCATACAAAAGACTGAGAATTGAGATACAACCATCACAGACTAATGGGGTAGAATGGGTAAAGCGTTTTGAATTTGTGAACGTCCATTTGCATTTATCATCAGCAACCTGAAAAGGATTTAGCAAAATTTGGACGTTTCTCCCCCTTGGAAAAATTTCTGTGTACGCCCATGGATGCATTGACTTCGATCTAATTCTTGGGTCATAAAGCGTGGTGCTGTTTGGTTCAATTCTTTTAAATCGCTCGAATGCCTAATGCTAAGATTGTCAGTTGCCTTAACCTATAAACTAAATGCAGTAATCAAAAAGCTCTATGATTTCATGCATAGTGAACAGAGATTGACAAACACAGCTCTGGCCTTCTTAGCTGAAAAGCTATCCTTGATGTCCTCCGTCAGCAAGGTGACCTGATCTACGGTTGACCTCCCATGTCACAAACCTGTGGGAAGTTGGTACTGCTGATCATGTCACAAATTGAGCTTTATGTGTGGCACAAAGCAGGATGCGGTTTGTGAATCTGGATATGATTTCTTAGTTCTTCACAAGCAAAAACGGATAAGGTCATTTAGACATTACCTTAACCTATTTTTTTTTCTTTCACTAGGGGAAAGACTGTCAAACATATAGGCAATGAAACATGATATTCTACAATGAAATGAAGATTTGGTTGGTATAATATAACATAATCCGAAACCATCACATTGTGTAAGATTTCCAGCCCTCGAACCATTGTTGCTTATGTGGCCTTCTGATAAGAAAGTTTAGAGATCCCTGACCTAGATGACTGTGACAAGAATTATTAAAAATGCTATTTGCAATGTGCCACCAAGGAATAACAGTGGTGTAGACAGGTTTGCTTTTGTTGAGTGATGGATGCTTTTGTGAGCCTTTAATGAAGTTAGTGTTTGGCTGCTTTAGGTTTGAACAATCTGGTAACCTTGCCTTGCCTTACAGTACCACATGATTAGACATTGCCTCTTTGCAAAATATGAAGCTGGGACTTCTTGGAAGTTTGATTTGCATGGTTAGTAATGGATTGACTATGCCGGTATACTGAAACCTTGTATGTTTCAAATGTCACTTAGAATTACTTGCGACAACAATAAAATTTGTTTTGTAAAGAATGGGTTACAACTGCTTTAGTGTAGAGGAAATAAAGATGAGGTGCTTGCACTCATTCACATTTTGTCCATTCAAACTTTTGGTTCATTCATTAATAACCTGCTTGTTTTATGTTCGGAAATATTTGTACAAAACAATTGGTCAAAGTCGTTGAAACCAAGTCCATCAGCTGAAAAGCTTGTTGACTAGTTGTCTGTTTCGTTAAATTGAGTTTGTCATGCTGAGTTGATGTGATTTTGATTGGTTAAACAGTAAATGTTATTGTATATACTAAACGTATTATAACATTTTCACATTTAACTGATTGTCTTCAGATGAAATATATATGACATAAAAAGTGACTGCAACAAGTGATGATGCTGCAGTTCAGGTATTGCACTTTTTAGGAAACTTGAATGTCCTTTAACAATCGCATATATATACCTAGGTTCATCCTGGCCAGAGATGAGCCATCAAAGCTGTGGCTGGTTGTGATAATACATGAAGGTGCTTAACTGTTTTGTAACTAATTTTNCAGGTTTGTTCTTGCTGTGGAGACCTTGGTGATGCAGATGTCCATGAACCTTCAACTTTACCAGGACATATGAAACCTTTTGGATCTGCTGGTCCTTTTTTTGAAGTGCCCATCATTCAAAGTTTTCCTTCTCCACGGGATTTCTTTGATAACTATGTGGTGCCCTCAATTCCTGTTGTTATGCGCAATGCTGCCAAAAAGTCTCCGGCTTTCCACAAATGGTAATGTCTGGTATTGATTAGCCTTGATCATTGTTTTATCAATTTAATCACGTATGCTTGTCCGACTATATACTTGAGTAGATCCAGGAGAACAGAGTTAAATAAAATTTATAGTTTTTAATTCTGTGTTTATTTTTTTCACGTTCTACTAGTAAACACTAGGCATGAATGATAGTAAACACTAGGCATGAATAAAAAACACCCTAAAGGTTGTGGTCAACCAAAGACAATGCATTTTCTAGTGAGACTTCATCCTTCAGTAATTGCACAAGGCAGTAATGCAAGCAAAATTTTGATTAAGTCTACCCAAAATCTGAATTTTTGACTGGGATTAAAGTAGTGTTTTTCAACCTGTGGGCCATAGCGCAGCGTCCGAGTGGGCCACAGAGTTATGATAAAAGTAGATTAGAATACAGTTATCTAGACATGTAATCACTACAGCATGGGAACACAATGATTGTGTTCAGCAAGATTCTCACTGATTTGCATACAGGAATAAATTCATTACTTGAATGTGTGTTTATTTGTATGTAAAAAAACATAGCCTATGCTAACAGTAACAAGGTAGTGGGCCACGCAATTTTTACCAAAATTTTTCTGGGCCATGTAACTAAAGCTAGAGAAACACTGGTGTGAAGGTTTCAAGAATGAGACTGTGCATAATCATATATTTAAAGGTCTATGCCAAGCCTGCCCAGGCCGCATGCAGCCCGCGAGGTTGTTTTAAGTGGCCCACAATGTAATAAGTTCATAAGCAGACTTTTCTAATTTTTAGTATTTTTTATAGGCTCAAGTATATTTGCCATCAAAACACACCAATATTATAACTGTTGTTTCTGTTATGGGCCTCCAACCCAAAAACTTGTATAAAAAACGCTTCAAAAATATGTCAATTTTTTAGATTTTGTGTATATCCATACAAGCTGGCAACACTGCATGCAACTATGGGACTCATTATCACCTCATGTTATCACGTAAAACTTATCAAAAGCAAGGGATTTGTTACGTCACAAAAACGTTTGTGACCTGCAATAAATTTCCTTATGTGCAAGTGGCCCACAGCACTGAAAAGGTTGGTCAGGCCTGGTCTATGCTCCGGTTGGATCATGAGTTGTTAGAGAGTATAAACTTGGATGATGCATGAGACTCTGCAGGGCCAACCTTTGAAAATCTTTTTGCTGATTAATCAAAAGCTAGTAACTCTATTGAAAGTCTTTGCAGTGAGTTCCTACATTAGATCTTTAGCTGCAAGCTTGCAATATCCAAGCAGAGCAAAATTTTACTCAGTTAAGACAAACTTATAGAAAGTGATTTGTAGACCCACATAAAAAGAAAATTGGGGACTTACCAATCATCAGTAAGTGTGACACTAAATGCAATGCATTCACTACCCTGAACGATCGTAAAAAATTTGTAAACTGAACAGCAAGCAAGATCCTATTTGGCCCCAAAGATAATTTGTAAAAATCATTGGCATTATTGATTGATGTATGTAAGTATTCCTTCAATGTTAAGGCTGCTATTTAGCTCACATTTTACAAATAACATTAATTCAATCCAAATTAACTCAAAAATGTTTAAAACTTTGCAGAAAGCTCACCCATTGACTGAAAGATGTATTACCCAATTCAGTATCTGATAAGTACTGAATAGATCGATATCGGATTATTTAGAATTGTAGTAGTTTGCTAGTTTTGGAGGATCCCCTTTGTTTATAGGTTAAACTTTCAGTTAATAACACAAATGTTCCATTTCATATGAACAATGGAAATCTATAATTGAACATTTAACAATCAAAAGGTGTTGAAAAAAATTTTTTTTCGTTGCATGTACTTGTTCCAAGTTGCATATACAGGTTAGTGGCAATGACTTAAGAGTGGCTGATAACTACGAAAATTTGCATTACATTTTTTAAAATTTATGTTAATTGACAGAAAAGCTGAAAAGTACCTCTTGTTTGTTCAACTGAGTATTGCTGACAATCTTGAAGGTTTGCTATTGCAAGTTACTCAGAGTGGGCTGTGGGTTGATATTCCTGAACAAACACTGAGGCCTGATGTTTTAGCTTTCATACTACCTCTCCCCGTAATTTTTGTTGAAAGGTGTTTGAAGAAAACAAAATGTTTTAAAATCGAAAATAGCATTGTAAGGCATATGGAAATGAGTGGTGAATACTTCATATAGCATCATCATGATGTTACGGCTAAAGGACTGAAAAGCTTGGGGTGAATAAAAATATGTTTTTGAGTTATTCAGGTTAATAAAAAATTTGTTTTCTAGCTTGTAGAAGCAAAAATTGCATGGCTGTGGAAATGGACTGTGCAGTTTTCTGTTGGTTTAACAAAATTAGTGGGCATTATAATTACTTAGATACTGTTGTTTCCTGTAGGACAGACAAGTTTTTTGTGGAGCACCCTGAATCTTCTGAAGAAGTTTATGTTGAAAACGCGAAAAAGGAAGTACGTACTGCTGAAGGAAACGTCATGCAATTTCGCGATTTTGTGAAACAGTACAAGAGTAAAGACATATACATGGTCAATGGTGTGCCAATGTTCTTGAGGTATATATCATGTGCTTTACGCATACAACCCTTGTTCTCTGTTAAAGGTTGAATCAATGATTTTCTATTAACATGCTTCCTATTTTANAACACCATTAAAAGGATAAAGCTTGGCCTGCGTTTACTAGCATGAAGCACAGAATTTGTTAATTTCTGCAGTTGATATGTTTTACTGGGTGCACTTAATGAGCTTTGAAGAAGTTATTCTCTTTTTTGAAGCAGAAATTTGATTTTCATCTGTTTTGGAAAAAATTTCACCCGGGCAAACATCCATGCAGGCATCAGTTACAGAATGCATGATTTTACAGATGACTAAAATTCTAATTTTCTTTCTATGTAATTGCAAAAGTGCTGAATATTGCTGTTGCAGGTTTATGATGCCGTGATTCTATCATGCTAGAACTCCATCAAAGATGCATACTGACCTGCTTTTTTTCACTGAGACATTTCAGCCATTTTTTGCTGAGACATTTTAGTCACTGAAACAGTTCAGTCATTTGTCTCACAGTTGTTTTAAAACTCGCCATTACAGTGTTTTTAGCCTATATTTTTAGAGATTCTGACCGAAATGACTAAATTTTTTTTAGTCATTTCAAAATCATTTTGGCGTATGACCGAAGAAAACAGGTATGGACCACAGCGCTTCAAAAATGAGCTGTTTGTTTCTTATTGTTCATAATTTATTTTATCCTGTACCTTCTTCTGTTATCAATCAAGGCCGATATTTACTGAAACTCAACAAAGCTTACTAGGGTGAACCTAACTTTACACTTAGAGAGTATGTATTTTGTCTTATTTCATTAATTGTTTATTAGAGTAAAACTAAAAGTAAGCAACCTAGAATTGTCTAATTGCTGGTACAGTATTTGCTCTAAAAGGTTTTGCTCACAAAGTGGTGATGCAAGCTTTCCAAGCTCTGAGGCATTGCTTGTAGTGCTGAATGTGTTTTCAAATGGCTGAGACAGAAAACATACACAGAAAAGAAAAATGTATGCAATTATACCCTTCAAGAGTTACATATCCACCAGCATCTTACATTTTTACTGTACTTTTTGTACATCCTAGAATTGTCACTGTACAACGCAGGGCCAACAAAGATTTCTATGTTTTTTTTCTTGTGCTATGTTTTGTTTGAGACAAATGTTTGGAAAAAAAACATATAAAGAGAAAATCAACTGATTTATATGCGTGTTTTTTCAACTTAAAGTTTTTCCTGCAGATCACATGTTACTCTTCCACAGCCACTCAAATGCAAGATCGTTGTGGATAATTTGTCAGATTCGGTAAGTTTTTTTGGAAGGATACGCTAAGAATTGCAAATATAGAAATTTCTTTCACCGGCTGTATGATGGAAAACATATGAGTTGAAATTTTAGATTTTTGAGTAGGGATGTTGGCATCACAGTGGCATGCTTTCTAGAATTTTAAGAAGCACCAGCAAATCAAAGTGGTCTGGTTTTCCTGGAACCACATCTACAAAACTTTGACCAATCATTCACTTGAGACCAACCATTCACAACGATAATTAGTTCTGCCATTTTTACCTTGTTCAGGGAAAATTTACCGTAAAACCTCTATTTGAGTGCCACCTATAATAGAATGCCACTAAAAAGGAAAGGTTGAAAAATAGAGCACCACCCTCTAATTGAATGCCAATGTGATGAATTCTATTTCGGAAATAGTAATTCAGTAACTTGATATTGATGCGGAAAGTATTGAAAATGACGAGGACGACTTCAACAGCAACGTGTCACTTGATTTTCACCAGTGAATCTGTGATTATTTACCAGTAAGCACCCTCTATTCGTGTCTTTTGCTAATTATCTAAATGTGTTAGATGTTTTTTCTTTTCATTAATAAATTTTATCTCAAAATTCTGACCAGCTAGTCGAAAAATGGAGTGCCACTCTCTAATAGAACGCCACTATGAGGGAAGGGTTGTAAAATAGAGCGCCATGGTTGTGAAATAGAGGTTTTACGGTAGCTTGTTTTTCTAACGTTTGGTCCAATATTATTACGATTTGGTCTAATGTAAACCAAGGGCTTGTATTCTCCCTTTTCAGCCTTATTTTGGCATTTCTTAACATGTGAACTTAATGGGTTACCATGTTTAAGATTTATTGATCCAAGGCCTTCATTAGGTTGTGAAGCAGAGAAACAGCAGGAGGAGAGAACTGAGCTGCCCTGAGTATGAAAAGGTGTTTTAAGAAAAAGATGCTTGATTTCAACAAGTAAATCCGATGGAAAGTACTCAAAGATATTATTGTTGTCTAATGCAATTTGGTAAATAATATCAAACAACCATGAACTCACAGCACTCTATGCTGTCCCGATTTACCTGCCCAGATGCGTAGCTAGTGCAACTTGGGCCTCTTGTAGATAAACTTACGTGGGTGAGACTGTTGCGAATATTTCAAAAGGGGCCCTCTATTTCGAGCGCGGTGTTTTGTCATGTTAGTGACAACCGATGTGTGATGTGTTTAATTAATTTAGCGCATTTAATGGTAGTACCTGCCCAAATTATACTCTTGGACAGACTGGTTACGCCATTTGCACTGCAGCTTTGGCAGTATCAAGGAGTACCACGGGAAATGTGTTGCGGAAGGGATATTTGTGTATGAGAGGCCTTGCACTGGGTCTACTGCAGGCGCAGTCATGCGACAATCACTACAACCGAAAAGGAGAGGCTATGTGTTGCGCTGTTACCTTTTTATGGGACACAAGGTGGACGATGATTTTATTCTCTTCTCTGCCATAACTCCCAATATTAAAATGCAGTTGCAAAATGTACTTTTGTACTTATTGCACAATGGCCAAACAGAAATACAGTAGTTCCCGCTTAATGAGCCCAAAATTGTCTGGTCTGGAATTTTTCAATTTGTTCCTGTAGTAAAAATAAATGCTTTATAAGCCCAAAGGCCACTTAGTAAGCTGAATTTTTGAACACATTGGCTTAAAATTGGGTGAAAAGCATCGCAACTCACACTTTATCTTGCTTTCGACGGTTTCACCCTTTGTTGCACTGCTGACCTTGCTCCTAATACAACTGTTTGGACACAAATGGTATATTTGTGCCGTAATCTATAGGTAAGACAATTGGTGGTTGGTGCTCTGTAGAATTTATTTTCAACATGGTGAAGAGACATGCAGACGTAGCCCTGTCTAAGAAACTTGAGATTTAAAAAATTACTTAGCATTGCCAAAATCCAGTCAAGGTGCTGCCACCCAACAACTCATCATCTCTCTCGACAAAATGCATGAATTTGATAAATTGAACGGCCATGTTTGACAGTTTCTGCGTCACCAACAACCAATGAGGCAACTTAATCTTGATGTTTTTGCATGGAAATAAATGCTGTTTCACTGTAATAAACAAAAAAAATTGCTTGCTACCTGTAACTGTTGTGCACAGTGTTAACAGATTTAACGACTTTTAGCGATAGTACTGTCAGCCACACTCACTTATGCACGTGAGAGCAGCGAAAATTGGTCCCTCGCTTAATAAGCCCAAAATTGTCCAGTCCCGAGGTGGGCCTAATAAACGGGGAGTACTACATTACCATTACATTTTGGGCTGAAAGGATCTCAGCACAAAGATGCTATTCAACAAAATTCTTTCGCAAAAATGCATTTTATGCTTTAATGCATGCCAGTGCTGATCTAGAGAGTATTTTTAGTCAGACATGTACTGTGAAAACAAATTTATGAAGTTGACTCATGACTTTTTGAACTTTAGTTTATTGTAACACTTCGAGCAGAGCTACAAAGAGAAAACAGACCTTGCCAAACACTGGTCAATAAACATTTTGTGCAATTCTGGCAACACTTGTTCTTACCTATCTTGGGGCCGCTGAATGCAAATCGAACCTTAATTTCCGCAGCAATGACTAGATTTTTGCAAAGCAAGATTTTATATTTATTTTTAGCAAAATTCAAAATTTCTAAACAGCGACATGATTTAGCAAATGATGTGCTTGCTTACAGTCAAATAAAAAGGCCTCAAAACAAAAGTATGTGCCAAGAAATTTTTGTATTACCAATGGAAATTTTATTTACAGATAGATAGGCACCAAATGTTTCAAAAAAATGTAGAAAACAAGCTCTTTGCTGGCAAATCCATGGTAAGCGCAAGTTTTTTGGAAAATGACATAGACAAGAATAATGGCAATTTACAGTATCAACTTAAAGTTATCGATGACAAGATGCAAGAAACTCAAACAACCCCAGAAAGTTCACTCATAACTTTTGCGATTTTACACTTTGAGGACAGCAACACTTGACACCCCAACAATAGTCATAATATGTCGATCCCATCAACCTNAGTACNGTTCTTCCACTGTCAATGAGATCTTGGTGGAAACGCTCATTCCTGTTCGTTACTGACAGCCCCAGGGTTTTCAGGGAATTTGTCCAGGTAACTGTATAGAAAATATATTTTATGCTCATCTTGCATCCTAAATAATGATATCCTGAGAGCATCTGGGATACAAGTGCTTCATAGTTTGGAGGCTTTCTATTGCCAAGAAAGTTTTTACAACATACAAAAAAGGTAGCCGTATAACTTCCTCCGTGGCATTCATTTTCTGAAGGAAGTCTTTATCACGACTAAGTGTAACATGCATCATTTTTCTGGTGTAGCAGAAAATTAACCATTTTGAGTTCAACACAAATGATCCAGTTCAGCTATTGATATCAGAGCAAATCCATAGCAATTTTAATGTCATCATGCTGTTGCTTCAGTTGAGTGACCAACTGGAACAGCTCCATAAACATTTCCACTGCACAAAAGGACCCACTTGAGGCTGCGCTTCGAACTGTTTGAAAATCTCCATTCTCCTGGATCATACGAGGAGATATTCAATGTGTGAGAAGGCCAGTTGTATCGTTGCAATGTACCAGCTTCTTTACATATGACAAATAGGGAATAAATAATTCTTCTCTGTTTCAAAAAAGGAAACCTCTTCAGAGCGATACAGCGCCTGTTTTTCCATGAGCCTGGAAGTACGAGCTCAGCTGCTTGCTTGGGCAGATCTAAATCTCGTGCCACTAAGTCATTCAGTTCGGAATGATGAAACTACTGGGGAGCTACATATTTGTTTCATAAGAAGATTCTTGAGATTCTGTGTATGGTCTTTTATACTACATTTTCATGAGTTCTTCCCATTCAGGTTGCTTCAGAAGACTCAAAACCACTAACGACTGCTGGAGGGTGTCTTATCAAGAGTGCGGGACAGGTTGTATAGCTGATGGAATACTTGGATAAGAAAGAATTTGCCAGTTCTTCTTGCCAACACCTTTTGTATTCGCTATACATAAGTAGGAGTCAGTTGTGTCGTCTCGGTTGGGGTTCACGCCCCAACATTTAAATGCCAAAGGGCAGACTCTTCCGCTTTCTTTCTCTCCAATCTCGAAGCATTGTTTTGCAGTTGATAGCATATGATAAAACATTTCCAGGTTTTGTTTTAGAAACTGTGCTCAAGCTTCATGCGACCGAATTGTCGCACCAGAAGTGACAATAGCCGAAGTGGGCTAGTAGGGTAGTGAATGAAGCTAAAAATTGAAATTGTCGATTGGATGAAAACTGGAGCATGCATGTAGAGCCTGATTGCAGATTTGCAATCGGCATCCCAAAATTGTGCAAAATCCTTTAAAAAATTTTGTGCAATATAAATTGAAAAAAATGTATTGACCAATGTTATCATATTCCAGACAGTAACTAGTGTTACATCTGGCAATTTGGTGTCTGATCTAATACTAGAGCCAATGTTTAATATTTTAAGAACACCTTGTGATTTTTCAAGCTTTATTGAAAATATTGTTTATTGACAAGAACAACAAAAAATGTCGATAAAATGAAGATGTGGTAGCTGCATGCAAAAATCACCAATTAGTCCGACCCATAACATTTTCAAAATCTAGTATTTTGTAAGGCCTCCCCCGCAGTTTATGACACTCTTTCACCCTCTTTTAGGCATGCTCATAAGTAGGTTTCTGCAGTATTCCGCATCAACACTTTTACCCATACCCAGACACCTTTGACACGCTGTAGCATCAAGAGACTGGAAGTCTGGAAGATAGCTTTTCTGCAACTTTCCTTTTCATCAGTGACCACAAATTATTTATAGGATTTAGGTCAGTTTCCAGGCCACTTCAGCATGCTGATCCTTTTTTGACTTAACTCTTCACCATCTTGCATCGGTGACATGGTGCAACATCGTGCATGAGCACAGTAGCTTGATAGACCGCCAAAATACGCTGTAACTTTTCTCGAAGAAGGTCGAAATATCGCAAGCCATTCATTGTCATTCCAACAGGTAAAAAATACAATCCAGCAGTTCCATTTTTATACATTGCACCACAGATCATTTTGCTGGAGGAATGTTTTATTGTGGGTACAGCAGGGTTTTTAAGGTGTTTTAGGGGCCTGATTCGGGTACTTAGAATCAGAGAGATTGGGCCCCTACATGTCCATGTCTGGTACCTAACATTGTCCTTAAAAAAATCCTTGAAAAAAGCAGTATACTCTTTCTTAAACCGCATTCCTNTCTGCCCTCTGATATGAACCTTTTGCACCACAGTATTAAAAGGTTGATTCATCCGAAACACATCACTAGACCACTGTCTTTGGNAGTCCAAGATCCATATGTTTTTGCAAAGTTGAAACACCGCATTTTCATTTGGGGGATCAATCGAGGTTTGCGTGCTGGTTTGTACGACTTGACTGCATTCGTCACAAAGACGCTTTGAAACAATTCTTGAACTAACTTCCGCGTTTTTCTTACTTGAACAAGGGTAGTGTTTTGTAACCCTCGACTTCTGTCCTTATAACTTCCATACTTGGTGAATTTTATCTTTGCAGTGTGAACTGCTGTTTTGCTGCAATGCAGTTAAGATGCAATTATATACATCCAGAGTAACCTTCCTGCTAAAAAACAATATTTGGGCTCACTGGGAAACTAAAATTGACTTTTTATCCATTTTTAAAGATGCACCCCAAGGGCAAAAGCTGTATCACCTACACTAAAAATGGCCATGAGCATTACATTTTCTAACACGTGTTTGAGCTAGACAATCGACAATAACTCACAATAAAAAAGGTTGGATGAATAAGATTGTGCTGATGCATTAAACAATGATAATGCATAATTCCTCATTTTTCGAAGGTGGTCTTAAATTTATGACAATGACTGAAGTACTGAGATAAATGAAGTAGGTGATTTTGACTGGTTGGGGTTCAATCATCAGCAGTTAACACTTTCTGTACGTGTAGTAGACCTGCCGGCTGCAGATGTTGCACGATTGCGTATTTATTCAAAAAGTGTATTCATGGTTTTCTTGCTTGTGACAAGTTTTCTTTGTTTTTTTTGTAATCAAGAACTTTGCATTTTGCATGAAGTGCTCGCTGATCTTTATGTGTCAAGTGTTGATCTCAAAATGGATTACTGAAATGTTTGGCATTTACTTTTTGACGTAGCTTTGGCTTAATTTGGAAGAACTGAGATGGCAACACTGTGAGTCATTCCCACGCGATTTGTGCGCTAGTTGCGTTGACAGAAAGAAAATAAAAATATTTTGATGTCGTCATTTCGCGGTGATCGCGGCAAACGTTGTGCAGCCCGACTGTCGAAACTGACCTTTAAAAAACGCCTTCGAACTACGTAATTCGTGGTCGACCAAAGCAGGTGTAACATTGGTCATCAGGAAATATACAAAAACAAAACGTAACACCTTTAAAGCGTTTATACCAATGGTGAGCAAACTGCGGCTCGCCAACATGTATTGTGTGGCTCCTCTAGCTGAATAGCAACATCTCGAATTTATAGTGAGTTGTCACTTCATACAGGTATTTATTTTTTGTTTCATTTATCAATGTGTTTACATGAGTTCGTAAGGTGATGTACGAAGGAGTCTAGGCGATTTGATAACAAAAACAGTGAAACTGAAGCTCAAGTTAGGCTACTTATGTTTCCAGAACAAAGTTAAGATTTTACAGAAACATATTGTCAAAGACATTCTGTTATTTTCCCAATATCGGAATGAGAACGAATGCTTTCCGCGAAGAGGCAGTTGCAGACCACGAAGTGGAAGAATACGAAAATGCATTGCAAGACTACTGGAGAAGTTCCAAGCCAAATTTGACCATTTGCAGGAATAAAAATCATGATTACGTTTATTGTAAATCCATTCAACGTTTATGTAGTCGGTGATAGCTGTCCAATTCGCCAACCATTTGTCACAAACTTGTCTGCCTAAATAAAACTGACCAAAATGCAGGAAGATCTGGCTTGAAAAAATTTCAGTCGATGCCGCTCTACAGTTGAGTTCTGGTGACTGGTTCCAGATAGTAAATACCTAGAACGTAAAGAACAGTGTACGACTCAATTCTGTATTTAGCACGACATATTGCTGTGAATTTTTATTCTTTGCAAAACATCGTGCAACCTTAACAAATGAACACTTGGGAGAATTAATCTGCAGAGCTTTAGCAGCGTATCTTCCAGATTTTTGGAGACCAGCAAATCAAACAAAAATGTAGTATTGATGAATAATACGTTTGTTGCGTTGCAATTACTGTAGGTCATTTTGTGTAAAACTTGCATTCTTTACCGTATATTTATTGACACTATAAACTGATTTTGCGGTGCGCTGGTGTTTTTGTTTTTCTTCAGTTGACTCTTCTATTGAACAAGTTTGCCCAACCCAGGTTTATAGCTTGTGCAAATGGACGTCTCTCGTTGTAAATTGTTCGTCTGCGGTTCGGACCAACAGCTCGGCATCAGTGGCTTCACCAAGTGTCTTTTGTTGGATGTAAAGTTAACCCCCTTTCACGTGCGCAGTGTATTAAGATAAAATTATAACCTAGCTTTAATTGCTGCAGAGTTCAAACTTCATTAGTGATGCTAAGAATATAGTTGCGACAGTGCTTTAGTCTCAATACATACCCAATCATATGTCATAAGCAAGTCATTCAACAGTTGTTGACCTTGGCAGGACTATTTCAGAGGCATGAAGTGGACAATGAACATCTTCAATAAACGACAATGAACAGCGAAAATCATCACAGCAACGCACAGAGCCCCAAAGTTGACCATTGGGCTGTTTCCGGATGGCCTGGGGGTTTAATTGCTCCAAGAACTACCGTATGAACGGCAGGTTTTGGGAAAGCATAGAATAAATCTCGGAACGTGCTAATCGCAGGAATGTTCTGCGTAACTGCGATGATTTTTACCACTGCACATTCGAGACTCTAGCTCACAATATGATTTCAATTGCGTTACTATCGTCTTACTGTGTTTCAAATCGGTTTGTTTACTGAGAAAAGGTTTCGAAATTGCTGCGCAAACGTTTCTCATGGCTTTGTTTCATAGGTAATGTGGTTTAGCAGTGGAGGAACTAAGTCCGTTTTGCATAACGATGATGTTGACAACATTAACTGTCTGTACAGAGGAAACAAAACACTCACCTTTGTGAGTCGTTTTGAAACTGGCAAGGTTGGTGGTTTGTGGTACCGTTTACAAGTACTGATTATAAGCTCTTTGTTCTATTATGATAAAATTTGAATTTTGTGGCATCAGTGAAGTTTTGCGTGAGGTGTATTTTTATCGGCATCCATCCCAGAGTACAACACGCATCGTCACGCAAAAAAGTGAAACCCTTACCTATTCGATATATGAGCCACCTGCTATAACTAGAAAAATTTCAAACTTTGTGAATGTTATCCATGGTGTCTAAGCAGCTTGATCCATCGAAACTGGGAAGTAAAACTTTGGAGCTCTATCTATGATTTACTTGGAAAACAGAAGCCTGTCTTAATTTGATACGATATGATAGCGGTAATAAAATGGATACATCATTTTGGACCACCCTAGCTAGAAGTAAACATTAAAAGGCTGTTATTATTCATAAGAAAGTTTTATGTTTACAATGATAGAAAGTTTATACTGCAACACGCATAAAATTGTTGAAAAGTTTATCTCAAGCCGTTCTTGGTTTTGCAGAAACAAGACAATTGTAAGATATCTTTGGCCTATTGTCATCGCAAGCATGAATTAAACGCGAAAACGTTTCGCCAATTAAACGCGAAACGTGCTCGTGCGTGAAAGTATTGGGTTTAGGTAACTTATGTTCAATGGCGGCTTACATTAATTATTAAATACCATTTCGTGCGGCTAACAATCGAATAAATAGGTACATACTAAAGGTTCCTCACTGCAATACCTTAATGAAAAGCTAGAGATAGCGAAACGTCGACAAAGGCACGATAAAAGATCACCGGAATAAGCTGCGGTTAATTTTAATACATTATACATCTGTTATTTGAGACGAGTAATGGCAATATCAGCAGACGCAAAATTTCTGTATGTCTGTAAAGCGACAAAATATAGAAGTTGCTTCAGGTTAAATCCATGTACTCATGCCAAGCTGTCAAAAACTTCAACAGCAATGCAGTAAGTTGTTGTTGAAACACAAAGAACAGTTTGCCACTGCCCAGAAATGACCGCCGACAATACGTTATTATTTTTCTCTAACTCACCCGTTTCCCTGTCATTCCGGCAATATTTTTTTTGAGGATTCCACAGAAGCAATGTGATATCATCAGAATCAGAGACCACCCGCTCGCTGCCTCCACCCTTGGTTTGTTTTAAACCAAGACACACCACACAACGAACTTAACAAAACAGTTTCGATCCCAAGTTTTCTAGGTTTGATAACCTGTGTATCCCTTCATTACGTTCCATGACCTGCTAAAAACTAAGACCGTGACGTCGTGCGATAGAGGCTGGTTTGCTCAGGTTTTGTCCAGTGCAGAAGTCGTTAGCAATATTGAATTCGAATGGATAAGCCGGTAAATAGGCAAGCGATTACCGCATATGTAACGTTATAATTACTAAAATTGGTTACAGATAGCCATGTGACCAACACTGCAGGACATCTAATTCTCCTACTCAAAAAAGCAAGGCCTTTTTCGCATCACAAAGCTCTCAATTGAAACGAACATGTTTGTAAAACATTTCCGGGATACGTAACGAATTTCCATTGTTATGCATCACCAAGATGTATTTTGCAAAAAGAAAACGCATTTCAAACACGCTTACGACCAAGAACTTCAGTCGCACGTTCGGTCGCACCCGCAGAGTATGCTTCGAGCTCGCGCGTCCACAGTTCCGGTTCTGAATTTTCGCGACCCGCGCCGGTTAACTCATCCTGCGCAGAAGTTTCGCGACTACACTTCCACGCGGTCGTACCTCGTTGGAAATTGTCTTTTTTACCTGCGAAATATTCGTTAACGTACATGTTATGATGTCAAGGATTGGACGGAAAAGGTGTTGGATAAGTCCAGCGGTTCATACTCGAGCATGGATGTGGACGCAGTAGATTACACCAAGTACCCACAGCTGGCCGGTGTAAGATTCGGAGTCGTTCATATGCAAGCTGGAGATTGCCTCTTCATTCCATACAAATGGTGAGACCATTAACCTTGCTGCAGTAAACAAATTCCGGTCGTTGCTGGTAGCGCTTAAGTAACTTAGTTTTAATATCTAATAATTTGAAAACGTTTTGCAATTTGCTGCTGGAGGACAAATAAGGTTAAGTGTTTAGTTATGCCCTGGTACACGAGCTCTTCCACACACGTACGGTGCTACCACGAAATACACCTCTGTTTTGATGGAATATGGAAATTATGGTTTGATTTAAATGAAGAGTTGGTTTTTGATGGTGACAGTGGTGCGTGAAGTTGTAGCACCACGGTATCTGAACTGATATTCGTAGGCGTTGGGTGTTAAACTATATAGATGCATTATTGACGTTGGGCGTTCATCCTCAACCGCTTTTGCACGCGCAAGAACCCTTAAAGCTCATCTTCCTTCGTCAGTGGCTGAAAGAAATGCGTCAATTATCTTGACGATTACTGCTGTTGAAGGTAAAAAATGTTAATCTGGTTGTTAAATATGTCCGTGCTTTCGCTTTTTCTGCTATTACTCTTGTGAAGCTCACCGACAGCGTCCTGGGCGTGCGTCGGTCTTTTCGGTCGAAATGCCGAAACTTATTCGAAAGCGGCATGCTCTTTGAATCCTGTGTTCTGTGTGAAGCTTTTCTTCCCATAGCAGCTGGCCTTTTGATTTCCTTCTAGGCTACAGACGTAACAGTCCTGCGGAAACAATCTGTCACGTTTTTTCGACAATTTTGATATCTGCATTGCTTGAAATTAACTCGAAGCCTTAAGCCTAATTGAAGTTTCTTATTGTGGTTCGTAATGCTTTGCTCGCTGGCACAAGCAAGTGTTGTTTCGTGTCCGGGGCTTCGTTGATTCTCAGTTCTGCAGGTTACACCAAGTCAATTCGTTCGGAAACAATCTTGCTGTAAACCTATGGTTCAAACACCACCCTCGGCAGTTCTACAATTTATCTGCCGAGGCCTGTGGAAACTTTAGCGATGAAGACCTGTTCCTCAACCAAGTCGTTTTCGAAACTACTGATCTTCATTCGGGCCAAGTAGCCTCAACGATCCCAGTCTTCGACAAAGGTAAACGATTGCGTTTATTTGCATCATCCTGAGTGGTTGCTAGTGCAAATACATCAAAATTTCCCTATTGCTATTCAATTTGGAAACTTGTTGATGCAGAAGCGCGTATTGAGGCTGTGGATAATATTTCCACTGCTGTGGATTCGAAGCTTGGATTCTTTTGGTGATCGCACCTTTAACGCGCGCACTTTCAGCAACATGTCTGCGTATTTCAACACGTC
>JGI24158J21664_10004477_pt1 | contig 17998 bp, 13 predicted proteins | sample Ectturendosymbi3_FD_21664 | JGI IMG/M metagenome (IMG submission 21664)
TTTTTTTATGGTTCCGCAGTTGTTGATATTTGGGTGGCGGCAGTTAGAGACAGGCCGATGCCTAAATTTGCTTCTTGTCAAGGCGATTACGATTAGCCTTCTCGCCTAAGCACTGCAATGAATCAGCCACACTGGTCGTGGATTAATTGCCAACGTTTCGATAGAGATGGGGCACTGCACCACTGAGCTACTGCCGCCCTCATTGTACTTTTCTACACCAAAGATACTGTGTATTTATACTCTTCCTTTACAACAAAATGTACGAGAAGGAACTTCACAAAATTTCCCTTACCGCTCTTTTATTCAGGAACTACAGTAGGTATAGAAGGTTAAGCTTGTTCGCCTTACTTCTCATTGTGCCATAATGATTAACAGATACGCCATCCACTGCCCCGCAAAAATCATGCTTTTGTAAATGCTACCAAATGTACAGATAGACGGTTCATTGCTTGCGATTGCAATGATCAGCACCGTTAGTTTGTATGGTGGAGCAAGATAATTAGCCGCGATAAAAAATTCACCATATTTTTACTCTTGGGGTTTTCAAATGGTTTCGCACAGACAACTGCTTGGTGCGCATTTATAAAAGGCCAATATGCAAGTATTCCTGCTGAGCGGTTCAGTTGGTTGAATGCCCGGCAAAGCAGACTGGTAAACAGGGTTCGATTCCCCGCTGGGTCATACCAAAGACTTGCCGCTTTCTGAAAGTTATTTACCAAGTGGGAGTTTCCTCCGGATAGTATAATCGAAAAATGCTTCTCAAAACTAGAATACGGTGAACGTCGAAATGTCCGGCTTAGTGCTCGTGAATGGGTGGGTGCAAGGAAACGGTTCTCACGCAGCGCTGCCATTGACCCGTCATCAATGCAGCATTCACTGCGAAATCGCCGTGTGGCCCACGGCGTAAGCGGAGATTGACGCTTCATAACACTGGGTGACACTCCAAGAGTGCAAAAAGCCAGTAAAAACGAAACTGAACCAAACAATGCTAATAATAATTTCCTTTCAAATTTGGAATGTGCGAAGTGCGCGAGAATGAGATTTCACTGCGGAAATAGTCTGGTGGTGCTGCGCATCTTGGAGGGAACACTGCTGCAGACTATCAGGAGTCTAGCTATTAAACCAAAATGAACTTCACCTCACTTTACGTGACGCAAAGAAATTTCTAGAAGCGCCTTTGTTCCAGCTTGATTTTTGGGTTGCCCTACCGCCATGCATTCGTGTTATTCTAGAGCTGCTAATTGATCCAGATCCCTATCGACACCATGACAACGAGTCCAAAGTTCAACCGTAGCGACCCGCTCAGCGAGAGATCCCCATCCTCAGTAATCGAAGCGCATGGATTGCCAGAGAAACGCGGCAAAATGTGAAAAAACGAACGAAGTGGGCATGAAATAAACACCAGTGCATCAGTTCATAACACGAATGACTTGTGCGCAAGCTTTCGGCATCATGATTAGGGACCGCAGCGGGGTGACAGAAACAAAGCGGCCATTCGCTTGCATAGTGTCCTCGAAGACACTCGACACTCACCATGACAAATACTCTTTACAGGAACAGCAACGTAACAATTTACTGCAAAGCGTTCGTCAATCTGTGCCCGGCCGTTCGTTCAGAAGTAAAAGCAATTTCTTTAACCCTGTCCACAAGGCTCACTGCCAACAGTCAACCGCTGCGGCTTCCAACTGATAAGAGCATGCGAGAGAGCAGACCATCACTCGTACCAATAGAATTTATCCGATAAACCATTCTGTGACATAACGCCCCGAAAGCATGGATGTTCGCGAAAACTTTTCCGCGTCTTTCGTACTTACCTTTATTTTCAGTTTGAGACCGTTGGTCTTGCACGAAAAAGAATTATCGGAAGACACGTTCTGCCGGGGTTTTCCGGATGGGTTCGGAGATGAAGTTCTTGAGAGCGAAGTCGAGTTTTTATTCGGTTTCAAGATAGTTTTTGCGAATTTGGCGTCAGTTCGTAATTTGACGTTCGAGCCGTCGGTCTCTATTTTGGCAACAGAACGCTTTTGTGAGTCATATTTTCGATTGGCTTTGACACTAGTTCGTAGCGACCCAAGATTCCCGTTCACAGTGGCGGCGATGATGGTCTTGTGAAGCAATGGCTTGGCAGCGACAGTGCCTTTTTGTGACAAGGCACCAGTTGAAGGTTTCGGGGAAGCTCTTCGACCGGAAGGAACGATGTTTGACTAAACAAATGTACGGTTTGTCAGGCAATCAAAATAACTGCGCATCTTCCCGCTAGCAACAAGACAAATTAAACATTTTTTGAGAAAGACCTTTGTTGCATTGACGTAACGCAAGGTTTATATTGTGCAAGCAGTGAAAAGCCGTCTTGTGCGTAGAAAGATTGCACGCTTTTACCAGAATTCCCACTTCACACTGGCGACAAAGTCGCGGACTATACCAAAACAGCCAGTTAACGAAGAAATTCGTATTTGTTTGTTAAAAAGGAAACAGTAATCACGTGCGAAAGCAAGTCATACGTCACAAAACTGCGAAGTTTTAATCACAATTACAAGTGAGAAACCATCGCGGGCTGTCTCATATACCCCTGAAATGTAGGAACATTCCGAAACACATTTGGAAACGCCCACCAAACCTGCAGGGGAACGGGGATCATTTGCTGCCAGGTCTTGATCAGCTTCTTTGCTCGCTTTTGCAGTATCTCATCCTTAGCTGCTTTTCGCACAAGGTTAATGTACTTTCCGAGACGAGTGTCCTAATTGCACAAGATGAACTTAAGTACTTATTATTACCTTTGTTACTGCCATTCAATAGCTTTAGAGAATCCACAATCTTGGTCAACAAAAAATAGAAATTCGTCAAAACTAAGCGCTAAAATATTCGCACAAGCAGGAAAGTTTCCAGCTTTTCAAATTTTACTAGGAGAAAAATAAGCACTGTGTCAATTCGTTTATATGGAACACTGTTCTTTTTTTGGTATGGTGAAACTTGATGCAATTTAGCTTACCTGTTAAAGAAACCCTTGTTTAAAGAGAAGGTCAGACTCTTGTTTCAGGCCTTTTGTTAATACGCAAAAAATCAACAAAGGAACTAAATAAGTAAGCTACCTCCAGTTCTTTTTTAGTTACTGTTGTATTTTCCAGCATGGTGATGATTTCTAGGGTGGCTCGTAGATCTGACACCTGGAATAAAAAGTCACCTTACAAACTTTTAATTCATCAAGTTCGCATCAAAACGCTGGATTTGAAAATCGTTAGTACACAAGTCTATTTTCCAAAAACGCAGGGAAAAAGCTGAATTTAACTTCTTAACAAGAGGTAGAGAGTATATTAACAAGCCTGTAGTTCTAAGTGATGGATTAGCCACATTATGACTAATGCATGCTTGCGAGAAACACTTTCATTACATTAAGCGATTGACTCACAAGATTACAAAAGAGTTTGCAACATCAGAATAGAGATATAATTAGTTTTTTAACTGCAGGTCGAACTATTAGATCGCCTTTTATCATATCAACCAAATAATTGGTTAAATTACATTGCTTCACTTAAAGTTCCGCCTCGGAACTAATAAATTAAACAAACCAAAGTGGTTTATTGCTGTGAATAAGCCTAAAAATCTAAAACCAAATAAATCAGTTAAAAAGGTCAGGCAACTGCAGATGGCCCATTGCAATTGGGATTATTTACCAACATCAATATTCCTTCTGTCCCTCGAGATATGCCATGTACAAGCTTACCAAACACAGTACTTTAATGTTATCTGCAACTTTTTTATATCAATGTTTATGACTTGTGGTTGCACCTGCAACAAGGAAGATTTTCCAGGATATTAACTCTCTAACACCCAAATGCACAGATCTGTAACGTTTCACATTTGTTTGTTTCTATGGTTAATGAAACGGGTTTTCGTGCTACCGTCCATATCAACAGATTTGTTGCGTTTCGGACTCGAACCTTGCAATTGGAAATTTTGAAAAATTCGTCATGTGTGGATTTCAAGACACGCTAGAGTCCCTCTTGCCCGGGGTTTACGAGTACTCAATGTTGAGTGTTTTGGGGAGGGTGTTGTTGGGGCGTTAGGAAGCGATTTGCGGTTCCGTAAATTTTTTTGAGTTGCTACTGTTGCAACCTCTCCGGTGGTGTTGCGTTGATTGTGTGATTCACCACGAACGGGATGTGCGTGAAGAATAACACCATACATACATGTGGCGCGAACAAGCAATAACAGAGTGATCATGGCATGTGAACTCTATTGTTGCTTGCTGCTACAGCACGAAGCTTTGCGCATATGCCGCTCGGGATTTCCGATCGCAGCACTACTCAGTTCAGTGTTTGAATATTCATAATAAGCTTCATGGACTTATTTTCTGATAGAAGTTATTAGCCTAGGTCCAAACGTAACAAATCTGCGCATGTGGTCGTTAACACCTTAGCTGCCAGGGTTTGCAGCCTAGCACAGCAGTTTCCACATGTTTTTGCAAGTCCACAGCTCCTCCGCCGATTGCGCTAGAAAGCTATTCAAACCCTCAAAAGACTTGGCAATTCTTCGAATCCACATTGAAAAAAAACTTTTTTGGTTTTGGGTTCTGGAATTTTTGTGAGTGACATCATAAAGTAGAGTAGTTTTGGCCTTTTTGGCCCACTTCATCTGGCCCTAGGCCCAAACCGCTAGATGGTAGCACTTCTCTCAATTTTGTTTTGGAAAACACAAGTCTTTTGATACTTTGGATGACCTGTGGGGGTTCAAGCTCAAAAGTTATGACCTGAAACAACAAATGATTAAGGTGAGTGTACAATCTAATTGCTTTAGGTTTGCTGGGTTCAGTACAGCACTGTTTTACATAACATTTGATGTATAAAACTATGTTTTTATTCAAAGCAGGTCTGCAACCTTGAGGGGCATTGCAGGGAAGGGTCCCCTTTATCATTGCCTTTATTTCAGGCTGGTCCGTAGTCCTGGGGGAGGTGTTCAGAGGCAATATCCCCCAAATTTTTTGTGTGTCCCCAAATTGTTTTGCTGAAAAAAAAATTTTATGCAATAAAACGAACTCTTTCACCTTAAAATGCATTTTGAACCCCCCAACGTTCAAACTTGGCTTCCAAGGCTGATTGGAAGCACAAGATGTCCTAAAATTAACACCTTTGTGGACCATTGTAACAAATTTGTAATGTTTCAAAAACCGGGTAGTAAAACATTTTTTTCCAAAAACTTTGAACCAGTGCCATATTGATGCAGTTTATACCAAAAACACACAGCCAGAAATTTTTTTAGGCAAAGAAAAAAAATGCTGTCCTTAGAGCTTTGGGCAAGGGCAGCATCAATGGAAAACCTAAAAACATCAATTTAGTTAAAAATGGTTTTCTTAAAACTTCAACAATACTTTGTTTTCTTTGAATCCTATCCCAGTAATATATGTCCCAAATGACCCAACTGTTACATACAAATAATAATCACTGTATCTCAGAAGATAGTAACACAGTAAAGGTTAATTATTTCTCCTAAACACAGATGTAATATGTCTTCAGATTTCTTTTTCCTTAGGATAGGTGGTTGCCTGTAAATTGCTGATGAAGTGAACCAACAGCTGAGGGGGAAACCTACGCAATTAGTAAAACAACCACCCTACCAGATTTGATTTTTGGAGGAAAACAAGACAGCTTAAAAAGTCAAAACATCTCCATGTAACTAATTCCATGTGGAATTTTACCCATTAAATTGAAGTCAACCTAGCAAATTACTGATTTTGGCAGAAAAAATAACAGGAAGAAAACTATTGTTTGTTAGCAGGTGAGTAGTATATATCATAATTTGAAAAACATATTCCAAATATGAAATCTTACTAATGTTTTGGTCAGCCTAGTGGGTCATAGACTTGCCAGAACAATGCACAAAATTTATAGCAACAGACATCGGATTCTTAACAAGGTTTTTTGCAGGGGGGTTTTCACATGTCTTGGTGCAATGGTAATTTTGAATCCAAAACATTGGGTCAAATTTGGGTGAACAAAAATGTAGGAGTGACACTTAACAATGCACTAAGCTTCCTATATGATGAACACAGAGAACAAGCAAGAACAAAACAACCATGGACATTCCAAAATTCAAAGCAAATGAAAAATTGCTACTCTGTAGGAATGATATGTACAGCGATTGTAGAAGTGCAAAATGTGTTGCCAAACTGCATTTAATTCATAGGATTCTTAAAAATTAATCTACTTGCTTTCTTCACAAGGATCTATGATGCAACCACTGTAAACGTACAAACATTGACATCAACTTTGGCAAAACGATGTTAGTGACTTTCACACACTAAAATGCTTCCAAAACAATTCATCCAACGTTTTTGCACTGAGTATCTGAAATATCACGACTCCCAACTGTGAATGAGATATGCTCAAACGGAAACAGCTGCACTGAAAATAGAGAGTCTCTGGTGAGATATACATGTAGACATTGAAATGTCATCAGTACTTACAGTTCCGTCTTCTTTAATTACTTGTAAAAGTCGATCTTTGATTTCATATGTTGTTAGGGTCATTTCTTGTATCAATGTATACACCACAAACAGAAGATTTTGTTCATGGTCCCAACAGATCTTATGCTACTTTGCATTTCATCAGCAAACACTACAACACATTTTGCACAAGTGAAAAGAGATACATCAGTGGCAAACAAAATCTCACTGATCACATGCAAAACAAGCTTTTCAGTCTTAATCTTACAGTAAAGATTTAACTCAGTTTTTACAAACATGATCAAATTTCTTTCTCAGCAACTGGCATTGAACAAAGGTTTTTCTAATGAAAACTTGCAAATAACTTCAAATTTTTCTATGAGATGCTGAAATGTGTATGCAAAAAGACAAACTGTAAGCTAGCAGCTTGTTTCACCAACTGAGTAAAATAATACAGCATTTCCAAGGACAAAATTACTACAAAATACTGGATTTCAAAAACTTGTATATAGCCAAAAATTCAGAAATGACTTCTTTCTGCATTAATGCCACTCACACGACATCACAAAATTATAAAAATGTAAACCCTGGAATATACCATAGAGCCAATGAGTGGTTTGGCTACTTTTATGAGAAATTAAAATTAACAAGTAAAAATTTATTGGCAAACGAAGGTTTTCATGAGCATTGAAAATGCAACAGAAAGGCATGTTTGCTGTCAACAAATTATTATGACTCAGTCTTCAATTACCAGCTAATTCATTAAGGTACAGTCTCAATCAACATTCTGTGAGTGTGTGGATTAGGAGTAGGGAACCTATTTACTCTCAAGGACCACACATATTGTGGAATATCGCTGATGGGTCGTAAAATTTACCCTTGTTTTCCTAAGGAAAATAAAGAGAGAAAAATATGAGAAAGAACAAGAGACTTAGTTTGAGTTACTGTCTAAGTGTCTGCTTATTATGGTGTTTTTTTGACATGACACTGTGATCTATCTTGGGTAATGAAAATTCTGATGTGGCTATATTGAATGTTCATGTGGGCTACATTTGACCCACTGGCCGCAATTTTCCCACCTCTGCTGTAAACTGTAGCAATAGCTCAAGGCAGTTTCAAAGCAGTGACAACAGGTAGGCTTCATCCAAAATTGAGAAACAGTGTGATCCCTGCCAAACATTGATTAGTTATCACTATGCATGTGTTTGCATGATTGTATACATAGGCATAGCCAGGCATGGCCCACTAAACTTTTAGCAGATCTAGTCATTTTGTGCTTTGAGAGCCAGAATCCCAAACAAAATACTGTTACTCGCCTAAAATCAAGCATTTTACCCCTCCAAAGAACTTTGCATTAGCTACACCACTGTTTGTTTATGCATGTGTTTAGCCACTGCATACCTATATGCAGCAAGTTAGTTTAACATCAAGTTAAAATGTAAATTGCATTTCCAAACAGAGCAGTATTAACTTTATGCAGTTTTCTTTATTCAAGAGAGCATACACATAACATACACTTTCCACACAACACTAAATAATGTAGACATTTGTTAAGTAGAAATACTAAACAACCTTGATAAAAAACACATCAGATACAAATGTCAAGCTTTTAGACCTTTACAGCTTTTGTATATACAAATGGTAGAAAAATAATTGCTCACAGGCTAATTTTGGCTCATAAAGCCAATAACAATGGCTTATAAATGTCTGGTAAAAATGGCCTACACATGCTATACTATATTTATTAAATTGTTAGCCACCCTTTTTTGTAAGCTGCTCGAAATGGTGTTAAAAAATTAGTGTAAGCCACACTTGAACACAAGTTTGCTAAGCTTTTGAGATACTTTCATGTATAGCATGTTTCACGTTTAATTGGCAACCCTGGGAGTAAATGATGCTCACAACACTGCAACTGCCTTCTGTTCATCACAAATCCTCCTGTGACAGATCGAGCATGTGTGCTCATGATGCTGAAAAGAGGAAAGATCAAATAAATATGGTATGCATTTATCAGAAGTTGACATACCACACCTTATGTGTTTAAATATATGAACTAACCCAAATGAACAATGCAGCCCCTCAAGAAATGTATCTACAACATATCAAAAAGAACCAGTCAGATTAGAACAGAGTATGCAACCTAAAAGAAGCACAGTATATTACCAAGTTGATAAACAACAGGTTCTATTTACAATAAACCATGCTCAAGGTGAACCAGTTCAAAACAAAATAGTTTTCAAACAAACTACTAGTTCATCATATGCAAGCAGCATCAAAAGTTGTGAAATCCGTAGCAGTGATGAGCAAGCTTATTGATTTATAGACAACATTTACAGCCCCACAAAATCTTTGTGCACTATTGTTACACTCTAAATCACAAACATTTGTTTTTACCCTTTCACTTTTATTTGGTAACTAGCTACTCTAAAGGCATTTGCTCAGTTTTTAATCATAACATTTATGCTTTGAGCAATAAGCCTGCTTTATTCTCGATACAAGGCTAGTGAAAAAGTCATTCAAGTTGGTTTTCAGGTTTTTCAGCCAAAGAGAACCATTGCTTTTGTTTTCCTGGGCCATTTTCAAAAAGGCAGTGGCCAGGTAGCTGGCTATGGCTATGCAAGCTGATATGAGCAGTTATGTCTCTGATCATGATTTGTTGTCACATGACTCAGCGCATAGTTAAACATTACTTGTGGTTAAGACTTGGGATTTACTGTTTTGGTGCTCTAATGTAGCAATGTAAACTATTCATTTAAACAGTAAATATTAAACTCAAATAAACAAAAAGAGATAATTAGGAGCAATACTAGTATAGTTCATTTGATCAAAGAATACTGAATAACGTATGTATACCGAACCCCAAACTTAAGACCTAAAATATAACCCTAACACTATAACATCAAAACAGAAAACCCTAGGACAGTGTAAAGATCACCAACAAAAATTGTCCTATTAGTACGTGTTCACTTTACGAGTATACAAGGGAAGTCTGAATGTGCTTTCTGTTTGTGGTGATTAACCCTAACCATGCACTGAATCACATGGTGGTCGTTGGCTACTTAGCACTTGATCTTGTGTAGCCATATCCAGCTACCCAAACACTTCACTTTAAAAAACTGTAAAGGCCAATTTGCTTTCAGCATTGTGGAAAACAATTTGACCTTGCTGGTCTATATACCATATAGATGTGAAACTGCTTATTTGAGGAACAAAACTATTAGAAATGGGTAATCTATTGCCACGGGCCTGTACTAACAACTAGTCTTATTGAACATGTTCACTTTAAAAAAGGTCTGTCATCAACATGATTATGGATGTAACAAAGACTTTCACTTCTAGTCAGAACCAAAAAAGAACTTTAGCCAAAACCAAAATTGTTGTAACACCTTGCTTTATACTTGTGATTACATGCACTGAAACAAATGTACCGAACACAAATGTACATGTAATGAAAAATACAAAGCTTCAGTACCAAAAGATTTAATTGGTAGAAATTTGATATTCAGTAGCAAAAGGCATTTTGTGCAAGGTATTTTTAGTTATGTACGTAAGTTTTTCTCTTTTGAGGTTTCAATAGTTTGTTTATGTTAACGTTTCTTTTTGTAAACAATTAAGTCACCTATAGGATCTGTTGTAAGCACACACAATTTTTTTTGAGAAATTTTACATCATATCATAGGACCAACACATCCATGTTGTTGTCATGTTGGAAAAATTGCCAAATTCTTGCAATTCTAGCCTCAGGAGTTTCAAGCAACGTGAAATGTCACAACGCTGTGGTTTCATCGTAGGTTATGCAGTACATAGCTAAAAAGGGGAGTGAAACAACACTACACGAGGGGTCAACAAAACTTACAAAAAGCGCAAACATTCGCAAGACAATGGCTTTTAATTAAACAAAAACAAGTGACAGACAGCAACACTGGGGTTAGCTGAAATCTTATCAAACTTGCACATAGGCCAATAATGCTGGCAGTGTTCCCTTTAACCACAGCCAGGGATACCACTGTTGCTCTCTGGGGTAGCCACACATATTTTTGGAATTTTGCAACCTTGGCCTACATTGCTGCAATGCCTGCTTTCAGGGCACTGACTATGCAGTGGCTACGAGCAAAGGTGTCCACAACTGTCGTGTCCTATACTAGGCTTAGACCTTTGTACCACNGGCTCAAGTTNATCTATCAGGCCTCTTTCCATCCCTTGTCAACCCTGACAGGCGCCAAGGTAGAGGGGNAATTAATGCAGGTTAATGACCTTTCAAGAAAAGTTTTTGCCCTTCACAGCAGGACGTGTACAACAGTTCATGCTTGAACAAAAATTTTCTAAAAAACAGAGGTGCTGACAAAAAAAAGTTGCCTCTTCTCCAGGTTTTTTTTTAAGGCGTTTTAGGGACCTGATTTGCGTCACTAGAATTTCAAATTGGGTACCTAGAATCAGAGAAAATCATCATCGGGCCCCTAAAATCAGAGAAAATCGGGTGCTTAGAATCAGAGAAATCAGGTCCCTACAGATCCATACCTGGTATCTAACATTTTCCTTAAAGAAAACCCTGCTCTTCTCTATCCAGCATACCAGACTATATAGTCACCATTTTTCATCTCTAATTTGTTCACTTTTAAGAATTCCCAATGCTGGAATTCTACATCTACAGTATTCTAACCAACCATTACCAACAAAGTTGTTATTTTGCATGCAACATGTTTTGTTACATTTTTTCCTGGATAGCCTTCACACCTGGATGCTTTATCATGTGGATGACACATACAAATGCTCATGTATACACAATAGCAATCAACAACTGCCATGCTGTCCCAGTTAGATTATGCAACAATAATGCTACAATTCCAAATGTAATCTGAGAAAAAAACTTTTTCAGTAATCAAGTAAGAATAATTTCAACATCTGTCAAAACAGCCAGAAATAAATGCCCAGTGTGGCTGGATTTTCAGCTGGAATAAAAAAAGTACATTAAAAAATGATCAGTTTTGAATATATATACAGCTGAACATATAAGCAATATACTCCAAAATTGAAAATAGCAAATGAAACGGGGCCATGGCAAACATGAACGAGATAATCCCATGACATGTCAATTCAACATCTGCTTTTTTATAACCAATATTTATGTTACGTTATATTCTAAGAGACTGGCTAGTTTTTTTAGCACCTGCCACAATAAAATCTAAAAAATAGCAATTAGTTAAAACTATAAATCAGGATTCCCACACATTTAGAAATTTTTAACAATCATTTTCCATACTTTTTCAATACCAAATTAAAAAATTTCAATACCATTACTTCTCTTCATTTTTCAAAGTTCTTAATCATGAAACTCAATTTTACACATTGCATAACACTGCATAAACAATGAAGGCCTTTGCCTTCAATAAAATTCTGCTCAGATACTTCAGATTTCTTTTCAGCTTAGAATTTCCATGCTTTTTCAATACCTAAGTAGTAATGTACCTTTTTGGCCAAATTCAATACTTTTTCAAGGTCTTGGAAATCAATTTTGAAATTCAATATTTTTTCAATACTTTCAATACTGTGTGGGAGCCCTGTATTAATGGTATCTAATAATGAAAATTGAAAAAATATAAATATTTAAAAACTTGCACAAAAAGCTTACGTGGATTTTATGGCATATTTAATACATGTAGGGATTTTTGATGCTATGATGCATACCTCATTGAAAACACTTCATGTAATTGTCAGGTTTATAATTTTTCGGTCTGGTAGATTTGGTCCGGCTGATTAGATCTGGCCATTTTGATCTGGGTCGTTTCAGTCACGAGACATTTTAGTCTGAGGACATTTCTGTACATACGCAACTGACTACATTTGTTTATTTAAATGATTACACAGGCAGGTGAAATGTCACACCAACTGATGTTATACTAACTCCCTTCAATGTATTGCAGCGAATTGACAAAAAAGTGTGACAGGTGAAATGTCACGCTAGCTGGTTTGAAGTATTATATATTTAATTACAAAATGTCAATAATGATTTAATTTGCTTGCCGATGATAATGAAAATCATGACGATGCTGATTAACTGTTGGATCTTAGATCATGTTTGTAGTTTTTTTGATTATAGGTGGAAGATTTCATAGTCTGACTGAAATGACCAAGACCAAAAAGTGCTATGACCAAAATGGCTCAGACCAAAATGGCCAGACTGAAACAACCAAACCAAATCAGCCAGACCAAAATGTCCTGTTTCAGTAGTTGTCATAGAACAAATAATTTTGATGTAATTTAGTACATCAACATGGTAGATAATAATTTTTTGTGAAATAATATTTATCATTATTACACTAAAGTCATAATCTTTGAAACAAACTTTCAAAACTACTGATTGCACAGTACTCAAAAATTGTTTGTTTTTTGTGTTAGCAAAAAGTGTTTATGGCAGCATGTAAAGTCAAGACAAATCACAAGAGCATACTGATTAATATGGGTTATAGGTTGTTTCATGCATGTAATCTCTAAAAATGTTCTCCATATATGATTTGATTATTTGTTATCACTAGCCTTGGATTTTGAATTGTTATGCCAGCTTAACAACACTTGCTTCTGATTGAAAAACTGGCCTGTGAATACATTAAGGACTGAATGGTTTTGGCTGAGCACTGAAAATGGTCTGCAATACTTAAATTGAATACAATGGATTATTATTCAAGTGGAATTTCATCTAGTACATTTGTTTCACTGACACATGTAACGTAGTGAACAAAAGTAATAAAAAAGTTAGCTGTCTTTCAAAAATCAGACTTTTAGTCTGGATTACTCATAGTGATAAACCTACACTTGAGCACGTATACAATTTTAATGCCTTAGTTTCTACAGTAGAGCATATAATACTCTGAAGGCAAAAATATTGTTTAGCATATACTGTATGTATAGCCTTAAAACCATAAAAAGATGTAGATTTAGAAATTTCATGAAACAGACCAGCCAGAATCAATCACTTTTTGTAGCTGTTCTTGAAATAATGGTTCGTTCACACCAAACAGGGTAAAATTGTGAAGAATGGTTGGATTGGATGCCAAAAAAAGGAACCTTTTACCTACTGTGCTCATTGTAATGTTCTATTTTTACCGAGTATTATTCATTAAAACTTCAGCATAAACCTGCGAACATTTACACAAAAGCATAAGTTCAGTTTTCCACGCTGGTAGTTTTTGCAAATTTAAAAGTTATCTATTCTGCCATGCAGACACCGATAACACTAAAACAGATTTGAGCCCGTCGCGTGCGGGCCTGAACAAGATGGAGGGCTGTTGCTTCAGGCGACGATGACATTCTTAAACTCTGAAGTCTCTGAGTAGACTGTGATTGTTCGATGAGTTAAGCTTGTTGGGTGTGTTATGAGCACTCCCTTTGCTTTCAGCAGATCTACAATGACGTACGTTTTGACTGGATTGCAAAGTTACTTCAAAACCATAAAATACTGTTGCATAACACGACAATTTGTTCTCCCGACAGTCGAGCTGCCGAGCACGACTGCCAGCCGTCAGGTCCGCGAGGCGACTGTTTTTATGTGTTCAGCAATTATATTCATAACGACTGAAGCAGTTGTGACGTATTTCACTCACATACATCATATTTTATTTGAAAGTATTTTTGTGATCAGCTTCAGTAAGGCATCTTTCTTGATTTAATTGTAAAATTAAAATTTGAGAAACAAAACTTTTCCCGTTTTTCTTTTTTGTAAAAATGCTGGGTTTTAAGTTGAGTTGTAATCACAATTTTCCAGGATTGTGTTTTGCACAAAGCATGACTGCAGTCACGTGAGATGACGTCATTTTGTCACGTCAATTAAACAAAAAAGGAAACTGGGCCGTGTATATATTGTTGCTCCTCAGTGCAACCCAACAGGCAACAAGTTTGAACGTAACGCCAGCAACAGCTGCCAAGTGGTGAGTAGAAAAGTTGCCGCTCGCTGTTGTCACTGTGGCATACGCAAAACGGGGTATTTACTAATTTTGAATGAATATTATATTTATGTATTTGCCGCAAACTCACGCTCCATATCACATGGGTAATCGAATAACACAAGAGCACAAAAGTTTTTAGTAACAGCGCATTACAAAGTGAACCATCGCCAGAAAGTCTTCAATAGGGGTGCTTTACTTTTGCGCAGGGAGGCTTGACAATCTGAGAGTTTAATGAAACCTAAAAACTCCACTTATATTGTTTCATCGTTCAATTTGGGGGGCTTGCAGCTTGGTTTGGGGGAAAAAAAACTGACCCCGTGGCGACGGGACTGATTACAAAGCAGGCCTAGGTGTTAATTGATAAACACAGTCAACACTAAGAGAGAGGCAAAGTACTTAATCCATCTGGGCACAGCCAGATTGAGCTGTACAGTGGGAAATATGATTGTGAATCATCTAATGTTTGCTGAAGATAGGTGTGTTTGGTCCCAGCATTAGTGGACTTCAGTCTTCAATGCCTTATGAATATTTGTGATGATTACGCTGCTAAACACAAAATCGCTTTCGACTGCCAAAAAAATAATTGGGGTATCTTTTTTGTCCCCAAAAGTGTAAACAACCTGCTTCATCGAATATTTTTCTAAATGGTGTACGTGTATAATTTTCTGACTAAGTCAAATATACTGGTGTATTATCTGGGCCAGATTTAGCTGATGCGAGGCCCTAGCCTAGGCTAATCCACTTGTGACGCCCCATCTCCCACTGTTACAGGGAAAAAAACAGAAAGGGTAAATGATCAACTTGCACAAAGCCGAAAATGATGATATTGACGCTCTGAAACAGGGGTTCTAAACCTTTAAAAGCATGTAGCCCAATTAATAAACAGAGGGCCCATGGCCCACCGACTACACAACTTCAACAATGTGACAATCAGGCCCGTAACAAGGGGGGGCCCAGGGGCGTCGAAGCCCCTCCTATAATTTTCCCCCCTGGAGAAATGTGTTTGACATAGCTTAAAACTATTGGACATAGTTATTTAAAAAATTTTGTCCCCTCTCAGAAAACTTTTCGCCCCACCTGGTGTCCCAAGCTGGTTGCGGGCATGGCGACAACTGTTGCACACGTAGGCTAAAGAACAGAAATAAAAACAGCTGAAAACAACATATAATAACTAGGGTCATTTTTCCTGACATAGTATGACTTTATTTTTCAGAAAATATTATTTATATGACGAAACAAAAACGACCGAGCTAGAACATACAACTACTGTACAAGAAACATTACCAGCATGTGGGCATGGTTTATTGAAGTCCCACTGAAATAAACAGCCGAAAACATGAGCAAAACATATAGTTTGGTTTGAAGCAAACTGAAAACTCCTGTTCCCTTATTTCTTTTCCGCGTGACAACTGCCCAGCAATCACAAACACGATCTCTTTCGCTAGCACAGTTCTGGGCTTGCCGTTGGGCTGTGCAAAATTGGTCTGTTTGTTTTATACAAGTTCATTTTTTAATGCTTGTGGTTGGTGACAGGTTTCAAAGGAAAAGCAGTAGTGAAGATAGGAATGCAATAAATATGGAAAACTTAAAACTAATGCAAGATTTAGAAGCCTGCAAGGCAAAAAAACAGTTTCAGGTGTGCTAGTTCGATAGTCCCTTCCGCAGTAGCCTANGCCTGCATCTTAGTTNTGCAACACCACGGTAAGTGGGTGAGTTTCTTGTCGGAACTAATGATCCTGATTGAACCATATTGCAGCGTGTGAAGAACTATAGCAACATTTGTACAATAGCAGGGGCGTAACGAACAGTTGCGTAGCCAGCCCAGAAATTTGGGGCGGCAAAAAATTTAGGGNGGCAAAAATGTTTGATTTAAGGCGAATAACACTATTTTGTTTGGAAAAACGCCCGTCAAACCACAAAATGACTATATTTTCTAANAATTTGGGGTGCCATGGCTCCTTTGCCCCCCCTGTCTACTCCTATGGTAATGAGGTTAGATGGGGCCCAGGGCAAGAAGCAAATTTGGTGCCCCCATGGTCGAACCTGAGGTCTTTCGGAAGCAAATGTACCACTGAAGAAAGTACTTGTGATATTGTCAGCACTTTTCAGCACAGTCATCCGGCGCCACGATGGCGATTCGTGGCCAGGGGAATTGTGCCTTCCCCCCCTCGTTACGCCCCTGTACGCAGGGCCGGATTAAGGGGAGGCAACGGGAGCAATTGCCCCGGACCCCCCGCTGCAAGGGGGCCCCCCGTGATGAAATATATTTGTTTCAAATAAAATACTCGTATGAAAAATTGTGATTAGCGTTACAAGTATACAACTCTGTTGTATTCCTATATTGCGTTAAGCATCTGGCCCCCAACCAGTGGCGTAACTAGAGGTTTGAGCTAGGGGGCAAAACTTACCTGGAGGAGGCCCACTAGCCAAAACTCATAAAAAAGTTAAGAAATGATAGTGAATCTCTGGATGTCGTGGATGTCCATTGTCCATATTAGGTAAAAAACGAAAACACCACGAAAAACGCCAAAAATAACAAATTAAAGAATACTAAATATCAAAATGTCAACTNAAGAGGGNCCATTTTTTACATTTAGCTTGCCAGGGGGCGGCTCACTCCNTTGCCCCTCGTCAGTTACGCCACTGCCCCCAATAGCAACCGATTTCTCTACAAGCTTGACTATCTACCAGTTTTGGTAATCGCTACTGAATAGCCTATAAGTATTTTCGGTTTTGTCCAATGCAAATATATTTGATTTCGCTGGCAACTTTTTCCTAATAATCGTTCTTTTGGCATGGGTGTGACTTTCTATTCGTGCATCACGCCTATTGCACAAAAGTAACGAAAACGTTGCTATTTGCGCATTAAAGCTAGTGGTTGCTGACTATGACTACTGTTTAGTATCAGTCAAGGTTATCACTGGGGTCAGTCTCGTTAACATCAGATTGCTGTCTTTTCCAACATCAGATAACATCAGATTTATGCGTTACAGTTTTATGTAAGGTAAATGCTTCTACTAAACACCTAACAAAGCGCGATTACCCTCGTTGAATCCGAAATAGAGCGAAATATCGCAATTCAACGGAGAAGTCGTTTATAATTCACTTAAAATGTTAGTCTTAACGCAGCGAAGAGAGCTTCTTTAGTTTGAAACGATAACCAAACACACATTTGGGTAAGAAATCGATGAAACGAGCTTAAAAATCATGAATCTAACTTATTTTCGTCCTAAAATGAGTGGAAATGTGGAAAACAAAAACAACAACCCAGTCAGCATCAGATTTGTCGACAAAACATCAGACATGTATCTGAGAACATCATATCTGATGTCATGTTAATATATCAGAAGTGGCAACACTGGTATCACTTTCAATGGTGCCAAGCTTCTGTTGCAGTCTCGAGGTAGCTGCAGCCAAACCGCACCTTTGTTTTGTCATAAAGCCTAACCTGTGGTGGAAACGCACTTTTCTTCCGATGGCTACTACCATTGTGTTACATCATAAATATATGAAGCTATTCAAGGCATTTACACTGCATGTTATTGCGTGGCCGTGGTCCATCAGAAAAGGTAGCTAGCGAGATGCCGAAATCTCTAATGCCATCAGGAGCTATGAAAAG
>JGI24158J21664_10004478_pt1 | contig 17995 bp, 9 predicted proteins | sample Ectturendosymbi3_FD_21664 | JGI IMG/M metagenome (IMG submission 21664)
AGCCAAAGGAAGCTTCCGATAGTGATTTCACTATCGAGGATGTTATGCTTTGGCCGGGTATGCGCTTCTCCTTGCGCTCTCAATGTAAGCGCTGCTCGGCAGGGCGCTTACATTTGTCCGTAAGACTTCGCAAAACCCACACCGGAGGTAAGGCAGCTCATCAACGGGAAATCACAGTCACACCACCCAAAGACGACATTTAAGTCAATCTTATTTGAAGAAGCAATAAGGTTGACGGGCCTCAACCAAAGGAAAGAAGGTAACCTCAGCAGCTTAAACCGACTCAAAGAAAAAGCGATCCGCTCAACCTTCTCTTGGACATGACAAATGACAAGACAAACATGGCATCAAATTGGGAAGAAAGACTGCGCCCCCCCAAATGCAACAAGAAAGATGACCCACATCTTTGGGCTACAACATCTTTCCCCTACCTGCTAAGTCTACCAGATGGAGAAAAAAATTTAGATACGAATGTATTGACTACCTATAAAAGACCTACCACAATTGGACAAAAACTAACACACTTTGTGCACTGTGCCTTTGCAAGACAAAAATGCAAATCAAAGGTGTGTCAGGGCCTTGCAAGCACTGTGCACTCGTGGTTGCCAAGAAAAACACAACAATCCATAGTGCCATGTGTTCCACAAATAATGCCAAAAAATGAAACTTTCCCACTGAACCAAAACCATTGACGGGGAGTATGACCTTGCTACGGCTACGAGGTTAACCCGACATATCAATCTTCACTTGAAATAAAATCGATATACTGTGTTCAGTGGAATTTTTCAAAAATTGAATGATCTCGTCTTCGGCACTCAAACGGCATGTGTACAATTTTCCCCTTGGGTGAAAAGGGGGCGGCAAAATTTTTCTAGCCTATAGGCGGTCAGCACTGTAAATCCGGCCCTGTGCATGGAGACAAATTATGTGAACGTGTTCTGGTAACGTCAGCAAACATTCCTTACTTAAAAAAACAACAAAGTCAGCTTAGAAACATTCAGTGTTATCAACAGTAGACTGTAGCGTTGAAAATGTCATCTCAACATTAAAGAAACTATTTTGAATTTATTTACGAAAAATGTATACCACTGAAAAGCTTTTTGCTTTCGCACATTCTTTGCAATGCGTGTAGATCTGAAAATGTATCAAAACGACTTTCACCAAACGCCAGTATTGTGATAATCCCTGCAGATTCGTACATATAAAAGATGTTCATGGATTTGGATTTAAATCCTGTCGCATTTTAGTATTTTCATGGATTTGGATTTTATAATTTCTGCTTAACCGGGTATGGATTGGATCTGGATTTGAAAAATTTTGTTTTGAACTTTTTTGCAACTTTTATTCAGTTTCGGAACTACCGGTTGCTGCGTTTAATCTGTGCAATTTGTTCAGTGGGGTTTCTCACATCCGTCGGTATTATGCATCATGTTTGTTTAAATCTTGAGCCTTGACTATGACCAGTGATACAGTCTGCTCTCTCGTATGCATCATGTCATCAAAGTTACGGAAGGGTGTGACTTTCATTGACCCAGTCCCTTTTTTTGACTCATGATTGTTATACGTTCAATACAGTAATACCTACTACCTAGCAACATTTAGCACAGTTCATCATCACTTATATGTGTGGCCTAGTGACTAATGAGTCGCTTGTGCTAAGGGGCGTAACGAGATTGGGTGGCGCCCGGGGCAAGAAGCAAGTTTGGCGCCCCCATGTTTAAACCTAAAGTCTTTCGGAAGCAAATGAAGAAAAAGTTTGCGACACTGTTAGGACTTTTCAGCGACCCGCAGTCATTCGGTGCACCCCTAGTGATTCGGCGCCCGGGGAATTATACCCCCCTTGCCCCCTCTCGTTACGACCCTGCTTGTGCTGTACACCTGCTAACATTTATGGTTTTATATCTTATACGCTATTACTGAGCTTCTAATTGCATTGCTGCGAATAGTGATTATCTGGAAGTCTTTGAAGGGTCAATTATTATGTTGTTGTGAGCAAAAGGTACAGCATAAGTTAACTTGGAATTAGTTTTCAAACTATTTTTGTCTTTGAATCTTTAAGTTGTATTACATATCGCCTAACAACAGTGATCGAATTTTTAATTTGAACAGCATTTGGATTTTGAAACTGTTCGTTTTTGGAATTGGATTGCATTATAAAGTAAAATTGTTGGATTGGACTTGGATTTAAAAAACATAAATCCGTTCATCTCTAGTACATATAGTGTTATTGGTGAAAAAAATATCGTGATCCGTAAAATTTTTTCTGCAATAACCTGATCAGGTCAAGAACAGTGTCCAACGTTGAAGCCAAGTTTTCTTCTGGAGTATCCAACCGAGCATCCACGTGATATCCCGTTCCTGGTTGAATAGTAAGAGCCAAAATTATGCCAAGGAGACTCGCCACAGTTGTGGTTGATATATAGAAGAGTAGAGTGTGCAGCAACACTTTTCCACCGCTTTTAGAGTCTAGTCGCGATAATCCTGAAACAAAAAGAATAAACGATAAAGTAATTTAATTTGTTCCCCTTTGCAATTCTGGATCAACCACTAGGTTTGGGTGAACGTTGCATAATTTTTTCTAAAATAAAACGGTTTGTGTTTCATATTTGTGAGCATCTTGTGAAAACCCCTTTGGCGCTTTTTCCTTTTAGCAATTTTATTAGCAGGCGCTAAACACAAGTGATCAGTTTCTCTATATCTATAACGTGTTATTAAGAGTCAACATAATGATTGCGAGGAAATAGTGATTCAAAGAATGTATCGGGCTTAGTGGTGTTATGAGGTTGCAGGAATCAAACCAACAGATGTCACTTCAAGTAATTTTGTCTTGGCTGCAACGTTGATTAACGCAAAATGTCAGCATCTGGATCTGAACTATCACTCAAATACAGTGTAAAGTACCTCATCGAGCTTTCAGTAAACAAGCAAACTTACTTTCAATGTTAGGGTGTTTTAATATAACGATGCTGGCGTTTCGTTCAGCTTCTTTTTATTGAGGATAAAACTTTTTTGTTGAAACCAGCAGATGGATATATATAATCACATCTCTTACAAGATGTAAAAATACAACAAGCTCTCGCTTAGTACGAAATTTGAATCTGATTAGTTTGTGCAAACGTAGCTAGTGAGCGCATGCGTAGCAGTTGGGCCGATAGATTAGAATACATGCGTGCACCCTGCATGCTCGTGTCTTTGAACAAACTCGTGCATGTACGTATAGTCAGTTGGTCATCAAAACGTAAAGTATTTGGATTGGGAGCATGCAGTCATGCTCTGCATGCACCCAATCCCAATACTTTGGGTTTTGAGGTCTTATGACGAGATATTGTCAGACCTTTGGACTTAGAGTAGGCTATGCATGGCGCTGACGATAAGACTGGCCATGTCAAAGCTTACGCTACAATCAGTGCTGTCAACATTGCAAAGAACCAATATACCAAAACGTGTTTAGAATATACCGCACTGGACAGCAAAATACCAAAGCTATTTTTCTGCTATAAACACTTGAAAAACATACATTAATTAACTTTGTTAAGCTTGGGGGGAATTTGATTTACGCAACATCAGTTGTAATCCTAATTCCGAATGTACCATGTACCTCATGTGTCTCCTAATATCTTCATTGAACTCTTGCAGAAGTTTAGTAAATATTCGGTATTTATAGTGAAACACTGGGACTGGTTAGTATGGAAATATGCACTGGCCTATGATAACATTGACTTCAGTAACTAAATGCAGTTAAGCGTGGCGATTGTTCCAGCATGCTTATTTTTAAAATGAATTTGTAGGGAATTCTACAGAAAAGAAGATTTTAGGATTTTGTACATATTGTACAAACTGGTAACTTAGATATATATATACCAAATTTTTCATATTCACAAAAAATGTGCTTGCCCAGAACCTACAAAACATATCGAACTCCCAATGTTTGGTTTTTAGATATGCCAGTGGGGAACAGTGGCATCAATCAAGAAACATGTAACTTTGGGGGCCTTGAACAATATACAAAAAACCTCGAGATTGAGAATCTGTTACTGTGTACTGTACGAACGTACAAACTCAAGTAGATGGTTATGATCTGACAAGCATCTTCAAATGCTTTCAGCGAAATTTAAGAAAGTTCTTTTTGGAAGCTAATCACGCAAGAACCCAAAATATGCAACAAATGGGCTTTCTTGACTTATTCAGATGGTAAACTGAAGTAAAGCTTACTTTTAAACTTTTCTGATGTCCTGCTCTTACGTTTTGCTGCACAAAACTAGAGAATTGCTCATAAACTTGAATACAATTTGCTAACAGATTTGCGTACTTATCCGAGATGCGGACTTAAACCGTTATTTATTTAAATGGGAGTTGACTGTACTAGCTTTTCCAGTAAATTAAAAATTGAACTCAATACACGCGCTACGCAAATATGGATTTCATCGATTTGATGCAATGCTTTTGCTAAACCCCTTATTGATACACCCCGTCTGACCTAGTGGTTAGAGCGCTCGCTTCGTGTCCTGTAGGTTGGACGTGGTTCGAATCTCGCCCGGGTCGTAGCAAGACCTTAAAAATTGGAACTTGCTTCAGTCTGACCAAGCTTTCGGCATAATGACCGTAGCAGGGAAGCTCTCGGCATAATGACTATTTTCCCTGTAGCATATGGAAACTCTCCAACGTGGATACAATTTTTGTGTTGCCTCTTGCCTTCCCATTAGAACAACTTCGTCGAAGACCAAGTGCGTGCGGTCGAGAAATGGGCGATTTCTTCAACACCCTAAACAAATCTCTGCCCAGGCGATCGTCAAAGGCACTCGAAGGTCAAATGTTGTGCTGGTACTGTGTGTGCAGTTATTTTACTCGCAAACTGCGTTGTGTAAGAACTTTCCTTTTAAGAACCTTCCGCAGATGTTCTCGTGTCTTCGCCGTTCAGATCGTCGCAAGCGCGACGGCATGAGCCATGAATTAATACCTAGGTGTGTATCAGTCCCTAGGTGCAAAAACCGCTTTTACAACCGTTTGATATCATAAAACCATGGAAATGGCAGTAAAAGGCTTTAGCTATTTTAAGCATTTGTTTAATGTTTGTTATTGACAGTCCCACATAAAAACCAACAGTTACCTGCAATTATGCTGGAGCATATGATAGGTATGATCATCATTTTCAGCACTCTCATAAGAATTTCTCCTGGAAACTTAATAAGTTCAATGGCTGTTGGTGAGGGGCGAACCAGCCTCAGAAGAAATCCAAGCAACAAACCAATCATCACTCCTGCGTGAGTTGTTAAAGTATATATAATGTGCAATAACCACTCGCACAGGCAAAAAACATATGATGCTCCAGGAGTATTGAAATATTGAGAAACAAGCAGTTTTAAACATTTCGGGGTGTTCCGAGATATTGTATGTCACATAGTAGTAAATATGTCTCTATAAAAATGTTGCAAATCAGCGTTTCATCTACACAATGTTAATGGTACTGAAAGTTCAATTTTGGCTATCTTTTCTAAATAAGGGATAAGTATTTGTATCTCAAAAAACTTCCTCAACACTCGATACAACTTTTTACTTTTTATAATCCCACTACGCTTTATCACAATTCTTGTAAACCACTCTTACCAATTTTGTTCCCAAGATGTGTTTTCATTTTTGAGCTTAACAATGTTGTGGTAACCCACAAGAAATCAAAATGACTTTTTGAGTTAGTCAAAGATTATAGCTCCCTTCACCACACTTACCGGTTAATGATAGCAACATCAGCAAACTATTTTTTGTCCATTTACGTCCACAAAGGTTACATTTTTTTTCAGGATTCTCTGTGGTAATCCCATCTTCCATTTTGACTTGTTCTCCGGGATGATCATCTATTAACGAGTTGCTATCTTCCATTGCTACGTTTACCATCTCCTCACATTAAAAAATGCTTTTTCCTAAAACGTTTGTCTGGATTGTCCTGTATAATTACACTAAAAGACTTTATTGTTTTCCCGATCCGAGTTTCGTACTAAGCATCAAAAACTGTAGTAAATAGTTCCGTTGCTCGAACACGATTGCGCTGCCACGTGAGAACCTTCAAGGACTCGGAGAGGAAAAAGCAGCACCAACCCTTTGAAGTTACATGCATGGGCGTAACCATGAAATGCCAACGGCGATAAGAAAACGAGACTATAATGCTTGACTTCCGCTCGTGACAGCAAATATGAAGTGGATCACATAGCTTACATGTAGAAGCATGCAACCTGTGTTTTGTCACTCAGAATCAAAACATTGCTGTGACAAACGTGTTTCCGTCGATGCACTGCCATAATAAAACAACACCAAACCAGTACACGTTATTATTTTTAAACCTATTCAATGTTCTTGGCACGGGCGACTCCAGGTCAATAGCATCACTCTGGCTCATTACGCGATTTATACTGACTGAATGCAACCGTTCGAGGCTTGCGTCACTGAAATTTCCATTGCTCTCATCTGGCTGGCACTATCATTGCTCTGCGACGTTGGTTAGGTAACCATGAATGAGAAATTAGAAGTCCTCATGAGAACTCGTCCATTGTTACCTAACACGTCACCGAGCAGTGTCAACGACAGCTAATCCTCTGCATACTAGGCTCATTCTTATTAGTCCGAGTTACTAGACAGCTTTCTTTCGTTTGAAATTATTATCAAATGGGAACTTTCCACTACATTGGAATTCAAATTTAATTTTCCATGCAAATTCATTGCTTCAATAAACACTCAATCTGATTATGTTTGAAAAAAATACTTAATCGCGGAGCTCGGGCTCTAACGGATGAGCCCGAGTAAAGGGTGAGCGAACGTATTCGAGAGAATGCCTACTGCGATTGATATTTTGTGATTGGGTCACCTGCGAAATGAACGCGAAAGGCTAGACATCAAACGAAAATGTGTGAACACTGACAAGGCCCAATGAAATGAGCCCGAGTTAACAACCTTAATCAGTGAAGTGGGTGATGGCACAAATATACGAAGCAAGGAAGCTCACGCTCTACCATACCAATCGTAATCGAAGACTCGGGCTGAGCCCGAGGAGCCCGAGTCGCCACTGGTTCTTGGCTGATGGCAATTCCAAGTAAAAACTGAATAAAGGCTAGGAGCTTAATATCTGTCAGAGTGTATTCTATAAAATATGTTCCACTTTTGCCAGAAAAGGGTAATGACTTAAAAAAACATACGAAAATGCTTCTAAAAGTCTGCTACGTCTTGCTAATGACAAAGGTGTTGAACCATTTTTCACACGTTTCGCCATTGATCCTCAAGTAAAGGCACCACAACCTGAAATTGCGACGTTTGGTGGTTTGCTCTAAAATATTTGCTCTCAAATTTCTTGCAACAGCTTTTTTATTCGTTGCAGCAATTGAAAAAAATATAACTTTTTCGTTCAGTGTTACTTGCGCATTTGATAAATTTAAGCAGGCAGTGAGGAAAGTTTAAGCGAAATAAAGATATGTCGCAAAAATAATTTGATGCTCAGCAAGAAGTTGCGAAGGAGTTTTAAATCACAAATCATATCCGATTCTTAAGTCCGTTTTGCACACGTTACAGCAGGAAATCACAGAAAAATTCATCGAATTTTTGGAGTCCGCAGTAAGAACATATTTTTTGTCCTTTCAGTAACTTCTAGAAGGGGAAATATCAACAAAATATTGCTTTTTGGAAAGGAACACTCGTACACCAACCTTGAAATTAGTGATCGGTCTTCCTGTTCCAAAATAATTTCTTGCTCTTTTCAAAAACTTTCTATTGCACTCTCCGGTTATTTCATCAATACATTGGATAAGCCCAATTTGAATCCTTTTGGTCCAAACCGGACTCACAATTTCAATGTCATATTTCCGGGTTAGGTCAGTCATCACTACTGTTACCATCACAAATGGCATGCAGTGTGGCCCAGTTCTCACTTACGGAATCAGTTGAACTTATTACGGGATTGTGTCCTTGTTGGTGCGGTTTTGTCTGCTCAGTTGCAATGGGAGATTCTAATTTTACTTTTTCTGTCGTGACTGTGCGGATTCTGCTATTTAACCCTTTTACGTCCTCTTCGAGATTCCGGCGATTGTAGCGACATTTTGTATTTTGTCATAAAGTCTGCTGAACGCTACAGCATTTTCCAGAAATTCTGTTAACCATTTAAGAGTCAGATATTTTAATTTGATTTTACAAAGCTGATCCATATGCCAAATTATGAAATTTTATGAAACGTGAGGCGGCCAGTCAAACAATGCTTTTGCACGAAAGATTTCCTCCCTCTGTGTAATTTTAATTTTGTGCCCTCAATTTCAGCAAACGTGAAAAGCATAAGGAAATATTGTAAACTTCCAACTTTACTGCTGATTCTCCAAGTAGCATTTGTTCAAGGTACGTTTTCAATAAGAAACCTTTCACTGAATGGTAGGCTTTGTTTGGCAAGTTGGCGTATGCAAGTGGTATTTACTACTTTGCGTTCATGTCTTTACCATTCTTCCGTGACTTAAAATTCAAAACATAAACCCGTGTTTTTTTAAGGTTTTTGAAAGGGTGTCGTGGTGGAGCTTAAAGGTGTCAACACCAATTTCCCTTCTATGTCTGATACTTTGAACTGATTTTCACAGAAACGCAAGTTTCCGTCCGAATATGCTTAATTATTTGAATACGAGATTTATTTTTTGCAAACAAAGTAAAGACAATTTCATAAATAGAAAGTTTCAATGTAGGCCTGCATACTCATTCATTCATTCATTCATTCATTCATTCATTCATTCATTCATTCATTTTTATGCCCGGTTTTTATTTGGGGAGAGTCGCGGGGGCAAATACCTCACGGTCAACAGCAATCTCAGATAGTTCTGCTGGCTCCACACCAAGGCGGGACCAAGCAAGGTCAGAGATGTAGTCACGCCACCCGGTCCTTGGACGACCACTGGTCCGCTTTCCGTGGGTGTAGACTGCAGCCCGAAGGACTTACTTCGTCTATCATTCCTGGGACATTCTGGACACATGGCCGAACTAACATAGCTGCGATATCTCGATTTGAAGAAGTGGTTTTACATCCTGGGCTTTACCGATTTCAGATATGTGCTCTTTGTCACGAAGTGTCACACAGAGAACTCTTCGCAAATATCCCATCTCTGCCGTTTGTTCTTTTCAGAGTATTCTCTCAATCGTCACCTGAGATTCATAACCACAGATGAGGATAGGAACAAAGACCGAGTTACAAACTGAAAGCATCGCGGTCTTTGAAAGCTCCCGTTTCGCAACCACGGAGCAATCAAACTCACGCAGAACTGCATTTGCTTTACCAACACGTGTATCAATCTCTTTGTTCCGACTTCCGTCACACGTGAATACCACCCTAAGGTACTTGAGTGTCTCCACCTGCTGCAGTGTATTTCCGCTCACTTGCAGAATATACTGCCTTGGGCGTCTTGAGGGAGACATTACCTTAATCTTTTAGTGCAGATTTTCGTTCCTGCTTGGTCGCACGCAGCATAAAACCGATCAAATGCGTACTGAAGACCCTTTTGAGAAGATCCACGCATGCAGTACTAATTCGTCTGCAAAAAGCAAACGGTTCATCCTGCAGTTCCCAACAGTGACACCCTCATCGCAGTGGCGTAACGGACGGGGGAGCAGAGGTGCGCGCCGCCCCCTGGCAGGCTAAATGTAAAACGTTAGACCCCCTGTTGGCTTGGATTTCGGTGTTTAGTATTATTTTTGAATTTTGGTAGGTTTTTGTTTTCAGCGTTTTTCAAAAATTTCTCGGTGCGTTTTCCGTTGATTTCGGGTGTGAGTACAGACGAATTCAGTTGATCTCACAACCAATTTGCCAAGAGTTTTTGCTATGTGTTTAACTGGAATATGCGATTATCCGTATAAGACAAACATCAGCAAGTTTACCGCCTAGCGACACAAGGGGCCCAAAATTCAGTCAGGCCGCTTTTGTGGGCTGAGCCTCCCGAACAAACGTTCAACCCCTATACTGAAATGTGAAACACTAGAAATTAGTGTAGCTTTCATAAATCCATGTCTGTTTTTCCTGTAATAATTTATAGACAGAGCAGTACTTGCCGCTGTTACCTAGAATAACATCGCCTGATCATTATCTGTACTTTTGTGAGGTAATAAATGCATTTGAGGCTTGAGCGTAAAACGTCACCATTCATTGCTTGGAGGGTTGAACGTGACGTTAGTCTATGTCTAATTGTATGAGTCCAGAAGTCAGACGTCCACTTGATCAACATATTTTGTGTAGTTATTGTTGTGAAAAAATGTATTATGGCTGGTACAGGTGGTCTTCTTGTATTTTGTACTGCATAGAAGCAAGACACCAGTAGTGCTTACGGCCAACGTTACATATATGCGCAGCTTGCTGTTCAGACAGCAAGATGGAGAATAGTGTAATTAGAAGAGCTTTTTCAGAAGCTTGATTGTCCCAACAGAGTAGTACAGTTAGTGGATTATGGATGTTAACCATGTTGCGTTCACGTAGCCCCCCTGTCTATATTTGTCAACATTTATAGTCTATAATACAATAATATAAACATGTGCCATGCACCAGGAGATTAACAAGTTTAGACACCAGAAAGGTTTATGCATGCGAATTTCGGTCAGTTAAAAGCACGATGCACATTGCTTTTCAAGAAAAATTAACATCTCAGGTTTGTTACTTCGGTGACACTAACAGCGCTTTCATAACTGAATGATAGGCTTGATTCTGACTTCCGGCAAATTTTTGTTAACATTTGCATTTCGTTACAACATCTCCAAATAAACGTCGTTTTAAATGGCAATGATTAAGTCAAGACCCAATTCCTTTTGTTAAGCTCTATTCTCAAGACACGTCTGGATCAAGTTTATCCTGACGTATTTATTGCACTTTGGATTATGTTAAACTGCCCCGATACTTTTGCCAGCGCTAAAAGGAGTATCAGCAAACTGAAGCTGAAAAAAACCTTCAACAAGTGTCATATGACAGACAGCAGACTGTCCTCATTAGCCATGTTGTCAATCGAAGCTTCATGTGTGCGCTCTCTAGATTTGAATGATGTCATATAGGCTTTTGTATGTCAAAAGCCTCGCTCGAAGCCGTTTGATAATGTGACATTGCTTATGATATTTTCATGGTTTATTGTTGTGTAATACTTTTCAAGTGTGCTACTGTACCACTATAAAGTGATTTCTTTTGTTTTGATGTCTGACCACGGTCCACCAGTTGAGTGGCCCTTCGATGGATTAATTACAGCGACAACTAAATCATGAAGAACACTAACGCTGATACAGCAACGCTTCATAAACCTTTTTTTAGAAATCACTCTTAGGTGGGCCCTGTAAGCATTTTGGTGGGCCCAGAATTGGGCTGCTACGACACTGTTCATACCTATTTGTTATTGTTTGGTGTGCAGCTTCATATGTAGATAAAATTGTTTGGCATTATTGCTTAGTATTTGCTAAATAAATGTGGTTTTATCACTGATGCGGAGAGATCAATGAACTACTCAAAAAATTCCGTTTAGAACTTATTACATTTGTTTTGTTGTTTACTCAAGCAGTGCCCAGAATCTACCCTCATGCCTCATCATAAGTCAAGCATTTGGTGCTTATAAGAAGAGTGGAGTTAATTTAGGAGTCAATTACCAAAAGTCAGGTGTGGTCAGGGGCGTAACGAGGGAGGGCAAGGGGGCACAATTCCCCGGGCGCCGAATCACTGCGGGGGGCGCCACAAAGTCCCAACAATGTCACAAGTACTTTCGTCAATACAGTACATTTGCTTCCGAAATACATCAGGTTCGAACACGGGGGCGCCAAACTTGCTTCTTGGCCCGGGTGCCATCTAGCCTCATTACGCCCCTGAGTGTGGTGGGTCTTACAACAAATGATAAGCCTACCTTACCTAGGCACATGGCATTGATGAGTGATGGGCATCAATTTTAGAAAGGATATGCTACATGAAAACATGAAAGTCTACGTTAAAGTCATTTAACCAACTGAAGCTCATCACATCATCAGACAAATATTTTCTGTTTTTATGGAGTAACGTAGGAGTTTTCGGGAAGTAACTATCGCATATCCAAACGGTAGTCAATGGGCCCCCTTGAGCTAAGTTCGCCCACCCCCTGGCTCAAACCTCTAGTTGCGCCAGTGCCTCATCGATGCGTCTGTGACTGTCTATCAAATTCATATAGGTCAGGGCTCTCCGAATTTTTCGGGAGAGGATCACATAAGCTATAGCACAACAGTTCGAGAGCCGGACATTTTGCGCAATGTGATTTTTTCGTGATACGTTACATTGTACGAAATCAACACATTTTTCGTAAATATATTATTTTTTCATTATTGGCAAAATGTGTTTTGCGGCCGGATGAAATGGCTTTGCAGGTCGAATTTGGCCCCCTCCAACCGTAGGTTGGAGAACCCTGATATGAACTATGAAGAGAAGAGATGACAGCACACACCATTGTCGAAGTCCAACACCAACAATGAACGGCTGTACTTTAACTCCGTCGACACGGACACAAGCTTCTCAGCAGGAGTACAGTTATTTGACAGCCAGCAAGAGGCACCCGTCAACACCGTACTCCTGCAACACCCCCCAAAGCTTTTCACGAGGAACCCGGCCATGTACTTTCCCGAGGCCGACAAAACATGTGCATACGTCTTTGGCAGACTTCCAGGATTTCTCGGAAATTGGCTGGAGACTGGAAATATGTTATGTAGCGCTACGGGCGCGACGAAAACCGCACTAAGTTTCCTCCAGCTTTGCTTCAATTAATTCGCCTTATCTTTTTTTAACCAGTTTGGTATACATTCTTTCTGGGAGGCTAAGCAAAGAGATACCCTGGTAGTTGGAGCATTCACTCCTGTCTCCCTTATTGTGTATGGGGATGATCAATTTGCCAATCTTTCGGTGCCCTTCCAAAACACCATGACACTTGACACACACGAGTCAGCCAAACCAATGCAAGTTCCCCTATTTCACTTTCAAACGTTTCGTAATTAGCTATAATCTCGGATTTAGCAGCGGCATCAGAGAGCTTATTGATGCCACGGAAGCTTTATCTGTGCTAAGTTAAAGCAACCCGCCTGAAAAATTTTGCTCAGTTCTCTCAGGTGAGGTGGCAACGTTGACAAAAGGAAAGCATGCTTTCCTCAAATCGTTTTACTTCAAGGCAAGGTAAAACCATATCTTGGCTTTCAGATTTTAGGGTGTCATTTTGACACCCAGAAACGGCTTAAAAAAAGCACGGCATAAACATTCGTATTTTCTCTAAAGAGGAAGTTATTATAGTGGATGTCAACCATTCGCTTTGTAAACAGGCATTTCAGAACTTACGATTACATTACTCTTCTGACTTACTTGTGTCGACCTGTCATTGCGTCAAGGGAGTTTTGCGTGGGCTTGCTCCGGAGCTGGCCAATTCGTGATTTTCCCATTTGTGTACGCACACATCTTATGCGTTGACTTCGTTTCTGCAGGTGACTTTGTACTAAGTGTCAGCGTGCTTGTTCTGTTAATTCGCCGTGGTTGAAGCATTGCTGCTGCTGACCAAAGACCTCTTACAAATAAAGATTTGTGCAGCAGGAAATATATGAAACAAGCTTTGAAATAAGTGAGAGCTATAACGCCTTGCTCGGCTCAACTTAAATGTGAGGTAGTTTAGCCGGAAAACAGAATAGTGCTCATACAACGACTAAGCTGCCTTGGTATTCGCAGCGTTTGGACATTCTAGAAATTCTGCAGGCAACCTCGCAACATTCCGCATGCTCTTACAACCACCTCCCCTCAAGTAACGTTACATTGGGTTCCCAGACTGTTACATTCGCTCCCAGACCGCTTAAACATCAACTAAATGAGCTACAAGAAATACAAATATTTTTTTGCAACATCAGGAAAGAAACTAATTGTCATGCTTGTCCATGGAAATGGATACACATGACAATCCCATGGAGTGGGACAGTGGTCTTGAAAATTGTTCCATACCCCATTGTAAGTAATTTGCATGATATATAAGGAAATTTATGAAGGTGAACAACACTATTACAAGCTTACATTGGTTCACTTCAAAACAGACCTGCTCATAACAGACCACTCAAAACAGACCACGTGCAAAACAAACCTTTTCATAACAGACCCTTTCATAACAAACCACGTTCATAATAGACCAGTTCATAACACACCACACTCAAAAGAGACCCACTATGAACGTAGTCTGTTCTGATCACGTCTCTTTTGAACCGGACTAAAGGACACTGTTCACATTGCGGTAAGTATAAAATCTATAACCCCAAGGCCATGGCTTAGTGATGTGAGGCCCTAAGATAATAATTTTGTCCCTAATTCAGGTGACAACTGAGAAAATATCTGCTAATTTTAATTGACCCTCCTAACTGCGGTGTTTGGGGAACATTAGCCATTGCTCTGTAGAAATTAGACATTTAACATACACAGTATGCTTTTAATTTGTATTACTAGTTACGTGGGAGTCCCATGGAATGAGATAGAACGAAGAGTCACCTGAACAAACCTCTTTATAATAGAGTTAAAATTCAAGTGATAGTAAAAAGATTAACAGTTGAACTAGCCAACATTTATGTTTATAACAAAGCTAATATTTTGATGGGGAATTTTCTCAGATAAAAATTAATACATTTGATACAAACGGCTAATGAGTCGCAAGTCGCAAGATTTTAATTTTGATGTTAGGAGAACGTCGGCAGGCAAGAGATGAACTGCTAACATATAAATGGAATTTTCAAAAGCAATAAAATAGTGAGCGAAAAGCAAACAAATATTTTGCGAAACTAATTGGGCAAGAGGTGCGCTCCAGATTAGGATGGTTATTTGCTGAAACAGTGCAACAGTGCATGAGGTGAAACAAAGAAAAAATCAATATAGTTTGCGTAGAAAGAAGAAAGCAAAAGCAAACACTCAAGAAAGGAGAAATTTGTTTTCAAACACCGGTAGCTCAGATGACCAAATAGCAACATGAAAATGATGCATGTTTTTAGATTTGTTCTTTAATGAATGTTACCGGATTGGTTTTGGTTAATTTGTTGAAAACCAAGTTTTTAATTTGTTGAAAATTTGTAAGTTAGTTGCAAGCAAAAACTGATATCATTCTTGTAAAACGCATAGATTTTTAAAGCTAAATATTTGAGCAATAAGTGGTATGTCACTATGATGCTGCCATTTTTGTTTATGCTCTGTTAAACACCTTGCATGATTCGAGCAATATTAAAATTTCCAAATACACTTGCTACTGTGGTTTTGTAATTCGCCGTAACAAAAACGTCATACCTTGCCACGATTGAAATTGCTTTCCCAGCCTCCCTAATGTTCTGGAGTGATATGCGTTAGTTCCGATTGATGAGAAGCTCCCCTCAGAGTTATATGTAGCTTCGATAACTAAAAGTTAATGTGCACACAGTAAGAAAGGCACAAAAAATGTTTATTGAATTTCAGTACCTTGTTGGGGAATTAATATAAGATAAACTTATATTAATCAAATTGATCGAAAACAGAAGACGAGGCAATCGAAGATGAAAGCAAGAAACTTACACATTAAAGTTGCTGCTGGGGGCCCTTTGAAAGCAAGATGCTTACACATTACAATTGCTGTTGGTCGTCCCTTTGAAACCAACGTACCTGCACATTAAACGTGCTGTTGTGGCTCTTTTGAAAATAAGGTACTTAAACATTACAATTGCTGTTGGGGGCCCTTTTGCAAGTAGAGTACTAGCACATTACAGTTTCTTTAAGGCCCCTTCAATGAAGTTTAATAGCAGAGTACTTACACATGTCAGTGGCTGTTGGGAGCCCCTTTGAAAGCAGATTACCTGCAGGTTGGAGTTGCTGTTGGGAGCCCCTTTGAAAGCAAAGTATCTGCACATTACAGTTTCTTTTAGGGGCCCCTTCAATGAAGTTTAAAAGCAGAGTACTTACACATTTCAATTGCTGTTGGGGGCCCCTTTGAAAGCAAATTACCTTCAAATTGTAGTTGCTGTTGGGGCTCCTTTGAAAGCAAAGTACCTGTACATTACAGTTTCTGTAGGGGCCTCCTTTGAAAACAGAGTACTTACTTATGACCTCGCTCGCCTCCCCTTAAACACACCACTGCATAGAAGCATTTTTTAATCTTTCAGGTATAAGCACATTTCGTATGAATGAGATCTACAGTATAATAACCAAGAAGTAACGTGTAACAATTACAACAACATTACTCCACCTGTGCCAGTGTTTTTGATCCAGCTAACTATCTAAGAAACTAAAGATCGGAACAGGCGCGTAGCCAGGAGGGCAATGGAGGCAGTTGCACTCCCCAATTCCAAACATTTTCAGGTTAATCAAGCCCTTGATATACCGGCTTTACGCTACATGTAGAAGTTGGTGATTATGAAATACAAACTTTTATCTAAACACTTGTAATCACTAATAGCATGTCAAAACACGGAGTAACGCTTTTCGCAGCTGTTTCTGGCCCATACGTTTGCTGTGTCTCACATAATGGTGATATAAGCTTCTTTTCAAGACCATCGCAAAAATTCGTGTTTGATAACTCTGGCGTGCTACAAATACAACTCACCATTTTCTGCAGTCTCAGTCGTAGCCTTAAATAAACATCGTAGATTTTTCTTTTTGTACCGCTTTAGAACTAAATGCGTGAAAATGGCGGTGATGTGTGTTTTACGTGCCTTGAAACTGAAACTTTGGCTAAGAAGCGACTCAATTTCTAAGTCGTCTTTGTTACGCCATAGTCACTGCTTAGCAACAGTACCATTCATTGTAGTTACTTATTTGTGATGATTCAACGCGTATTGTGACGGTTCAATCTGAGGAACGAGTTTTCTAGAAAACTTCGACAGGGACAACTTTGTGGGCGTTTCGATGATGTCACCATGTTCACTCAATTAACCGTAGAACGACCTTTCTGTAAAATTGGCAAAATGGAGGCAAATTATGGAAATGATGCACTTTGGGGACCTTGGCCCAAATGTCCCCTGACTACACCCATGGTAGTGTGGCAGTTGTTGTATAGTACTGTGCTAGTTCTTGACAATGATTACTAGGTATTTGGTTCTTTAAGTACACAAAACTTTAGTATTAACACTTGAAGTGTTCCTTGTCAGAGTAGGCTAGATAAAGAAAAACAACACTTTAAGAAACAAACAATACATTTACTGAGCAGATGAATAACGAAAACTCGCGGCAGCAAATATAACTGTGCTCTTGGTGCTCACTAAGAAGTCAGACTAAATCTTAACGATAAAGACATGGTCCCACAAGTCTCCATAGACGTATTCTAACAATTAAACTACGTATTTCTATGTTGCGTGAAAAGAAGCCTGCATGAGAATCGTTGACATTACTTATTGCCAAGTTCATGGCTTTTACTTGTAAGAGCAGATGCCGTTTTATGTGGTCCCGCTGTACGTTTGTAAAAGTTTGGAATGCTGACCATGTTGTGGAAATGTACGTGTAGACCGTGTCCAGTAACAAATTTAAGTATATTATTTTTTAAATCATCTGTAAGGACAAAGCGTGATCAGTGTTGCTTTCAAAACACCTCTAAAAACAAGATTGGGAACCTGTATTTATAAAACTGTACATCTGAATCGACCCGATGACTGTATTGGTTTCGCACCAAGCTGTCCCACCCATTTTACAACAAAATTGCGCCCATACCTGCACCCCTTAGTTACGGGCCTGATTCAAAATAAAAAGTTTTCGTTTTCGAAAATGTTGCGAAGAGAACTTTATCTGTGACCGCTTGCGAAAATGTTGTATCACGGTTGAATAAGCACGATGACGTCATCGAATGAAAGTTCATGAAAATTTTCTCCCCGAAATGAAGAGCTGGTTGCGCCCCTGGTATGCCCCCTCAATATTTGATGTGTCCGAAGGTGGCAATCTCTCAACGGATTCATCTGTGAGAAGGCAAAAGCGCTTCCAATCGGCCTTGCGAAAGTTCCAACGCTTCACCGGATCGCTGTGGGCAGGAACCTTGAGTCTTGG